>Snoopy_p2__coassemble_226_pt1 | contig 102417 bp, 87 predicted proteins | sample Snoopy_p2__metabat2_high_PE_023 | metagenome-assembled genome bin Snoopy_p2
GGAACGCAGGGATTCGAACCCTGGACCGACGGATTAAGAGTCCGCTGCTCTACCAACTGAGCTACGTTCCCATCTCTAAAACAAATTTTCTCAGTAGTCGTGGTGGGTCGTGCGGGACTCGAACCCACGACCAACGGATTAAAAGTCCGCTGCTCTACCAACTGAGCTAACGACCCGTCAGTCGTAGTTTGACTCGCAACTGATGCTTTCAACTAACTGAGGAAATGAATTATGCATGATTTTTTTTGGGTTGTCAAGGATGTTGAAAAAAATGTCTGATTCGCTCTCTTCAGATCAAAGGTTTGAATGAATGATCCTGTGCGTGAAAAAGTCTCATTGTTTAGGGTAACCCCTAACAAAGTAGACCTAGTCAAACAGAAAATTTTCAGGCAATATGTCGGTAATGGTTGTGGAAATGCAAAAACATAACCGATGATTTAATTGAAATATTCGTGATCCTTTGCTATCGAAGATGTCAAAATGATCCTGTCATAGCGTAACGACATCTAAAAACTGATCCCGATTGATAAATAATATTGAAATCTCTGTATAGGAGTCCGTCATGGCTAGTAAGTCTTCAGGTCCTGCTCGTCCAGAACGTTGCGAAGGCGAGGAACGCAAGAAGGCGTTAAACGTTGCGCTTGCCAATATTGAAAAGCAATTCGGTAAGGGTGCCATTATGCGTATGGCTGAAGGCACCGAAGTCGAAGATATCGAAACGGTGTCGACTGGTTCCTTAGGGGTTGACCTTGCTTTGGGCGTTGGTGGTTTACCTCGTGGCCGCATTATTGAAATCTTCGGGCCAGAATCTTCTGGTAAGACCACGATGGCATTGCATGTGATTGCTGAAATGCAAAAGCTTGGTGGTACTTGCGCCTTTATTGACGCTGAACATGCTTTAGATGTTCAATATGCCCAGCGCTTGGGTGTGGTCCTCAAGGACTTGCTTCTTTCTCAGCCTGATACCGGTGAACAAGCTTTAGAAATTACGGATGCGTTGGTTCGTTCTGGTTCTGTTGACTTGATCGTTGTTGACTCCGTGGCTGCTTTGACGCCTCGAAGTGAAATTGAAGGCGAGATGGGCGATGCGCTCCCAGGTCTGCAAGCTCGCTTGATGTCCCAGGCTTTGCGTAAGTTGACTGGTTCTATTACGAAAACCAAGTCAATGGTGATTTTCATCAACCAAATTCGTATGAAAATTGGTGGCTATGGCAATCCTGAAACGACGACGGGCGGTAATGCTTTGAAGTTCTATAGCTCTGTCCGCTTAGATATTCGCCGTGCTGGTGCCATTAAGAAAGGTGACGAAGTCATTGGCAACGAAACCAAGGTGAAGATTGTCAAGAATAAGGTTGCGCCCCCTTTTAAACAGGCTACCTTTGACATCCTTTACGGGGAGGGGGTCTCGCATTACGGTGAAATCATCGATATCGGGACTGAACTCGAGGTGATCGAGAAAGCTGGTGCTTGGTACTCTTATAACGGTCAGCGTTTGGGGCAAGGTAAAGAAAATGTTCGCGAATTCTTGAAGCAGCATCAGGAAATCTCGGAAGAAATCGAGAAAAAGATTCGCGAAATGAAGGGGATTCACATTAAGAGTATGTCGTCTGTAGGGGATGAAGAAATGCCAATGGATGACATCCCTCCGATGGATGAGGAATTCTAAGTCATCCCAAATATAAAAAGGGGGTAGCTGAGGCTACCCTTTTTTGCATAGGAGTCTCGATTATGGGTAATCAGGATACCAATGGGCAACTATTTATTTGGGGTGATGATGGCTTAGAGTATCTTCAAGATAACGTCGAAGTGATGAAGCCCAAGACGCTACCAACGAAGTCAGTCAGTATAGAGAGTGTCTTTGAAGATAATGAGATCCAAAGAGAACGTCCGCGACGATTGCCAAGACGACAACGTCATACATTTAGTACAGACGAAGAGTTTTGTAACGATCCTGAAGAGTTGGAACGTCGCCGTGAGGAAAAGCGAAAGGCGAATCCTTCTCGGCGGACTCAACCCAGTCTTTTTGCTCGGGCTGTAGCTGCCTTGGCGCGACGTGATTATTCACGCAAAGAGCTTGATCGTAAACTAGGTCGCGCTCTCAAGGAGGGTGAGACGTATGACATGCTCGTTGAAGTGTTAGATCGCTTAGAGTCTGCTGGTTATTTGTCGGATGAACGCTTTGCAGAGACGCGAGCTCGTGTTCGATCTAGAACTTTAGGGGATGCACGGATTCGACGTGAGTTACGGCAATCTGGGGTTGCTTCTGAGCATGTAGACGCGGCTATGGAAGGTATTGAAGAGCCCGAAGAAATTAGGGCGTATCGAATTTGGCAACGACGCTTTGATGAGATCCCTAAAGATAGAAAAGAGCGTGATCGGCAAATTCGTTTTTTGATGTATCGCGGTTTTTCAATGGGAGCAATTTCTAAGGTGATTTCAGGGCGTGTAGAGATTCTTGACGACTAACGGTATAGTCACAAGGGTAAAAGCGTCTGTGTCAGTGGTTGAGGTGTTCACGGCATTGTAAGAATTCAAGTAAATTCTTTGCGAATTTGCTAGAATCCTCGCTACCTATTTTTTGAGAATTCCCTGGGAGGTTATTTTGGAATATCTCTTCGATCTGCTCGCCAACATGCATTGGGCGGCTGTTGGACAGATCATTATGATCGACATTCTGCTCGGCGGTGATAATGCTGTGGTGATTGCCATGGCTTGCCGTAATTTGCCACAACATCAGCGCGCTAAAGGTATTTTCTGGGGGACCGCTGGGGCGATTGCTCTACGTGTGATTTTAATTACATGTGCGGTGTTGCTCTTGGATTTACCTTTCCTCAAGGTCGCTGGTGGCGTGCTCCTGATTTGGATCGGTGCCAAGCTGCTGTTGCCTGAAGGCGAAGAGCACGAAAACGTTGAAGGTAGTGACAAGCTGATTGGTGCGATTAAAACCATTATCGTCGCAGACTTTGTCATGAGCTTTGACAACGTAATCGCTATTGCTGGCGCTGCTCAGCAGGCACACGAAGCTCATCAGACATTGTTGATTATCTTTGGTTTGTTGGTATCTGTGCCGTTTATCGTGTTCGGTTCTCAGATTATCTTGAAACTTATTGATAAGTTCCCGATCATTATCTATTTTGGTGCAGGCTTACTCGGTTGGATTGCGGGTGGTATGGTGGCTTCGGACGTTTTCATCACTTCTCGCTGGCCAGAACAAGCTTTCATGATGCATTATCCGTTAGCTGTCGGCGGTGCCTTGCTCGTGATAGTGATTGGACATTTCTGGGGTAAAGCTCGTTTGAAGAAGATTTTGGCTGCTGAGAAAGCAAAGCAGTCTTAATCGGATGAAAAAAGCGCAACGTAAGTTGCGCTTTTTTTTGCCCTCGGGCGACGGTCAATGCTTCACATCATTAATAAACCCACCGCCGAGACAGACATCACCTTGATACAAAACGGCACTTTGACCAGGCGTAGCCGCCCATTGGGGTTTATCAAAGCTCAGCGTGAAACTCTTTTCTGATGTGTAGTCTAAATGACAAGGATCGTCCGGTTGACGATAACGAGTCTTGACCGTGAGCGGCTCCGAGGGGGCTGGGGCTTCACCAGAGACCCAACTAGGATGCACGGCCTTTAATTCATGAGCTAATAACCAAGGGTGATCGTGACCTTGGCAAATCCAAAGCGTATTGGTAGCCAAATCTTTTTTGGCGACGAACCACGGTTCACCAGTGGAATCATGACGACCACCAACACCGATGCCTTTACGTTGTCCTAACGTATAGAAAGAGAGTCCAATGTGCTCACCGACAACCGTTCCGTCTGGAATACGGATTGGGCCTGGTTGCGTTGGGAGGTAACGATTCAAGAATTCACGGAAAGGTCGTTCGCCAATAAAACAAATACCAGTCGAGTCTTTTTTCTTTGCGTTTGGTAACTTAATTTGGTCAGCAATGCGACGTACTTCTGTTTTGTGAATGTTGCCAACAGGGAAAATGACGCGTGAGATTTGTTCTTGGCTAAGACGATGCAAGAAGTAGCTCTGATCTTTGCTGGGATCAACGCCTCGAAGTAGTTGTACGCCATGATCGGTATGGCGAACACGTGCATAATGCCCTGTAGCAATGAGGTCTGCACCCATGGCCATCGCGTGATCAAGGAATGCTTTGAACTTAATCTCGGCATTGCAAAGAACATCGGGATTCGGGGTGCGGCCAGCGCTATATTCACGCAAAAAGTCAGAAAAGACGCGTTCGCGATATTCTTTAGCGAAGTTGACGGCTTCAATGTCAATGCCGATAAGATCAGCAACGCTACTGGCGTCAATGAAATCTTGGCGAGATGAACAGTATTCACTGTCGTCGTCATCTTCCCAGTTTTTCATAAAGAGACCGATGACGTGATAGCCTTGTTCTTTAAGTAACCAGGCACTGACTGATGAGTCAACGCCGCCAGATAGGCCAATTACAACCGTTTTTTTCGACATAGATGTACTGTGCTATGAACGCAGGCGGGATAAAATCCAGCTTGCTGTTAATTGAATTTGTAGGAGATCGACGCAATTATGTCCCAGACACAGGATTCTCGCATCCGTTTTGCTCAAATGACTGGAGCTGAGACTCCGATTCTTAATGCGCCCATGTCTGGAATTGCTACGCCAGCATTGGTGGCCGCTGTCTCTGAAGCGGGGGGTCTTGGTGTTATTCCTGCCACAGATCTCATGCCCGAACAGATTATCGACTTTGCTCGCCAGGTAAAGGCGTTGACGCAACGTCCCTTCGCTATCAATCTTACCGTTCCAGATGATAAGCGATTAACAAATAAAGAGCATTTTTTAGGTTTCTGTGACGCAATTTCTATGTTGCTCACGGAATTAGGGCTTCCAGATGGTGCAGATGGCGAGTGGCTCAAACACTACGACATGGAAGGTAAGACGCACCCAGATTTTTTCAAGCAGTTTGAGGCGGCGTTGTCTGTTAAACCAGTTGCAATGATTTCATCTTTTGGCGGCTTCCGTGAACCAGAAGCTGAACGACTCGAAGAAGAAGCTGTTGTGAATATCGGGACGGCGACGACGTTAAGAGAAGCCAAGATTCTGCGTGCAGCTGGTTGTCAGGCCATTATCGTGCAAGGGGCTGAAGCAGCTGGGCCAAGACTCTCGTTTGAAGATCCTGAGGATGCGATGGTTGGCTTGATGTCTTTAGTACCAGCTGCTGTGAAGGCGACAGGCTTGCCTGTGTTGGCTGCAGGTGGTATCGCGACTGCTGATCAAATGCAAGGTCTTTTTGCGATGGGCGCGGCTGGTGCAGTCATTGGTACAGCGTTGTTGACGACTCAGGAGTCTGGGGCTACTGAGGTGCATCGTTATTACGCTGAGTCAGGTACGGCAGGCGACACGGTGATGACGCGTGTCTATAACGGCAGATTGAGTCGTGTTCTTCGTAACGGTTTGATTGAAGCACTCGTAGATTACGAAGGTAAAACAGCAGGTTACCCGGCGCAATGGGCTTTGATGGGACCGTTACATGACAAAGCGGTTCGATTAGGCCGATTTGATCTTGCCATGTTGCCTTTAGGACAGTCTGCAGGGCGCAGTGCTTACCGTACTGTTAATGCCTGTCTTAAAGCGCTTTCAGTGCGGAAATAAATTTCAATAGGGAACCTATAGGATGGTTATAGTTTTTGACTAAATTCGTAGTAGTTTATGTCGCCTAGGGGTTATTCTGAGCTAACTAGAATTTTTTCTACAATACGGGATAGCTTGCCGTTATTCGGAAAATGAAGAAAAATGCAGAGGGTTATCCCTTGTTAAATGCTCGTTGAAATTGATTTTTGCGTTGATTACCATCAATTCAACAGAACTCGTTTACGGTTCTCTAGATCGGTAGGCGGGGTTCGATCAACTATCACGGAGGGTTCCATGACCGAATCCAGTATTGAAATTGGCGCCGTTTCCAACCGAGGAAAATTAATTGCGCTTATCGCCGGCCCGATCTTGGGGCTCATAACCTTTTTCCTATTACCAGAGAGTTATACCAATTCGACAGGAGCTGAGGTTCCGTTTTCTTATGAAGGTCGGGCCTGCCTTGGTGTGACTGTTTGGATGGCTGTTTGGTGGTTTACTGAAGCATTGCCGATTGCTGCCACAGCCATGTTGCCATTGGTGGCTTATCCACTTTTGCAGATTACGACGGCTAAGGCAGCGATGTCTAATTACGCCTCTGGAACGATCTTCTTGTTCTTAGGGGGGTTCTTGATCGCTGCTGGGATTCACCGTTGGCATTTAGATCGTCGTATTGCCCTGTTAACTTTAAAGTTTTTCGGCACGAAACCTTCCCAAATGGTCATGGGCTTGATGTTCGCAACAGCTTTCTTGTCGGCTTGGGTGTCCAATACCGCGACGGCTGCGATGATGGTACCGATTGCCATTGCCGTGTTAGGGGTTGTCCGATCAACGCAAAAGAGTGAAGTGATTGGCAAAGATGAACGTAATTTCGGCATCAGTGTTTTGCTTTCTATCGCTTATGCCGCTTCAATTGGTGGTATGGTCACGCTTATTGGTTCTCCTCCTAACGGGATTTATGCTCGTTTTATGCAGCAAACCTATGGCACCACTGTGAGCTTCACTGATTGGATGATGCTAGGCCTTCCTGTGGCAATTTTGATGTTGCCTGCTACTTACATTCTCTTAACGAAAGTTCTTTTTCCATGTCGTATAGATGGGATTCCTGGTGGTAAGGAGTGGGTGCGCAATGAGTTGCGTAAGCTCGGTAGCATGAGTCGCGGTGAAAAGATTGTTTTAGCTGTCTTCTTGTCGGCAGCTCTATTGTGGATTTTGGGTCCCTTGATTCGAGATGTTACGATTGATGATGCTAAGCCCTTCAATGCCTTAAAGGACGAAACGATCGCTATGCTTGCTGGTCTCTTGCTCTTTATCATCCCGGTTGATGCTCGTCGTGGTATTCACGCTTTGGACTGGTCGGCTGCGAAAGATGTGATTGCTTGGGACGTTCTTCTCTTGTTCGGTGGTGGTTTAACCATGGCTGCGGCTTTACAGAGCACGGGTGCTGCCGCTTTGGTGGGAGCACAGGCTTCGGTACTGGCTGGTTTCGGCGAAATCACCATGATGGCTGGTGTGGCTGCCTTAGTCACGTTTGCTACTGAAGTCACGTCAAATACGGCTTTGGCTGCTACGATGATGCCGTTGATTGCCGCCGCTGCTGATGCGCTCAAGATAGATCCTTCGGGCTTGCTTGTCGCTACAGCTTTGGCTGCATCCTGTGCATTCATGATGCCTGTCGCTACGCCGCCAAATGCGATCGTCTTTGGAACGGGGCGACTCCACATCGGTGACATGGTCAAGGCTGGATTCTGGCTCAATATTTTAGGTGTGGTCATTATCACGATCGTATCGTCTATTCTTCTTTAACGATACTTAAGCAACAAAAAACCGCAGTTTTTAACTGCGGTTTTTTGTTGATGGGGATTTGATCACATTCCTAAAATTTTCATCAGGGGGAAAGCAATGAGTGGTGCGAGAAACGCGGTGATAATCCCAGTGAGCCCCATAGCTAAGCCTGAGAAGGCCCCTGCACGGTTGGAGATCTGAAAAGCGGTGCTGGTACCCATGCCATGAGCAGCAAGTCCGAGTGAAACACCACGAACAGGATCAGACGTAATCCGACAAAGATTAAAGAGTGGGCGACCGATGATAGAGCCAAAAATCCCTGTAATGACAACAAGGCAAGCCGTTAAATCTGCGCGCCCGCCCATGGCTTCAGAGACACCCATAGCAATCGGTGTCGTCACCGATTTCGGAATCATAGAAATCATTGTTTCTGGGCTCAAACCGAATAGCCATCCAAAGAGAACGACCGAGACAATGGCTGTAAAACTGCCCGCAAGTAACCCTGCAGTCAGGGGCAACCACATCTCTACGAGTTTCTGACGTTGCTCAAAGAGCGGAACGGCTAATACAACAGTTGCTGGACCTAATAAAAAGTGAATGAAATTCGCGCCAGCAAAATACTGTTGGTAAGGAATGTCGAAGATAAGTAGAACAGCGATCAGACTAACGACAGCCACAATAATAGGCGTGGCCAAGGGGTTGTATTGAGTACGACGATATAGGTATTGGCCACCAATATACGCGACTAAAGTCAGGGCTAGCCACAACGCTGGATTGCTCATTAGGGGGGTGAGCACGTCGTGTAGAGATTGATTCATGAATTATTTCCTTTCGCGGTGGATGAGTTTTTCAACGAAGATGATGGTGTATGCCGTCACTAACATAGCTACCAAAGTCGAAAGAATGAGGACTGCGGCGATGCCAACACCTTCTTTTAAAAACAAGTCGCCATATTGCATAACGCCGACGCCTGCTGGAACGAAGAGAAGAGATAGATTCGAGAGAAGAGCGCCTGCAGTCGGACGAATGTGATCGATCAGGTTATCTTTCAGAAAAAAAGCAAAAAGCATGAGCATCATGCCGATAACGGGACCAGGCACAGGAATACCAGTGACACGGCTGATGAGTTCACCGATGACCTGGAAGGCGAGAATAAGTGAAATGGCTGAAAGCATGGAAAACCTGCCGTAAAATGTTCAGAACAAATTCTTCAAAACGAATTTGCAAAAGTTGAGTTGTTGATTTTGTCACCATGAAGCATGTTATGGGGGCATTAGGGTTTGACCTAGGTTAGGAAAGTTGAAGAAATGACACGAGAATTTCAAATTAGAGGGGAATTAATCACCCTTGATGCGCTTTTAAAGGCACTCGGTATTGCTGATTCCGGTGCTCAGGCCAAAGCAATGATTGCCGACGGACTGGTGAAGGTTGATGGTGAGGTCGAACTACGTAAAACGCGCAAGCTTCGCGGTGGTGAGCTTGTCCAACTTGACGGTGTTGGCATTACGGTGAAACCCGATCCGGCCTACGTTAAGTAAGGACAAACAAAAAAGGGACTGTTTAAAACAGTCCCTTTTTGCTAAGCAGGCATCGTATTACTTGATGTCTTTCAGTTCACGACGAAGAATTTTGCCAACGGCCGTTTTCGGGAGAGAATCCACAAAGATGATTTCGCGAGGCATTTTGTAGCCAGTTAATTGCGTACGGCAATACTTCTTCACATCATCAGCTGTGAGACTCGGATCCTTACGAACGATCACGGCTTTCACGGTTTCGCCTGACTTGGCGCTCGGTACGCCGACGACACCAACTTCTAACACGCCAGGCATGGAAGCGATAACGTTTTCAACTTCATTCGGATAGACGTTGAAACCAGACACCAGAATCATGTCCTTCTTACGGTCAGTAATGGTGATGCAACCGCGCGTATCCATGTGACCAACGTCGCCCGTACGAAGCCAACCATCACGCAAAACAGCGGCAGTTTCTTCAGGTTTATTCCAGTAACCCTGCATGACCTGAGGACCGCGAACACAAATCTCCCCCGTAAATTCCGGAATACGATCTGGAGATGGGCAAAGGCCGAGATCTTTGAAGCCTTCGCCACGAATCGTCACTTCTGTGGATGGAATGGGTACACCAACAGAACCATCCCACGGGGCGTTCGGGATGTTGCCGCAGACGCCAGGAGAGCACTCAGTTAAGCCGTAAGCTTCGAGGATATTGCAACCAGTTTGAGCCTTCCAACGTTCGGCAATGGTGCGCTGAACTTGAGAGCCGCCACCCGCTGTCACCTTTAAGCGGGTGAACTTATGCGAACAGAAAATCTTGTTGTTCAGCATCGCGGCAAAGAGTGTATTGACACCGACGATGATCGAGAAGTCCCACTTAATACATTCTTTCGCCAGACCATCGATGTCGCGCGGATTCGTAATCAAAACCATTGTCGCAGCAAACTGCGTGAAGGCTAAGGTCGCGCAAAGCGAGAAGATGTGGTAGAGCGGTAAAGCTGTCATGGCGACTTCTTCACCTTCCTTGAAGCTGCTAGCAAGCCAGCAACCCACCTGCTGCATATTGGCGAGCAAATTACGGTGCGTCAAAATGGCGCCCTTCGCAACCCCGGTTGTTCCACCAGTGTATTGTAAGAAAGCAATGTCCGTGGTCTTAATGGCATGAGGTTGGAAGCCGTGCTGGCGACCCTTTGCAAGGGCGTCGTTGAAATTAACAGCGTGCGGAAGATGGTAGGCAGGCACCATCTTCTTAACGCGACGCACAACAAAATTCACTAATGTGCGCTTAAAGAAGGGGAAAAGGTCACCGACACCTGTGGTGATAATGTGTTCACACTTGGTGCCTTCTAGAGCGTTTTGGAGCGTTTTAGCGAAGTTTTCAATGATAACAATCGCTTTTGCTTCTGAATCACGCAACGTGGCATTAACTTCACGAGACGTGTAGAGCGGGTTGATGTTGACAACCACCATGCCAGCGCGAAGGCAGGCAAACATAGCAACCACATACTGCAACAAGTTTGGCATCATGATGGCGACACGGTCGCCAGGTTGAAGGCCTAGACTCTGGAGGTAAGCTGCGAAGTCCTTTGTTAGGGTAGCTGTGTGACTATAAGTCAGATCGCATCCCATATTGGTGTAACCAACGTTGTTCGGATAGCGAGCAGCAATTTCATCAAGAACGGCAGGAATGCTAGCGTAGCGATCAGGATCGATTTCGTGGGGACAACCAGCAGGATAAGAGTCAAACCAGGGGAAAGTTTGTGTCATGGCTATGTGGTGATGAATTTCGTACGAATACATATTTGGCGGCGACATCAATGAGGCTGTTCCTCATGAATTGCATGCAAGCCACGCGCCAACTATTAAGTTTAGCGAGATAAATCGTCGAAAACGAGTATAAAAATCAGTATTAATACTCAGAAAAAAGAAAAAGCCCCCACTTTTGGGGGCTTTTCTTTGAGTCTAAAGCTTGTTAGGCTTCAAGCGTCAAGCAATGACGAGCATATTCTTCAACGGCATCCCAATCCGTGTAGTCAATCACGGCGGTCATTTCTGTCGGGCCTTTCGTCATCTTCATGATCATCTGAATAAGCTTGGCGTCGATCCAGTTCCAGTTCGGGTAGTCAACCTTGCCAGCAAAGCACTTCACATCCTTCGGATGCCAAGGATTGTTTTCCAAGAACTTGCGGCAGTAGACGTTACCTTCCGGCGTAGCCTTGGCCGGATTGCGAGCGATCACGGTGACGTTGAAGAAGCTGTTGGGCTTGGCGTCAAGTACAGACTTCCACTTGTTCACGAATGCAAGGAAGTCCTTACGGAACTTGCCATAAAGAACAGGTGCGCCAGCGATGACCAGGTCATACTTGTTCCAATCAATCCCTTCACGGTCAGCTTCGAGCACATGCATCATGTCAGCCTGATTGCCTTCAGCGATGATGGTTTCCCAAATGCGGCGGGCAATACGAGCGGTATGGCCGGAGCGGCTATCGTAAACGACGAGCACCGTCTTCATGTTTATTCTCCAAAAGGGTCTGTCAGCACGTGCATAACACGGCTTGAAAAAATGTGATTGATGAGTGTGATTTGACAGGTCTTTCTCACTCTGTCGAGTATTTTAACTGAGGCTTTATTGCGATTAGCTTAAACCTTATAGTGGATGAAGTGAAGTTTACGGGTAAAACCTGATAAATTTTTAAAAATCAGTGGTACAATCACGCACTTATGACAGCCAATGGCTGTTGAAGATTGATGATTAGCTGTACCTCTTTTTTATCGCCAAAAATACGCGTTTTGGGGACAGCAGACTACTATGGAAGAATATGGCAAAGGAAGATCTCATTGAGATGTCGGGCCAGGTGCTTGAAGTCCTGCCCGATGCCCGCTATCGCGTTAAGCTCGACAACGGTCATGAATTGGTGGCTTACACCAACGGTAAGATGCGTAAGCATCACATCCGCATTCTCGCGGGTGATAAGGTTTCTCTTGAACTCTCACCGTACGACTTGACCAAGGGCCGCATCACCTTCCGTCACATTGAAGGTCGTCCGCCCGCTGCCGCTGCTACTCGTCGTCGTTGATAGCCCAGTGAATATAAAGAAAAAGCCCCTCGTTTGTGCGAGGGGCTTTTTTTAGGCTTAGAACGTGTCTTTATAGAGGATAAAGAACGTAATTGTGAGGTGGTAAAAGACCGGTGCTGCGAATGTAAGTGGCGCGAGTCGAGCCAAAGTACCACGAGTGATGTACAGGTCGCTTTCGCTAGCGAGTCTAGCTGCACCCATGCTACGACGCACTGCATTAATCACCATGTCACCCAACACGCAGGAAATGGCAATGGCGATAGCCATCAATACGGCCTGCCAAGCACGGAAAGGCGTGATCCAGAACATGGCGGCACCCGCAAGAATCCCACAGAAAGAACCAATCAAAGTTCCTTTAATTGTGCGGTTGGTGTTGAAATTCAGGCTCTTGCCACCGAAGAACGAGCTTGCAATACTAGATGCAAGGTCGCAGACAAAGACAACAAGCAAGAAGAATAACAACATCAGGGGGCCTGAAGAGTTATAGCGCGTGTAATCCAACATGGCGATAGCAGGTGCGTGGCTGACGCAGAAAACGCAAAGCATAATGCCCCATTGAACCTTGGCTACACGCTCAAGGTAACGTTCCGTGTCCTTGGAGATGGCCATGATGACGGGTAGCGCCAAGAACAAATACGTCGGAATGAAAAGGGTCATAAAGTAGGAAAGCTCAAACCCAATTAACGCGTATTGAACTGGAATAGCAATGTAAAAAGCCACAACCAAAGCGTGATGGTCTGTGGGTTTTGTGGGGGTGATTGCGATGAATTCTCTTAGCAAGAAGAAGCTGATCAATGCAAAAAAGACCAAAAGTGTTGCTTGGCCAAGTGCAAAGGCAATGGCGAAAACAGCAATCAGCCACCAGGACATACGAACGCGTGCGTTAACAGCAAGTAGACGTGCACGTTGTTCGGCGGAGTCACTGCGCTTTAGTGACCAGGCAGAATAAAAAGTACCGATTGCAGCTAAGAGTAAGAGGCCTACGAACAAAATGACATAGGCTTCCTGGATCGTAAAACCGAGTCTCATGGTTGGGCCAACGAAATGATTGCGTTACGGGCGCGTTCGAGGAAGTCTTCCTTTAGATCGTCCGGGGAATGTTCAAGAGGTTCACCGAAGCGAATAGAGCAAACGGTGGGCACGGGGAGCAGAACCCCTTTGGGCATGGCTCGATGCAGATTTTCAATATAGACCGGAATCAGCTCCACTTGAGGAAATTCCTTCATCAAGCGCCAAATGCCTGACTTGAAGTCGCTCGGCAACGGCTGAGGGCGACGTGTCCCTTCCGGGAAAATAATCAGAGAAGAGCCTTCTTGTAAGGCTTGACGTAATGGATCGAGCGGGTTGCTGTGTTCGGTACGACGACGGTCGACAAGCACGACATTGAGCTCTTCTAAAGCGATTCGCCGACGAAGCACACCTTTTTCCCAATAGTCTTTGGCTGCAACAGGACGAACGAATGGCCGCAATTGTGGCGGCAAAGAAGCCCAAATGACAATGGTGTCAAGGTGGCTAGTGTGATTTGCGAAATAAATACGCTGCTTGGAAGATGGGGCGCAACCCTGCCAATGCGGGTAGGCGCCAACAAGTAGTCTAGTGAGCCACACAATGGGCGTCATTAGTTTGAACGAATTGAACACGGTGCGTTCCTGTGTAGATGAATCTATCCATTATAAACCGCTGGGCTAGACGGCATCACTCTTCAGTGTGGTTCGTCCCGCCAACAGTCAAAGCATCAATGCGTAAGGTTGGCATACCCACGCTGACAGGGATATGTTGGCCTTCTTTACCACATTGGCCTGTGCCGTCGTCAAGCGCGGGATCGTTACCAACCATGGGAATGTGTTTGAGGGCTTCTGGGCCTGAGCCAGATAACATGGCACCCCGAACGGGGCGTGTTAGTTTGCCATTTTCAATGAGATAGGCCTTGCTCATGGCAAAGACAAATTTGCCATTGGTAATGTCAACCTGACCACCGCTAAAGTTACTGGCATAGATCCCATATTTGACCGATTGAATGATCTCTTCAGGGGTATGAGAGCCGGCAAGCATAAAGGTGTTGGTCATGCGAGGAAGTGGTAGCGTTGCAAAACTTTCTCGTCGACCATTGCCTGTTGGTGCCTCATTGAGGAGTCGAGCGTTCGTTAAGTCGTGCATGAAACCAGTGAGGATGCCATCTTCGATGAGGGTTGTACGCGAGGTAGGGGTTCCTTCGTCATCAATGGAGATGGAGCCGCGTGCGTTTGCGATTGTGCCGTCATCCACTACGGTGACGCCTGGCGACGCAATGCGTTGACCTAACATATCTGAAAATGCTGAGGTGCCTTTACGAATGAAGTCACTTTCTAAGCCATGACCGATCGCTTCATGAAGAAGAATGCCAGGCCAACCGTGACCTAATACAACTGGCATGATACCCACGGGAGTAGGATCGGCATGAAGATTATGCAATGCTTCGCTGACTGCGTCTGATGCCCACTTGTAAAGACGTTCTTTGGTGAAGAAATCCAAACCTAGACGAGATCCACCACCCGCTGTGGCGCGTTCTTTGCGGCCATTTTCCATGGTCAAAACGTTAATTGACAGGTAAACCATCGGTTTGATATCCCCGGTCAATAAGCCGTCAAGTCGATAAAGCAACATGCTGTCGGTTTCACACTGCAAGGTGACTGTGACATCAATAACACGAGGATCTATGGATCGCGCTAAGGCATCAGCTTCTTGAATTAACGCTAGGGCTTTAGTCGTATTAGCGTTGTCAGTTGGATCATGTATACCGTAAACGGGCGCATAAGGTTGATGATGTACTGATAGCGGAAGAATGACATCATCGCCCTGCTCAAGGCGCCCGTGTTTGGCGACGGTACTTGCTGCGTCAAGTAACGAGGATTTCGAGAGAATGTCTGTATAGGCCAACGTAGAGGTTTCGCCACAGACCGTGCGCAAACCTGCACCTCGGTCAATGGAGTAGCTACCCGTTTTGATTTTTCCTTCGTCAAAGACCCAGGCGCGTGAGATGGTTTGTTGCAAGTAAATGTCCGCCCAGTTTGTTTTGGCGTGACACATGCGTGCGAGCACCCGTCTTAAACGATCTGCATCGAGGTCGGACGAATTAAAAAAAAGCGCTTGAGCGCTTTGAAGACGCTCAAGCGAAGCGGTTGATTGGTTCATGTTTAATAGAGGGTGCGAGACGTCAAGGCGGGTAAGGTGTTGCGAATGGCTCGAAGTTGTGCCAGATCAACGTTACCGATCACGATGCCTTTGCCTTGAGCTAATTCACTCAATGTACTCCCCCAAGGATCAATAATCTTGGAGTGCCCCCAAGTTGTACGACCACATTCGTGTTGACCACCTTGCGCAGAAGTGACAACAAAACATTGATTTTCGATTGCGCGAGCAGCAAGCAAGGTAGCCCAATGCGCTCGACCGGTCATGGCTGTGAAGGTCGCAGGAAGGACAATTAAATCTGGTTGGTTAAGTTGGCGGAAAAGCTCAGGGAATCGTAAGTCATAGCCTAAAGAGAGACCTACGGTTAACGTTTCGCCATCCCAGTCAGTGATTTTGAAATGGACGGGTTGCTGACCAGGTTGCACATAAAAGCGCTCATCGTAACACTCGTTTTGGTTTTGAAAACGGAAGAGGTGAATACGGTCGTAGCGTGCAACGATATTGCCAGAAGGATCAAAGACGATAGAACTATTGGTACAAAGACGGTTATCGTCAGATTTAATGGGAATCGAACCGGCCACAATCCACAAGTGGTGACGCGCTGCGGCAACGCGAATCGTTTCCTGAATGGGGCCGTCTTCGAAGGTTTCTGCGATGGCCAGTTGCTGTTCAGGTTTATCTAAAAGCGCGAAGTGCTCAGGCAGAACAACAAGTTCGGCGCCAGACTCTGCGGAGGCCGCAATGAGGTTCGTTGCCTCTAATACATTCTGTTCGGGATCAGTCCCCGAAATCATTTGACAGGCAGAAATACGCATGAAGCTTTTATGAAAAAACGATAAAGGTCAAATCATTGTAGCGGAACGTATGCATAGAGGGTTACGGCGTCACGCTTGGTAAGGCATCAAGGTTAAGGCGTTCCAACTTCTGAATTTGTGGATTATCGAACGAACCGTCAATGGCATATTCCATACGGAACATCTGAGAAAGTTGATCCTTAAGGAGCCACTGTGTGACAAAGGTTCCAATCCCAACGGCTGGGTTCACAAGTGCGAGCGCCAAGGAAGGTCCGCCGACATTAATCGCAGGAAGAATGATGGCTTTGAGGTTTAGGGTTTCTCGATTGAGATTCAAGTCGCCCCCTAAAACAACAGTTGCAGCTGAACCAAGCACAGAAGCTTTAGGAAGACTGACTTTGCCGTTTTGAATCGTACCAGCGGCATGTGCGGAGTCAAAAGAGAAGCCACGGTTAATCACGTCACGGAAATCCAGGGTTAAGCGTCGCAGGAGATGCTGCATGGAAAGTAAGCTAAGAAGTCGCCCGGCACCAGGTTCAATTTGTAGGAATTGGCCGGAACCGAGTTCACTTGAAAACTGCCCATTGAGCGTCTGAAGCTCAAAAAGGTGAGGGGCGTTTTCCCACGATAGATCCATGTTGATTGTCGCAGACGCGCCATGCACAGCATCGGGCACGGCGAGGCTTGTGAGCAACTTACCTGCATCAGAAATGCGTGCGGTGAGTGAAAGTGTTGTTTGGCCAGATTGTTTTGGCAAATGTTTCCATTGGCCGTGACCTTGTAGTGTGCCACCAACATTACGAATCACCATTTGAGAGATGTCCCAAATGTGGAAGCCTTGATCTTGACGGTTTTTGGCTAGGACTTCGACCTTACCGATATGTCTTTGCCCCAATTTCAGATCATCAATGACAACGTTGATGTCTGGTAATTGGTTAGGTGCTTTTTGTGTCGATGGCTTTGTAGAGAGTTTGTCGACTGAACTATCAGGTAAATGAAGTCGAGTGAGTGCAATCTTTAAGCTCGAAGGCTGTTTGGCAGTGGCTTGTTGATACTCCACTTGTCCGGCGGCATCGTCACCTGCAAGACGCAAATGCCAGTTGTTACGACCAAAGCGGCGGGCTGTCACACCAAGGTTAGTCAACGTCTTGTCAAGCCAATCAACCTTGGCGGCTTCAATCGAGACAAGAGAAATACGATCAACTGCAGAATTGGACTGCTGTGGTTTGTCTGTCTCTGGTTGAAGAATGAACGGCAACCAATGGTCAGCATTAAGGTATGGTGTGGCAACCGCAATACTAAGTCCCTTGGCTTCTTGCGCTGTTTGAGCCGTCCCCAAATTGACAACACCGTCAGTGAGCGCTAAATGCCCATTGAGCTTATTAAACATTAATGTGACGTCAGCACGTTGCGGTGATTTCACATGAATGCGCAAGCCTGACTCGGGCAACACATTAACTTGGAATGATGTAGGCCAGGCTTGATGTGCTGCCTTTTCAAAGGGGACGGGTAACGTGCTAACAATCTGCTCAAGTTTGGTATGTCCCCGGATGTCGATCAGGGAACGTGTTAATCCAATGTCAGCATCTACATGAATAGGGGCTGTGCCGCTTAAGTGTTTGAAAAACGGCTTTGCCTCATCTAAATCAAGGAATGATTCAAGTTCTTGTGTCGTCGGGGTGGCATCTATGCCGAGTCGCAAAACGCCATCGGTCGTCTTGGCAGACACGGTCACGGGATGACCTGAAGCTGTTTCACCAACAATTGGCGATTTGGTTGTGACGCTCGATTGGGTAATGTGAAGTGCTCCCGTGGCATTTTTTACTGTAGGTAAATGAAGTCCGTAATAGAAATCAGCTTCTTTTAATTTGGCGTCAATGTCGACTTTGAGATCTTTTTCAAAGTCGCCAGCCAGAGGAATGGAAAGGTCGAGACGAATATTGGTAGCCCCCTTTCCAGTGCTTTCAGCAAAAGCAGAAGAAAGAAGGTCTTTGAGCATAACACCTTCGTTGAGATAGCGTAGCGCATGACTAAGGTCGCCGCTCGCTCGCCCCTTAACACTCAAAAGCGCTTCACTATAGGAAGGCAAATCAACTTGTACATTAGAGGCAGTTAAGCCGAGAGAACGGGCACTCTGACCCGTAATAAACATGCCGTTGCCTTCAAAACGCAAATGGGCTTTGATGTCTTTAAGGAGTGGCCACTGTTGTCCTGTTAGCCATTGTCCCTTGCTGTCTTTTTGATGGGAAGGTAAAAAATCTAAAAGACCATCCGTGAGATCGGCTTCAATCAAAAAGTGACCGCTTGATTTATCGGCGCCGTCCCATGGGAATTTGTCCAAAGGACCTTTAACAATAAAGGAACCGTTACTGCCCTTGCCAGCAAGAATGCCTGCTTCTAACCAATCTAATAAGCTTTCACCGACGATGCGAGGAATGTAATGGGGGACGGCTTCTGCTTTAGCGCGGTTAATGGTGCCCGAGAGGTCAATCGTGCCAGCGCCACCAGTCGCCGACCAACTGCCTTGGCCAGAGAGGGCGGCGTCAGTGTTGGACGCAGAGAACTTCGAGAAATTGATATGTAGTCTCGGGTGAAAGCTGACGTCAACATCAGCTTGCAGACGATCAAAAGGCATGGTTGGACGACGGAAAATGTCCAAGAAGGTCAAGGATGCCTCTTTGCTATTAAGAGCAACCTTAAAGCCGTCGCCATTTGTTTTGGGTGCAAAATGTCCTGAGAGCTGACTAAAACCAGGGACAGTGCCCTGAGCCTGAAGTGTAAGTTTCTCGAAATAGCCTGATGGATGCCAACTATTTGGATCGTTCAAAGGGCCAGTGATGTCGAGGGATATGTCACGCAACATTCCGGTGGGTTTGTGGTTCTGAACGAAACGATGGAGTGATGCATCCACAGGTAGCTGGGGAATGAAACTAGTGAGTGCACCAATGTCTAAGCGGTTTGCATTAAAGGTAGCGCCAAGCAATCGATCTGCAGCATCATGACGCATCGAGAAAGACGCTTGAAGAGGCTGAGAAGTGCGATGAGTCGGTGTCGCAAAGTCCAGATGACTAATTTCGATTGTCTGTGTTTTCAGGTCGTCGTATTGCGCTCGATATTGGAGACGACTTGAAAGACGTCGCACCTTTAATGGCTCTAGCTCAGGCGCAAGCTGAGCGTCGATATGGTGGAGTTTGAGATCTGCAACAGCAGATGTGATTCGCCCGTCCGAAAAATCTAACCAAGCTTCAATTTGACCTTGACCAGAACGCAACCAAGGTTGATCCATACGCGTGAGGAGTTCGGCTAAGTTAGAGTTGCTCGACTGTAAATAGGCTCGACCGTCCCACGTCTGAGGATTGGCCTCATCCGTAAAGAGATGTTTGTTGATATGGACGATCGCTTTAAACGTTTCAGGGGCAGTCTCGTGAGAGGCGAGTTTAATTTGACCATTCAAAGCAGCGCGCCAGTCGAGTAATCGTTGCTCAAAAATAAAATGTGTTTGCTTGAGCTGAACAACACTAGCGTGATTCTGTTGTTCATCGATATAGGTCACCGTGCCATTGATGAGTTCAAGCTTGTGCTGATCTAATAGCCAATCGCCTAACTGACGATTTGACGATTGTTTGTCGTCTGAACGATTGAGATTGATGGAGAAGCCTGCAATTTCAAACGTGTTCGCTTCGAGGCGTCGAACGGTCAGCGAGGGATCCACAACGACGAGTTGTTCAAATCTTGGAGAGAGATGCCAAACCGATGACCAAGAAAAGCGGGCAGAGACCTGTGGAAGTGTCAACGCAACAACCCCGTCAGCGCGGGCGATCTGCACATCCTTGAGATTAATAACAGGCCAAAACTTTTCGAAACCCGCCGAAAAATATGAGGCATTGACTGTGACGCCTGTCGCCTCCGAGACGGCTCGATTGATGTCGTCACGGAAGTTGTCAGCTTGGGTCGTAAAGAACCAGCGTGCACCAATAATGACGGCACTCAGTATGAAGTAGAGGCCGATCAGCCAGTAAAACAGACTGCGCATCAAGTTGGTGTATTTGGACGAGTGGGTAATGCGACCCCGGTAGTGAAGCGATCGACGTCGGTAGTAGTTTTTCATGAAGGCGTAGGGCAAGCGCAATGCATTTTGACTGAAATTGTACTGCAGGCAATCCTAGATATGAAATTCATTGAGCAAAAACGCGAATGAGAATGCCTCTAGGCTTTTAGATAGAATGATTGAAGACTAATTATTATCAGGTTCACGTTGTGCCGATACAGAACGGAGTTTTTATGGCTCAGCTTTCTCTTCACGATGTCATTCGTTATTCGTCGTTTACAGCAAGATCTTTGCAGGCCATGATGCCAGGATTTTCGCCTGAGAAAGATTTGGCATTTTATGAAGGACTTTTAGAGGAAACCTTTTCTCGTGAAGCCATGCAGTCCGAAATTCAGGCAATTACCTCGCCACAGCAATTACGAGTGACGTTGCGAGAAATGCGTCGGCGGCTCATCGTGAATATCATTGGTCGCAATGCGTTAGGGCGTATCGACTACTTTGAAGTCGTTCGCATGATGAGTGATTTTGCAGAGTTGGCAGTGACTGCAACGATATCCCTCAATGCAAGAGAGCTCGCAGAACGATACGGTGTGCCTATAGGCTATTCTGGACAACCTCAAGATTTGTTGGTCGTCGGAATGGGAAAACTTGGTGGGCGTGAACTGAATGTTTCATCCGATATTGACCTGATCTTTTTATACGATGAAGATGGCGAGACCCAGGCAACGCTAGCATTCTCTAATGCACGTCGCACACTTTCGGTTCAAGAATTTTATGAACGATTAGCTAGGCGCATCATTCCTGCGCTCAATGATATTGAGGGGCCAGGGTTTGTGTTTCGCGTCGATATGCGTTTGAGACCTAATGGTGAGTCTGGCCCGATTGTGTGTTCAAGCGATATGCTTGAAGAATATCTATATACGCAGGGGCGAGATTGGGAACGCTTTGCATGGCTTAAAGGCCGAGTCATTAATTCGGCTGTTTTTGGGTCAGAGGAGCTCTTTGCGCAGCAAACGCGCAATATAACGTCATTGGTGCGTCCCTTTGTTTTTAGAAAATATCTGGATTTTGGTGCGATTTCGTCTCTGACACGATTACATGAAATGATCCGAGCCGAAACGGCGCGTCGTGAGTTGGCTCGGGGAGGCACATGTGTCAACGTTAAGTTAGGGCGCGGTGGCATTCGAGAAATCGAATTTTTGACGCAAACCCTGCAGGTCATTCGAGGTGGACGAGATCCTGCATTGCGTGGCAAAGAAACGTTGACGATGTTGTCCATGCTGGCCAAAGAAGGTGGTATAGCACCAGAGATGGCAGCGAAATTGTCGGACTATTACGTTTTCTTGCGTAATGTAGAGCACGCGATTCAGTACGTTAACGACGAGCAGACCCAACGACTGCCTCGAGAGGGCGAAGGTTTGGCTTCTGTCGCTGGTCTTCTGGGTATGGAGCCAGAAGCCCTTTGGCAGGCTGTCAGCGAAGTGCGTGAGTATGTGGCCGATGCCTTTGATAGTGTTTTTCAGGTTAGAGAACCAGAGATCGATTGCGGAGACTGGCCAACTGGATGGGAAACAGGGACTTCTACGGCGTGCGCAGCGTTGGCTCATAAGCTCGAAAGTTTGGGATATGCGAAAGATGTCGATGAATTGGTTTCTCGCATCATGCGACTGACATCTACTCGAACAGGCCGGAGTCTCTCTGCTGATGCAAGGAAGCGACTGCAAAATTTAATTCCGGTGATAGCTGAAAGATGTCCTACGTGGCAGTCTAACGATGGGCCTCGTGTCGTGCCGATTGAAGAGGTGTTCTCGAGGTACTTGAAATTATTAGAGGCGATTGCGGGGCGATCGACATATATTGCGTTGCTGACACAGTACCCAAAGGCGGCTGATCGAGTTGGTCGCGTGTTGGCGGCTAGTCGTTGGAGTGCGGATTATATTGTTCGCCATCCGATTATTCTTGATGAACTTGTGGATGGTCGAGTCCATGAAATGGATGACTTTACGCCTGTTGATTGGCGTGAGTGGACGGATAAATTACATCGAGCATTAGCAGAGGCAACAGGTGATCAAGAGCGACAAATGAATGCGTTACGCGATGCGCATCATTCAGCTGTTTTCCGTTTGTTAATTGCAGACTTGGATGGACGCTTTACGGTTGAACGCTTAGCAGACCAGCTGTCGGCTTTGGCCGATGCTGTGTTAGATGAAGTGCTTGAATTGGCTTGGGAAAGCTTGCCGAAGAAGCATTGCGATCGTCCGAAGTTTGCTGTGATTGGGTATGGGAAGCTTGGGGGTAAAGAGTTGGGTTATGACAGTGACCTTGATCTTGTCTTTATTTATGACGACCCAGATCAAGATGCGGACCTGGTTTATAGCCGTTTGGTGCGCCGAATGATGAGTTGGCTCACCCTTCAAACGTCGTCAGGCAAATTATTCGATGTGGATTTGCGACTGCGCCCCAACGGGGACAGTGGTTTGATTGTTTCGTCATTTGAAATGTTTAGCCGTTATCAGCGTAATGCCGATGGGCATGGGGCATGGTTTTGGGAACATCAGGCACTGACACGCGCTCGATTTGTGGCTGGTAATCGCGATTTAGGTCGTAGGTTTGAAGAAGAACGTCGCAATATTTTGATGTTGCCTAGAACGATCGAATCAGCTCGTCAAGATGTTCTTGATATGCGTCTGAGAATGTTGGAGGGTCATGCTAATCGCACGATCTATTTCGATATTAAGCACGACCGAGGAGGTATGGTCGATGTCGAATTTATTGTGCAATTACTGGTGTTAACGTCGTCGAGCACTCATCCTGAACTTGTAAATAATTTTGGCAATATTCTTCTTTTAGAAACAGCTGCACGCTTAGGACTGGTTGACGAGCAACTGGTGAAGCTAGCGGTCAAGGCATATCGTCGTTACCGTGCGCTACAGCATGAAATTCGATTGAATAGTGGTGAAGGTGTTCCAGTGCGGGTGCCAATGAGTTTGGTTGAAAACGAAAAAATGGCCGTTTTGGCATTGTGGAAAGCTGTTTTTGGGACGGATGCGCCCGTCAGAGAAGTCGTTGCCTGAATGACAGAGCCTATTAAAGAGAGGTAGACTCTGCTAGTTTTTTGAGTTTTGGAATTAAAGTCATGCCTATCGTGGTTTCCGATTACAAGGCACCTTCATGGTGTCCCGGGGGACATCTTCAGACGGTATTGCCAGCAAAATTAATGCCTCGACCCAAGGTGTCCTATCGTCGTGAAAAGGTAGAGATGCCCGATGGCGACTTTATGCTTTGGGATTGGGTTGAGCCTGAAGTCAAAGATGTTACGGCTCCGATTCTTGTTCACTTTCATGGGCTTGAAGGTTCGAGCCGTAGTCACTATGCCGAGGCGTTGATGGCCAGTTGTGTTGAGCGCGGTTGGCGTGGTGTTGTGGCGCATTTTCGCAGTTGTGGCGGCGAAATGAACCGTTTGCCACGTGCCTATTTTGCGGGTGATAGTGCTGACTGTGAATGGGTGCTTAAAACGGTACATCGGCGTTATCCCACGGCTGATTTGCGCGCAGTTGGCGTGAGTCTTGGAGCTAATCAACTCGCAAAGTTTTTAGGGGATCGCGGAGAAGATGCTTGTTTTCTCAAAGGTGCGGTTGCGATCGGGGCGCCATTAGATCTCGTGGCTGGCAGTGAACGTATTAGTAAAGGGGTCAACACCCTTTATGCCGATATGTTTTTGGCGACGCTCAAGCCTAAGCTTGAGGCAAAAGCCAAAATGTTTCCTGATGCCATCAATATGGATGCCGTCCGTGCGTGCAAAACGATGTTTGACTTTGACAATGTCTACACCGCACCGATGCATGGTTATGCTTCAGCGATGGATTATTGGCAGAAGTGTTCAGCAAAACCTGTGCTCAAGAATGTCCGTGTGCCCCTGTTACTTTTAAATGCGCAAAACGATCCATTCTTTCCTGCCTGGGGCTTGCCTACGGCATCAGAGATCAGTTCGTCGATTATTGCGGATTTCCCAAAAGAAGGTGGGCATATTGGCTTCCCTCAAGGGCGCGCACCTGGTAATATCCTCTATCTACCTCGACGCGTGATGCGTTTTTTTGATACCGGCAGCTAAATCGTCTGCTTGGGTACATTCCTTGTCATTTCTTTAGGTATGCGCTGACTTTCGTTCGGTTGCGCCAGGAGAGCCATTAAATGCAGAAGTATTTCTCCAATCGTTCGATTGGACTCTTTAGTCTCATCTTATTTATCTTGACGATTCCTGCGGGTAATTGGGTGGTGATGAACGTGGGTACCGTTTGCCCGCCTGATGGTCCTTGCTTGATTCCCGTGTGGCCAGGCATTATGTCTCCGTCAGCAGTTTTGTTCGCGGGTTTGGCTTTGATTTTGCGTGACGCTGTTCAAAGTCTCTTAGGTAAAAGTTGGACGTTGGTTGCGATTGTGATCGGTGCGTTGTTGTCCGGGATTTTGTCTGAACCTGCCATCATCTTAGGCTCGACATGTGCATTTCTGTTTTCTGAGTTGGCAGACTTTGCGGTTTATACCCCGCTGAGAGAACGTCATTTGTCTTTGGCGATTGTTCTTTCGGGTTTGGTTGGCTCGATTGTTGACTCCATCATTTTCCTTTCGTTGGCTTTTGGCTCTTTGGATTTTGTCGTTGGCCAAGTGATTGGCAAATTCTGGATGAGTTTATTGGCTGGCGGTATGTTGGTCATGTGGAATTATCGCCAGCGTTCGGCAGTTCGCCTCTAATTGAATAAGTCATCAAGCTAAAAAGGTCGCAGTCTGCGGCCTTTTTTGCATATGGTGCTAAAAGCCTTTCTTAAGAAAGACAAGGCACAATGAGTCGTTGTCTCAGTAAGCTTATTCGCTGGTTCTTATCCATGGAAACGTCAAAAAAAACCGCCTTACTTCTGATTAATACAGGTAGTCCTGATCAACCGACGGAAACGGCGGTTCGTAATTATTTGGCTGAGTTTTTAGGCGATCAGCGTATTGTGGAGTTGCCTCGTTGGAAGTGGTGGCCGATTTTGCACGGCATCATTTTAAGAACGCGCCCGAAGAAGTCTGCAGAACGCTATAACGGTGTTTGGACTGAAGAGGGTTCCCCTTTAATCGTGCATACGAAGCATACGGCTGACAAGTTGGCCGAGCGTTTAGGTATCTCGGTCTATTGGGGGATGCGTTATGGTCATCCATCTGTGAGTGAAGTCATGGATCAAATGATGGCTGACAATGTCAAGCGTGTTTTGGTGATGCCCATGTTTGCGCAATATGCGGCACAGACGACAGCTGCTTGCTTTGACGCGGTCGCTCGCCATGTCTTGACCCATCGGGATTTTCCAGCGATTCGTACGATTCACGACTATCACGATGAGCCCGCTTATATTCAGGCTATTGTGAGACAGTTACGCAATTACTGGGATAAAAATGGCGCGCCCATGAGTGTCGGTGGTCGACTTGTCATGAGTTTTCATGGGATTCCACAAAAAAGCACTGAACTGGGTGATGTGTATGAGTCACAGTGCCACAAAACCGCTTCACTGATTGCGCAACAATTAGGCCTAGATGCTCGTGATTGGATGGTCTGCTTTCAGTCACGCTTTGGTCGAGATGAATGGTTGCAACCGTACACACTTGCGACCGTAAAAGCATTGGCTGAAGAGGGAACTCCTCGTGTCGATGTGATTTGTCCAGGTTTTGCTGCAGACTGCTTAGAAACCATTGAAGAGATTGACGACGAGTTGCGTCAGACCTATACCAGTGCTTTTAAGAGTGAGGCGTTGACCCAGGGAGAATTCCATTACATTCCTGCACTCAATGAGTCAGAGGTTGCTGTAGACGCTTACGAAAAGATTGCTCGTCGTGAACTTGCGGGATGGTTATAAATCGTTCACTTGAAATTGCCATCATTGTCCCCATATATATAAGAACAGTATTCAGACGGGACTTCGCTTCCCGTCATTAGCCTCTCGTCTAGATGTAGACGAGTCTACGGAGCAATTTATGACTGAAAAGACTCAGGAACAGGAAGTGAAGGAACAGACCGCCTGTTGCGAAGGCCAGTGCGAATGCAACCAGGACGCTCAGGCGTCCGAAGAGGAAGCTCAGCCCGCGAAGGAAGAAACGCCAGAACAGAAGATTGAAACGTTGCAGACGGCATTGAAGTTGGTTGAGGCGAAGGTCACCGAACATTACGACCTCTACGTCCGTGCGATGGCTGAACTTGAAAATACGCGTCGTCGTTCCTCTGATGAAATTCAGAAGGCTCGCAAGTTTGGCATTGAAAAGTTTGCTGAAAATCTTTTACCTGTGGTCGATAGTCTTGAAAAGGCCTTGGAAGTCACTAAGGATATGGAAGATGATCCTGTCCGTGAAGGGATGTTGGCAACCTATCGTCAGTTCATGCACGCGCTTGATGTGTCTGAAATGAAGCCAATCGATCCGAAGGGAGAAGTCTTTGATCCACATAAGCATCAGGCGATTGCTATGGTGCCGGCGCCTGAAGGTGTTGCTGCTGGGATGGTGGTTGAAGTCTTCCAACGTGGTTGGTTGATTGCGGATCGCGTGTTGCGTCCAGCCATGGTTAGTGTTGCTCAAGGCTAATCAAAATTTCAGCCAAAAGAAGGGTGCTCGGTAGAGGGTGCCCTTTTTTATTTGCGATAACCCTCTGATAAACAAGGCAAAAAGAATAGAGATGTAATTATTTTTGACTGGCGTTGAAATAGGGGGTTGAAAAAATTAGTGGCATCCCCATATAGGGATTAAGGTCGTTCGCAAAGGATGTACAACGTCAAGCGCGAACAGAAAGTTTCAGTATTGTTCAGATGTGCCCAGCGTGATGAAAGATCATGGCAATGAAGTGTCGGCCTCTGAGATGAAAGGATTTTTTTAAAGGATTAACCTACTATGGCGAAGATCATTGGTATTGACCTTGGTACTACCAACTCGGCTGTTGCTGTGATGGAAGGTGACAATATTAAGGTTATCGAAAACAGCGAAGGTGCTCGTACGACCCCTTCCATCGTTGCTTACATGGACAACGGTGAAGTGCTCGTTGGTGCGCCGGCCAAGCGTCAGGCGGTTACGAATCCGAAGAACACACTCTTTGCTGTGAAGCGTTTAATTGGTCGTCGTTTCGATGACGCAGAAGTTCAGAAGGACATCGATCTGATGCCGTTCACAATTTCTCGCGCTGATAATGGCGACGCTTGGGTTGAAGCCCAGGGTAAGAAGCTTGCTCCGCAGCAGGTTAGTGCCGAAATCCTCCGTAAGATGAAGCAGACCGCTGAAGATTATCTCGGCGAACCGGTGACGGAAGCTGTGATTACGGTGCCGGCTTACTTTAACGACTCTCAGCGTCAGGCTACGAAGGATGCTGGCCGTATCGCTGGTCTTGAAGTAAAGCGCATCATCAATGAACCGACCGCCGCTGCTTTGGCTTTCGGTTTGGACAAGGGTGGTAACGCTGACCGTAAGATTGCTGTTTATGACTTGGGTGGCGGTACGTTCGACATCTCTATCATTGACTTGGCTAACATCGACGGTGACAAGCAGTTCGAAGTGCTCTCCACGAACGGTGACACGTTCTTGGGCGGCGAAGACTTTGACCAGCGTTTGGTTGACTATCTCATCACCGAATTCCGTAAGGACACGGGTGCTGACCTCTCCAAGGACGTGTTGGCGCTTCAGCGTTTGAAGGACGCTGCTGAAAAGGCCAAGATTGAACTTTCTAGCCGTCAGGAAACCGAAATTAACTTGCCGTACATTACGGCTGATGCCACGGGTCCGAAGCATCTCAATGTGAAGGTTACCCGCGCTAAGTTTGAAGCTTTGGTGGAAGACTTGGTTCAGCGCACGATTGAACCGGTTCGCAAGGCACTTCGCGATGCTGGTACCTCTGCCTCTGATATCACCGACGTGATTTTGGTTGGTGGTCAGTCTCGTATGCCGCGCGTTCAGTCTGTTGTGAAGGAATTCTTCGGTAAGGATCCGCGTAAGGATGTGAACCCTGACGAAGCTGTGGCGATTGGTGCTGCTATTCAGGGTTCTGTGTTGACTGGTGAACGCCGTGACGTGCTTTTGCTCGACGTGACCCCGTTGACCCTTGGTATCGAAACCTTGGGTGGCGTGATGACGCCGATGATCAAGCGCAACACGACGATCCCGACCAAGCACAGCCAGGTCTTCTCTACCGCTGAAGACAACCAGCCTGCTGTGACGATTAAGGTCTATCAGGGCGAACGTGAAATGGCCGCTTCTAACAAGTTGCTCGGCGAATTCAATCTCGAAGGCATTCCGCCGTCTCCGCGTGGCTTGCCGCAGATTGAAGTGACCTTTGACATTGACGCCAACGGTATTCTTCACGTGGCTGCCAAGGATAAGGCTACGGGCAAGGAAAACACCATCACGATTAAGGCTAGCTCCGGTTTGAGCGAAGACGAAATCGAACGTATGGTTCAGGACGCTGAAGCCAACAAGGAAGAAGACCACCGTCGTGCTGAATTGGCTCAGGCTCGTAACCAGGCTGACGCCGCGATCGGTCAGGTTCAGAAGACTCTGAAGGAATTCGGCGACAAGGTCGATGGCGCTGATCGCGCTGCTTGCGAAGATGCTATTCGCACCGTCGAAGAAAAGGTTAAGGGCGAAGACAAGGCTGCGATTGACAAGGCTGTTGAAGCGCTCATGATGGCTGCTCAGAAGATCGGTGAAAAGATGAACAAGGCTGCTCAGCAGCAGGGTTCTGCTGATGCCGGTGCTCAGGCTGGTGCCAAGCAGGACGATGATGTCGTTGATGCTGATTTCACGGAAGTGAAGAAGTAATTTGAGAGCGACAAAGGGTCGAGCTAGTCTCGACCTGGATCATCCTTGCATCCATTGTCAAAGAAGGGTCGGTACGCTCATGCTGCACCGACCCTTTTCGAACTTATTAACTGAAGAAACGATGGAGTAAACACTCCAAGTAGGGACTAGGTAATGTCTGATCGGGATTATTACGAAGTATTGGGCGTCAGCAAAGGCGCATCAGCCGATGAAATTAAGAAGGCTTATCGTCGTATGGCCATGAAGTATCACCCTGACCGCAATCCGGGTGATAAGGCCGCTGAAGATAAGTTCAAGGAAATCGGTGAAGCTTACGCCGTGCTTTCTGACGACCAGAAGCGTGCGGCTTATGACCGCTTCGGAAAGGCTGGCGTCGATCCAAATGCTGCGGGTGGTCCTGGTGGCTTCGGTGGCTTTGGCAATATGGGTGCGGGTGACTTCCAAAGCGCTTTTGGTGATATTTTCAGTGATCTTTTCGGTGGTGGCCGCGCTGGTGGTCGTTCTCAGCAGGATCATCGTGAACGTGGCAACGACGTTCGCTTCGAGCTTGAAGTGTCGCTCGAAGATGCTGCCGCGGGTAAGACCATGGAAATTCGCGTTCCTGGTTGGGATGAATGTACCAATTGTCATGGCACGGGTTGTAAGCCAGGTACTTCGAAGAAGACCTGTCCGACCTGCCATGGGCATGGTGTGGTTCGCATGTCGAATGGCCTATTCCAGGTTCAGCAGACTTGTCCGCATTGCCATGGTACGGGGCAGATCATTGCTGATCCTTGTCCTAGCTGCCAGGGTGTTGGCCAGATTCGTACGACCAAGGTTCTTGAAATCAAGATCCCGGCCGGGATCAACAATGGTCAGCGTATTCGTGTAACGGGTCGTGGCGAACCGAGCCGTAACGGTGGTGAACCTGGTGACCTTTACGTCGAAGTGTTCATCAAACCTCATGAGATCTTCTCTCGTGATGGTGACGACCTTCATACGGAACTTCCGATTTCGTTTGTGACGGCAGCTTTGGGCGGTGAAGTCCTGGTCCCGACGTTGACGGGCGAAATGCGTATTACGATTCCTGAAGGAACCCAGACGGGCAAAACCTTCCGCTTACGTGGTAAGGGGGTGAAGAACCTTCGTACGGGCGACTACGGCGATTTGTTCATGCATATCTCTGTTGAAACGCCGGTGAACCTCTCTTCCAAGCAGAAGAATATGTTGCGTGAGTTCGAAGCTTCTTTGAAGGATGGTGGTAATAAGCACAATCCTAAGACGCAGTCGTTCTTTGATCGCATGAAGAATTTCTTTAAGTAACCAAGAAAAAATCGACACGCCACGCAGAGGTGGGTGTCGATTTTTTTTATTTGAGCATGGCGCATCATGACCAATGGTGCGCCATGCCTTTATCGAGTGCGCTTGGATTTACGGGCGAACCAAGTGAAGAAGACAGGTACGAAGATGGTTGAGATAAAGGTTGCTGCTAACATGCCTCCAAAGACCCCTGTTCCCATCGATTGACGTGCCGTAGCCCCTGCACCTGTGGCCATCACAAGCGGAACGACACCCAGAACAAAAGCGAAGGATGTCATGAGGATGGGGCGCAAGCGTAGACCAGCTGCTTCAATGGCTGCGTCAAATGGTCCTAAACCTTCCTCCATTTTTTGGGCGGCAAACTCCACAATCAGAATGGCATTTTTAGCCGTCAAACCAATGAGCACAAGGAGGCCTATTTGGAAGTAAATATCGTTAGGCATACCTCGCATCCAAATGGCAACCATAGCGCCTAAAAAGGCGTATGGCACGGCCAACACAACAGCGATTGGCAAAGACCAACGTTCGTAGAGGGCCGCAAGAATTAGGAACATCATGAGAATACCAAATCCAAACGCTGTGGCGGACGAAGCACCAATGCGTTTTTCGTGGTAGGCTTGGCCGACCCATTCAATGGTGTATCCGTCTGGCAGGTGTTCTTGGGCTAGCTCTTCAACGATACGAATGGCTTCACCTGATGAGACGCCTTGAATGGCGGCGCCACTAAATTGGCCAGCTAAATAGCCATTCATACGGCTAAGAGAGGCTGCGCCCGACGTACGCTTATATTCGATCAGAGATGCAATGGGCACCATTTGTCCTGTGGTCTTAGAGCGTACGTATCCAGCGCCAATATCTTCTGGTGTTGAACGGAATTCTGGTGCTGCTTGGATGACAACACGATAAGTTTTCCCATTTCTCGTAAAGTCATTGATGTATTTACTACCAAGGAGATGAGAAATCGTGTCGTAGATGTCCTCTACAGGAACACCAAGGGCTAACGCTTTGGTTTCGTCAACGATGAGTTGTAGCTGAGGCGTGTCTGCGGACAGGTAGCTACGTAACCCTGTGAGCTTTGGGTTTTGTTCCAAAGTTTCAAGGAATGATTCAACGACGCCTTGAAGAATCAGAGGATTGTCGTTGCCGTGTGAGAGAACATACCCAGAGAATCCACTCGTGGAACCTAACCCTCGAATGGGAGCAGGGAGGACAGCAACACCGCGCACGTCACTATGCGATCGAAGATACTGCTGAAATTCCTTTTGAATGGCTTCAGCAGTCATGGGGCGATCGTTCCAGTGTTTGAGTTTCATGATGAAGGTCGCAGCATTGCTACGCACGTCGCCGCTCATACTGTCGTACCCCATCATGGTCACGACGCTTTGAACGCCTTCGTGCTGGCTGATCTTATGCAGAATCTCAGATGAAACAGCTTCAGTTCGGGGAAAGGCTGCCCCTTCAGGCAATTGAACGGCAATGCGCACGATCCCTTGGTCTTCCTTTGGGACGAAAGAGGTTGGCGTATGTTCGAGCATTTGCCAACAACCAATCGTGACGAGGATTAAGAAACCACCTGTCATGATGCGATGTCGAAGCGCTGCTTTCACGACTTGTAAAAAGCGAAGTGTGAAGCGAGCTAAGAATGCATTAAAGGCTCGGAAAAAGCGTGGCTTTTGTTCTTCGGTTTCAGTATGAGGCTTCAAGAGAACGGCGCAAAGTGCTGGTGTTAGCGTGAGAGCAACGAACCCTGAGAGAATGACTGAGAGAGCCACTGTAATGGCAAATTGGCGATAGAGTTCCCCTGCAATCCCTCCAAGGAAAGCCACAGGAATGAAGACTGACGAGAGAACAAGCACAATGGCGACCAGTGCCCCCGAAACCTCTTTCATAGCCTTTTGAGCCGCTTCAAAAGGAGGTAGGCCTTCAGTTCGCATAATACGTTCGATGTTCTCCAATACCACAATCGCATCGTCTACGACAATCCCGATGGATAGGGTCATCGCAAAGAGCGTGAGTGTATTGAGAGAGAAACCGAAGAGCCAAAGGCCAGCCATGGTACCGATCAAAGAAACAGGTACGGCCAGCATTGGAATCAGAGTCGCGCGCCAGTTCTGAAGGAAAACAAACACCACGATGAGCACCAAAATACTAGCCTCAAGAAGTGTTTGATAAACCTCATTCAAAGATTCGCCAACGAAAACTGTCATATCGTCGGTGATGAGGTAATCGATTTTGTTTTCAGGGAATTCCTTTGCGAGCGCAACGATTCGTTCTTTGACACCTTCTGCGGCAGCCATGGCGTTGGCCCCAGTTTGCAGGTAGACACCAACGTTGACACCAGGTTCTCCGTTAATGTCGACACGGAATTCGTAGGAGCGTTTGCCTACTTCAGTGGTGGCCAAGTCTTTGATACGAACAATCTTTTCAGGACCATCAGCTTTGACAATAATCTCGGCAAATTGCTCAGGCGTAAGAAGTTGACCAGGCGTTGTGATGGTGTAATAAAGTTGTTGATCAGCAATTGTAGGCGCGGTCCCGATTCGGCCTGCGCTACGTTGAACGTTTTGGGCTTTGATCGCGTCTTCGACGTCTTTCATTGTGACGCCGAGTAATCCCATTTTTTCAGGGTCGACCCAAATACGCATGGCTGATTGTGCGTTACCAAATACGCTGACGTCACCGATACCTGGAAGACGCTTAAGTTCATCCACGATATTAAGGTGGGCGTAGTCAGCGAGCTGAGTCGCGGAGAGACTTTTATCTGGTGAGAAAAGCGCAATCATCAGAAGGTTTTCTTCTGAGCGCTTTCGAACATTGACACCTTGATTTCGAACAGCTTCAGGTAGTCGACGTTCAGCTGTTCGGACACGATTGTTGATTTCCAACATCGCATCATTTGGATCGGTTCCAACCTCAAAGACGCAACTAATGGACATTTCGCCATTACTACGAATATTGGTGGTGTAATACAGCAGACCTGCAATGCCGGAGAGCTGATCTTCAATTGGAGCCGCTACTGTACGAGCAAGCGTATTAGCATCTGCACCATCATAAGTCGTAGAAATACGAACCATGGGTGGCGAGATATCTGGATATTGCGATAGAGGCAGAATTCGTAAAGAGAGCAATCCTGCCAACACAATCAGGATCGATAAAACTGTCGCAAAGATCGGACGACGAATACAAAACTGACTCAGCATGACTGTCGTCCTTACGAATCTTGTTTATCTAAACGAACCGTGAGTCCGTTACGTAGCTTTAATTGTTGGTTGGTAATGACAAGGTCGCCTGTCTTAAGGCCTTCCGTGGCAATCCAGTCTGGACCAGTCCAACGGTCAACCTTGATAGGTTGCTGTATGGCTTTTCCATCCTTGAAAACAAATACACTATAAGTCCCGTCAGGTAACTGACGAACAGTTTTTTGAGGAATCAACACGGCATTTTTGCGTGTACCAATCATCAATTGGACGCGAACGAAGTCGCCCGGAATAATACCTGTGGCTTGATCAAGGCGAGCGCGCATGGTCCGCGTACTTGTTTGTGGGTTAATCGATTGAGCGACGAAATCCAGGGTCGCAGGGATGAGATGGCCTTGCTCATCCAAGATGCGAACAGCATTGTTAGTTGTGATGGTCGCCCCGTCAAGTGCACGACTTGAGGGGGCAAAGTTCACTCTCACGTCATCGTGTTGCGTGATTTTGGTGAGCAGTGTGGACTGAGCATTGATGAGGGCGCCTGGGTTGACGAGAGATTTTTCGATCTGTCCATCAACGGGAGCACGTACTTTTGTCCAACTGAGGTCGATGCTTGCATCACGTTCTGAGGCTTGTGCTGCTTGATACTTCGCTTTGGCGACATCAAGTGCACGTTTGTCAGCATCATAAGATTGCTGACTGATGGCACCTGTTCTAATCAACTGTTTAGAACGCTCAAATGTCTTGGTGGCATTAGAGAGTTCTGCACGCGCACTTTGTGTGTTGGCGCGTGCTAGGTTGAGTTGTGCCTCAAAGGGGGCAGGATCAATTTCGTAAAGAATGTCTCCCGCCTTGACTGCAGAACCATCCGTAAAACGAATGTGCTTCAAGCTACCGCTCACCTGAGCCTTAATGTCTACTTCGCGACTACCTTCCGCTTGACCAAGCAATGAAATCCACAATGGATGATCATCCTCAGTGACTTGTATCGTTTGAACCGCAATGGGTGTCGATACAGTTTTTTTCGAGGGTGTTTCTTTACATCCAGTTAGTAAGGCGAGCGCGGTCACGCTGGCGCAAACAAGTTTAAGGAAGGGGTTCATGATTACTTTACAGGTTGGTCTAGTCTCGACAAGTATTCACTGAAGTACGCAAGCAAACAAGTTCTTTCGCGAAAGATATGCAAAGCTATGTAACTAATTGTGCTTGGCAATGGGTTTGGTACGTTCTTCAAGCCATCGACGAGCGCGTGGCGATAACACAGTGTTGGTGAGTACTTTTTTGACATGTGCATGGTAGTGATTTAGCCAGTCAATTTCCTTCACTGTGAGACGCTCAATATTAAGGATTCGCGTATCGATTGGACAAAGGGTCATCACTTCAAACTTAAGGAACTCATCAAATGGAGACTTTTTGAGTGTCTCTTTGCTGAAAATCAAGTTTTCGATGCGAACACCCCATTGGTCTTTTCGGTAAACGCCAGGTTCGTCGGAAACGAGTTGGTGTTTCTGTAAGCCATCAGTTCCTGTGGCTGTCGCGTATCTCGAAATATAGAAGGGGCCTTCGTGAACATTCAAGCAATAACCGACGCCATGACCGGTGCCGTGTAAAAAGTCTAATCCTTCAGCCCACAACGGTTGACGAGCAATGGTATCGAGCTGGCTACCTGAAGTGCCGACAGGGACAACGCACGTTGCCAATGCAATCATGCCTTTTAGAACGGTTGTGACATCGTTGATCATGGCTTGACTGACCTGACCAATGCCACTCATACGAGTAATGTCAGTGGTGCCAGTAAGATAGTGACCACCCGAATCAACCAACAACAGGCCATCTTTCAAAGGTAAATTGGTCTCAGGTGTCGGCGAGTAGTGTGGCAAGGCTGCATGAGGACCAAAAGCAGCGATGGTCTGAAAGCTGTTGTCAAGGAACTCGGGGCATTTGGCGCGTTGATAATCCACCATCTTCACAATATCAAGCTCGGTGACTGTTTCGCCGTTGGCTAAGCGTTGTTCAAGTTCAGCGTAAAACTCAAGGAGTGCGATGCCGTCGTGCTCCATGGCCATCCGAATGCCTCTGTACTCATCTTGAGACTTTTTCTGTTTGAGTTTGAGTACAGGTGCTTGACCTTCCTTGTGAGGCAAGTCATAGATGTGTTCATAAATGGCAAATGATTGGCTGTTAGGGTCGAAAATGAACTTGTGACTTTTCGCTTTTTCACGGAGGTCTTGCTCAAAATACATTGGGCGATGAACCTGAATACCATGACTTTCTAGAGCGGTTAAGAGTGCAGAACCTAGTTTGATAGGTTCGATATAGAGGTGTGCCTCATTTACCGTCACTAGCATATGTGAGAAAAAGACAGGATTGTTGGGAATGTCACTTCCTCGACAGTTCAGTAACCACGCAATATCGGCGAGCGAAGATAAGCAGACGGCCTCGACTTTTTCCTTGTCGAGAGCACGACGCAAACGGGTGAGTTTTGTTTCGATTTCCTTAAGTCCGCCAGGTAGTGGTTTGATCACATTGAGCGGTTTTGAGGGGCGATTTTCTGTCCAGGCGAGATCGACTACATCGTCAACAAGTTGTAGGATGCGTGAGTGATTAGGTTTATTCTGAAGGATGTGTTCAAATTCGTGGATTTGTCCAACGCTCCACAGGGATTTAGCTAGACCAATATTGGCTTTTTTACCTGTTGCGGAACACATCCAATCAATCGGTGTTCTGGCATTGGTCCCATTGCTTTTAATGAGCTGAAAGGGCGTATTTTCTAACTGCTCTTCGGCTTGGATCCAGTAACGACTATCGGTAAAAAGGGCAGCTTTTTTTTCGGTGACACAAACGATAGCATTACTACCCGTGAAACCCGTCAACCAGCGAACGCTTTGCCAGTGATCAGGAACCTGTTCAGAAAGATGTGGGTCGGAGATGGGCATGATCCAGCCATCTAAATTCTTTGCTTTTAGTACTTGTCGTAAAGCGTCGAGAGGCGTAGAGGAAGAAGTGTCCATATCAGATGAGGGGGTTCTGAGAGTTTAAAGTGAAAATTAGAGTAATTTGCGAACCTGTACAGTGACAGGGAAGCCAACATGAGAGTCGCTTTCTATGTCTTCACCAATGTCGAGTCGAAGAATTCGCCAGCCTGCGTCACGAAGTTCATTGAGCGTGGCCGATACACCAAGGTCGTGGCATGCAAACGGGATCTCGTTGACACGTTGCAATACGGTGACGGGGGCTTCTGAAGTGCAAGTCATTAGGGCACGAGCCGGCGCGTCAATCAACGGATCGTGTGTAGGATCCGAAGCGTCGCGCTGATGTGTCGGTGTGGGGCCGCTAATGTTGTCGCCTGTATAGTGTGTTGTGGAACATGCGGTTAATAAAAGGGTAGTCGCTGTTGCCAACAACAGGGTGCGAAAGGCAGAAATAGAAATCATGTCAGTCTCCAACAGAGGAACGACTAAAAGCAACGCCTCATTGTATAGAAACAGCCCATTCTATGTGATTCAGAATGGGCTGTTTAGTATCAAATGTAACGAATTAACGTTCTCCGTCTCGCTTACGACGGAAGTTATTTCGACGATTTCGGTTGAAGTTTCCTTTTGAGTTTCGACGGAACTCATCAGGCATCATTTGTGGCAAGCTAAGTGCTTGAGATGATGGATGATAAGGGTCTGTCGGTTCCCAATAAAGCGGCTGGTCATTACGTAAATCTCGATGATTTTGTCGCTTAGGTTGATAGTGAATGGAATTCCCAAAATTGTCATCATCCCATTGCTTTTCACGGCGAGTTTTTGGATTCGGACGCTTTTTCTGATAACGCTTTTGGTCGTAAGGCTTCTTTTCAAAGCTCTTCGGTTGTTCCTCAGTCACGTTGTCATTAGAAGCGTAAGTTTTGGGGAACGGTCCCTTCTTTTTACGCACTGTAAACCTGCGTGGTTTACGATTCGTGGGTTTATTTGAAGTGTTCTCTTTAGCTTCACCTTCGATAGGAACCGAAACGACCACTGGCATATCATTCACCTCATTGGGTGTTGCGATCAGTTCGTTCGCGCTCTCTGAAGTCGTTACGACGACTTCGGTAGATGTCGTTGGTGCCGCTTCTTCACGCGAGCGAGCGCGATAAGGCCGCTTCTTCGAAAAACGGCGCTCCTTGAAGTTCTTTTTCTTCGGAGCTTCACTGCCTTCAACTTCAGCCACGGATGTCTCGTCTTCTTTGGTCGGACGGTGACGAGGCTTTTTGAAACGATTTTGCTTTTTGTTGTAAGGCTTTTTGCGGTCGTAACGGCGATTGAAACGATCGTCACTCTCGCTTTCGCTATGTTCCTCAGCTTCTCTATGTGCAGTTTCGGCCTCAGTCGGTTGAGCGTCACGTGTGAAGTTAGTACGAATCGTGAGCTTTTCACGACGCAGCAACTGACCGATCACAGAACGAGGTTCTTTAACGCCATACGGATTTTCGAGTGTCAAACGTTTTTCAGCGCCGCAGAGCAACTTTTCAAAGCGTGGCAGCGTTTCTGGCGTAACGAGCGTAATCAGTTCACCGCTTTCATCTGCCACCATGGCGAGATACTCAAGATAGGCTTGAGGACCACCTTCAAAAGAAGTTTGAATGAGACGTGAGATTTTCTGGGTGCCAAGCTCTCGAATTAAAGCGTGCGGCATAACAAGATGCTCAATACGTCCTGCTACAAACTTGAGAAGTAAGGTTTCACGTGCGGAGTCAGATTGTGTTGTAGTCGCGCGCTTGGCCGTAATGTCACATTCCTTAAGTTGCGAGACTAAGTTCGCCGAATCGGAGGTTGTGGTGACAGGATAAAGAACGGGCGTACGTTCGCTTTCCTTTTTGAGGCAGTCGAGCCACGATTCCTCTGGCACTAAAATGACGCGTTCCGCGGGAGGCGTGGTGTGTGCCACATCATCAGCTGCACGACAGAAGGCAGGCGCGTGGAGTAAGGCAGTGTACGGATCATCAGCGTTTTCTGCGCCTACAGGGCCAGTCACAATTAATTGACGAGCAGCGGGGAAACGCTCGCAGAGAGACTCAATGCGTGGTGTTTCTTCTAAAACGTCATGCCACTCGGCGCCATCAATAAGAACAGTCTTGAATTGTTCTGGGCTAGCAAAACCTTTATCGAAAATCTTTTCTAGCGTTTTGGGGGCTGTGATGAGTAGGTCAACCCGCTCAGCAAAGAGTTGGGTAAATCCAACTGTATCGCGAATGCCTGTCGAGGCTACAATGCGCAAGCTGTTGTCAGCACAGAGCTGAGTCGAGATATGAAACGCTAATTCTTCAACTTCTCTACTCGGCGCAATGACGACGGCGGCCGAATCACTATTTTCACGTCGAGATTTTAATTTCTGAAGCACTGCGATCAATGCTGTCTGAATTCGAGACGCATTAGGGAGGCCAGAAATACGCGTGTCGCGTTCGTTCAATACTTCATTGAGGGTCATGGATAAAAAACCTGAGGAAGTAGCCCAGGGTTTAAAGGCTTCTGGAAGCCATGCCATGACACGCTCGAAATGCGAGATTTTGTCTTCTTTTGTCATCGTAACTTGGCAATGCATGCAGATCCCCGAGACATGAGTTCGATAGCGTCTCGTAGGGAAGAATATGCTGATTGGATATAAGCCCGATCTATGCGGGTAGACCTGTCGTTAGATAAAAAAATCACGTTTCAAGGGAGGAACACACATGGCAACTCGGTGTTCGGCCAGACGGCAATGCCCAACGGAAAGTGATGGTGGACAGGATAACTTTTGAATGGGTCGAAAGCATATTCGACCACTTGGTGAACTTCATTGTACACGCTGATTTGTCAGCTTGCATGTTTTTCAAACATGCGTTTTTAAAGATTTAGTTCATCGCGAAATGGATTCTGTAGGTAAGATAATGCTTTGTTCCCTGATTTTCTAAGGAAATTGAAATGGTAGAAGAACTCAAGATTGAAGAGTTGGCTGAAGGTACGGGGCGTCAGGCCATGGCGGGCGACACGATTGCGGCGCATTACACGGGGTGGCTCGAAGACGGGACGAAGTTTGACTCCAGTTTGGATCGCGGTGAACCGCTTGAATTTGTGTGCGGCGTCGGCATGGTTATTGCTGGCTGGGATCAGGGTGTGGTTGGCATGCGTGAAGGTCAGAAGCGTCGTTTGACGATTCCAGCTCACTTGGGTTATGGCTCTCGTGGTGTGCCAGGTGTGATCCCTGGTAATGCGACGTTGATTTTCGAAGTGGAACTTGTCAAGGTCTACTAAGCATCGAACACTTCGAAGTTGACAAAAAAAGGGCGTTGGAAAGATCTGCAAATCAGACCATTCTGACGCCCTTTTTGGTATGACTCAACCGAGTACAGGGAAGCCAACCTCAGAGAGTAATTTTGCAGTTTCGAAAATGGGCAATCCCATAATGCCGGTGTAGCTACCTGTAATGTGGGAGATAAAGATACTTGCCGTACCTTGAATGCCGTAGCCTCCCGCTTTATCGTAAGGTTCACCACTGTTGGCATAACGTTCGATCTCAAGCTCGGAGAGCGTACGGAAGGTGACAGTGGAGTGACTTAAGCGATAGGCAAAGGTCGTATCGTTAAAGCCGACAAAGACAGCGGTACGAACGTCATGAGTGCGTCCAGAAAGGAGAGAGAGGAAGCGACAGGCTTCGTCAAAATCCTTGGGTTTACCAAGAATTTCGTTTTCAAGACTCACGACAGTGTCTGCGGCAACAATGGGGAAATGAACACCCGCAAACTCTCCAGCCTGCTTGACGCTTAAACCTTCAAAGTATTTGTTGCGTGCTGTACGAATGACATAAGCCTCAGGTGCTTCATTAGGCAATACAGTTTCGTCACCCTCAAAGGCACCCAAAGTGTGCGTATGACTCGCAATGACGCGAACTTCATAGCCTAAACGCGTTAGGAGTTCGCGGCGACGAGGACTTTTGCTAGCTAAAAAGATAGTGTGGTTAGGCATGACGATCTTAGGCTCGGTGGTAGGGGTGACCAGCCAAAATGGACCAGGCGCGATAAATCTGCTCCGCTAACATGACACGTGCAAAAGCATGAGGCAATGTCATCGAAGACAGACGAATGGTCATTTTCGCTTTGGCTTTTACGTCGGGCGACAAGCCGTCTGGGCCACCAATGACAAACACGGGCGTCTCACCATCTGCACGCCAACGGGCGAACTGCTTGGCGAGTTCCATTGTAGTGAGGTCTTTGCCGTGTTCATCAAGAACCACAACAAAATCATCGGGTTCGATGGTTGCAAGAATACGTTCAGCTTCTGCAGCCATCAATTTGGCCGGCGTTTGACCCGCTCGAGGTTCAGTTCGAATTTCACGTAACTCGACGCGAAAATCTCGAGGAAAACGAGACAGGTAGTCGGAAACAGCCGTTTGAGCCCAGTCAGTAATGCGTTGGCCTACTGCGACAATACGAGTTTGCATATGTCGACTTACTGAAGGTCGTCAGGCAAATGGCCCGGGCGATGCGGCATCAGGCGAGATGCGCATTCTTCATTGGCCTTAAGGAAGATTTCCTTACCGCCCCAGATTTCTTCAAGGTTGTAGTATTCACGGACAGCCGGCTGCAAGCAGTGGCAAACAACTGGACCCAGGTCGACGAGAACCCATTCGCCTGTTTCTTGACCTTCCATACCAAGAACATCGCCACCGGCCTGTTTGACTTCGGAAGAAACAGAATAGGCAAGGGCTCGCGTCTGACGATTCGACGTACCAGAAGCGATGACCACACGTTCAAATTGGTCGGTCAATTCTTCGGTGTTAAACACCTTGATGTCTTTAGCCTTAACGTCTTCGAGAGCGTTGACAACAAGCTGGGTGAGTTCTTCAATAGTCATAGTCATAAAGAATTTAATATGGTTAATGACGCATGGCACCATAGAGGCCATGCGAACGGATGTATTGTGCAACGCCAGGGTGAAGCCAACCGTCTAGCGTTTTCATTGCTTGAGCATAGGGTTGCGTGCTGATTGTGCGACGAATTTCCGTCGCGCTAGCCCGATGGGGGGCCATCTCGAATTGAGCAATACGACCTGCAGGCATTTGTGTCAGCGCTTCAGGTGCTGTGATTTTGTCAGCGGCCCAGGCTATCTGTTGGTCTGGGATAGGTTTTTCAACCGTACCCTCACGACGACAGTAAGCAATGTGGACATAATTTGTCAGTTCCGCCCAATTTTTCCATGTCGAAAGGTTAAGCCATTGATCGATGCCTAAAATGAGCACGAGCGGCATGGCTGGACCAACTTCTTCGCGCAAGTTTTTAACCGTATCTATCGTATAGGTGGGACCTATGCGACAGAGTTCGGACGTATTGATGCGAAACAAAGGCTCGTATTCTACTGCAATACGAAGCATATTCAAGCGATGTATCCCCGATGAGATGCGACTTTTTTGCCAAGGCTCTCCTGCAGGGAACAATTCAACACGGACAAGAGGGATGGCAGAAAGGGCTGCGCTTGCTAAACACAAATGACCTGTATGGACGGGATCAAATGTTCCGCCAAGTAAACCTAATCCGCGTTTGGCGGCTAATGTTGATGGAAGGTTACGCATACTTAAAGATTCGTCACTTGTGAAATAAACGCCTGACTGACGAGACCATTTTGATCAAAGCGCACAGCGAGCCAATTGAGTTCTAGTTCTTGTAAGCCACGATCATTACGGAAGAAACGTTGGCTGAACCAATAGTGCCATCCACTGGTGTCTTGCGATGACGCGGGACCTAAGAGGTCTTGTACTTCAGCTTGAGTCATACCTAAGCCGACTTTCCCAAGTTGAATAGGGAGTTGTTCTGGAGGCAGTCGACGACAAAATTCAGGGACGCGCTGATCCTTCACCCACGCTAACTGGGCTTCGGTTACGTATTCGCTATCGGTAGCGATAAACCAAGCGATGACAGGCTTACCATGATCAGTACCTGTTAAACACAAGGTATCACGTCGAAACGCATCTCGTCCTTCACTGAGGCGCGTTGCGCCTGTCAGGTCAGCTAAATCCGCTAACTTGGTGCTTTCTAAAATAATTTTAGGTTTGCCGATACGCGCGGTGTTGCCTACTGGGGTTGTCAACGTTGCAGGCGCATCAAGTAGCCCTGTGGGGTATGAAAAAGGCTCGTTGATGTCTTGAGCACATAGACTACCCATCATCGTAAACGGCAAAAGTGCGCCAACAAGGCGGCGAATGTTCTGCTTGTAGGAGCTAACGGTAAACATATGATGGGCTGTATAGAAAGAGTCAAGGAGTGTTCTTGGTAGGAACATGCTTTATTGCAGTATAGCCTGAGTGATGTTTAAGCGTACGGTTGGGGTAAAAACAAAAATAGGTCGCTTCTCGGTGAGAGAAGCGACCTTGAGTAGGCGCAATGAAGGCTAAATTAAATTAGCGGTTTAAAGCGCGATAGCCGATGTCGGAACGCATCTGCATACCATCGAACTTAACCTGCTGAGCAGCAGCGTAGGCGCTCTTTTGTGCGGTAGCGATGGACTCGCCCAAGCCAACAACGCAAAGGACGCGACCGCCGGAGACTGTCGTCAAGCCTTCGTCGTTCATGGCGGTACCAGCGTGGAAGACCATCTGTTCAGAAGTGTTGTCAGGCAACGCTTCGATAACCGCACCCTTTTCAGGTTTGGCCGGATAGCCGCGAGCGGCGCATACAACCCCAAGAGCTGTGCGACGATCCCATTCGAGTTCAACTTCATCAAGCTTGCCGTCAATGGCAGCTTCCATGATGAGGGAGAAGTCGTTCTTGATGCGCATCATGATGGGTTGCGTTTCGGGGTCACCCATACGGCAGTTAAACTCAAGCGTACGAACAACTGGCTTGCCTTCGGCATTGTGCGAAATCATGAGGCCTGCATAAAGGAAGCCCGTATAGCGAATGCCGTCTGCGGCCATGCCCTGAACGGTCGGACGAATGATTTCACGCATGACCTGAGCATGAATGTCAGGCGTGACCACTGGCGCCGGAGAGTAGGCACCCATGCCACCCGTGTTGGGACCCTGGTCAGCGTCGAGGAGACGTTTGTGGTCCTGAGAGGTTGCCATGGGGAGGATGTGTTCGCCATCGACCATCACGATGAACGAAGCTTCTTCACCATCGAGGAAGTCTTCAATAACCACGCGAGCACCTGCGTTGCCAAACTGATGGCCTTCGAGCATCATGTCGATGGCGTCGTGAGCTTCTTCTTCGGTCATGGCAACGACCACGCCCTTACCAGCGGCAAGACCGTCAGCCTTAATCACGATCGGAGCGCCCTTACGACGAACGTAGGCATGAGCGGCTTCAGGATCCGTGAAGGACTCATAGTCAGCCGTCGGAATGTTGTGGCGCTTCATGAAGGCCTTGGCAAAGTCCTTGGAGCTTTCAAGCTGAGCTGCAGCCTGAGTCGGGCCAAAAATACGAAGGCCAGCGGCGCGGAACTGATCCACGATGCCTGCAGCGAGCGGAGCTTCAGGGCCAACAACCGTGAAAGCAATGTCGTTGGTCTTAACAAATTCGATCAGTTTATCGATCGCCGTAATCGGGAGGTTTTCAAGACGAGGCGTCAAAGCCGTGCCAGCGTTGCCAGGGGCCACGAAAACTTTAGTCACACGATCGCTCTGAGCAAGACGCCAGGCGAGCGCATGTTCGCGACCGCCATTGCCAACAACGAGAAGGTTCATTTTATGGTCTCTTAAAAACTGATCGGCGGTGTCGCCGGGGTTGGGGAGGGGACTCCCATAAAAAAACGAATGTGTCTTTGTGTAAAGACATAGAGGATGTGGCGCTATTGTAGCGCCCACAGGTGGAATTTGTATGCTTTGCTAGTCGATAAAAGCAAAGCCCGTCCAATTGAACGGGCTTTATGCATCAAGATGCGCGAACGAAATTATTCCTCGTCATCAAAGGAGGCAGAGGTGTAAACCTGCTGAACGTCATCGAGATCTTCGAGCATGTCAATCATCTTCTGCATCTTTTCAGCATCAGCACCCGTTAACTTCGTTTCATTAAGGGCCTTGTAGGTGATTTCAGCGATTTCCGGGGTGATGCCAGCGGCTTCGAAGGCCTTTTGAACGTCATCAAAGGCTGCGGGGTCGCAGGTCACTTCGATAGAACCGTCATCGTCGCTCACAACGTCATCAGCACCAGCTTCAAGCGCAATTTCCATGACGGCATCTTCGGTCGTGACACCGGGCGCAAAAAGGAATTCACCGATGTGCTTGAACATGAAGGACACAGAACCTTCGGTACCGAGATTGCCGCCGTGCTTCGTCAAAGCGTGACGAACGTCAGCAACGGTACGAACACGGTTGTCAGTCGTACAGTCAATGATCAAGGCAGCGCCGCCAACACCGTAGCCTTCGTAACGAACTTCTTCGTAAGAGACGCCAGGCAATTGACCCGTACCCTTGAGAATAGCGTTGCTGATCGTGTCCTTGGGCACATTGCCACCGCGAGCCTTGTTCAATGCAAGACGGAGACGGGAATTGGTGTCAGGATCGCCACCGCCCATGCGAGCGGCCACGATGATTTCACGAACCAGCTTCGTCCAAAGGTTGGAGCGCTTGGCGTCCTGGCGACCTTTACGATGCTGGATGTTGGCCCATTTGGAATGACCTGCCATGATAATCCTTTCGCTAGTAATGAGTAGTAAGGCTGTGTACCCGGGCATGTCGATGTGTGTCGAATGCAGACTAAAGAAGGGGATACAAGCCCGAAATCTAAAGAATGAGGGTCCGTCCATACAGCCGTTATAGCGGCGGCCAATGTCGGAGAAGACTGAATATTCTAAAGCAAAAAGGAGTAGCACGCGATTAGCGAACTACTCCTTCGATGTTATGTTACTTCTCGTGTCTACTTAAGGATGCGAGAAATCACGTTAGCCCAAACAGCGAGCCCCTTGTCGAGTGCCTTTTCATCAATGTCGAACTTGGCCGTGTGGTGACCAGAAGGACGGTCAGCCCCAAGGACGAAGAAAGCCGCCTTACCGCCATGTTCTTGAACGCGACGAGCAATGATGGTGGCGTCTTCAGAACCACCGAAGTTCATCGGCTCGGTACGAGCACTCATGCCGTCTACAGCATTTACAGCTTCCGTCAAGAGTTCAACCAAGCTCGGGTCGTTTGTCAGGTCTACAGCTTCTCCCATCTTTTCGATGGTGTATTCGCAGTTCTGGCTGATTGCGCACCCCTTGATGATGGCGACAGCCGAGTCGTACATGTACTGATTGATTTCTCCCGTTTCGCCACGAACTTCCATCTTCATGGTGGCATGCGAAGGAATGACGTTACGACCTTCACCAGCGGTGAGCTGACCGACGTTGATACGGGTCATGCCACTGCCGTGACGAGCAATGCCCATGAGTTGAACGAAGGCGTTACAGGCGGCAGCCATAGCGTTGCGACCTGCGTTCGGTTCGACACCTGCGTGCGCAGGACGACCCGTGTAGGTAACGTCAAGCTTGGTGGTGCAGAGGAAGCCGTACGGATTCACGGAGACTTCACCAGACTTGCACATCATGGCGATATGAGCGCCCAAGAAGAAGTCTGCATCATCAACAATGCCAGAGGCGGCCATACCGGCGGCGCCACGAACCCCTTCTTCAGCTGGTTGGAAGAGGATCTTGATCTTACCGTTCATTTCGTCACGGTGATCGGCAAACCAGTGAGCGACTGCCAAGCCTGTTGACGTATGAGCATCATGACCACAGGCGTGCATCAAACCAGGACGCTTGGAGATAAAGCCTTCGTGAGCTGGAATGTGACTATCGTCGGTAGATTCGGTAACAGGGACGCAGTCGATGTCAAAGCGAACAGCCAACGTGGGGCCTGGGCGACCCGTGTCCATTACACCAACGCAACCCGTCAAACCATCCATTTCTGCGAGGAGTTCTTCGCTAACACCGTTTTCGCGTGCAAACTGAAGACCAGCTTCGACGATCTTCATGCTACGGCCGAGGCAGTTGTCAGGGTTGATGACCTTTTTACCGAGAAGGACTTCATAGCCATATTCACGGAGCTTATTCACAATAAAAGCGGTCGTTGTGAATTCACTCCAGCCTTCTTCAGGCATCGTGTGGAGATGGCGGCGAATTTCAATCAATTGGTCGTGGTATGCGTTAGTGCAATTCATTGGTCTATACCTCATTGAGTGAATGGACATCTTCTACCTCCAAAGGATAGGGGAGAGGCATTCTTGACAGAAGATGTCTGATACGGAAATTATCGATCTCGGGGCACGGTTACGCATTGGGATAAACCGTAGGTTCTGTGAAGGATTGGGGGAAAACGTTAATACGGCTAGCGAATTGGTTTGTTGCGTTAAAAGCATTAACGAAACGTCAAAGCCTTTCTGTCTTTTGGGTTGAATCAATGGTTTGTTGCTTTCGTTCTCTCACCAATGGGGTAGGAGGTAATACCTTGGTAGTATGTCAATAATGGCCTAACACCATCTTGCCAGGATGGTGTCTTTAGGTATGGTTTTGACAAAGGAGATAAAAGATGTCGTTAACCAAGGGATTGCAAATTGAAGGCCTTAAATATGCCAAGGCAATTCTTGATACAGTTCGGCGTATGTCTGCTGATACGCTTGGCGTGACTCGCCAGGGCTATAGCGAATTAGAAACAGATGTATTGCATTATCTTCAGGGCTTAGGCCGCGATCTTGACCTTGAAATTCACTGTGACGATGCTGGGAATGTGTGGATGACGTTACCTGGACGTGATCGTTCGTTACCCGCATTGGTCTCAGGTAGTCATGTTGACAGTGTTCCTCAAGGTGGCAACTATGACGGTCTGGCTGGTGTAACAGCAGCGTTGACGGTTGCGTGGTGGATGCGTCGTCATCAATTCCAACCAGAGCGCGATTACACCGTGCTCATGATGCGTTGTGAAGAAAGCTCCTTCTTTGGTAAAGCCTATGTGGGTTCTTTGGGTATGATGGGACGTTTGACGCCAGCAGATCTTTTATTGCGCCATCGCACCCAAGACATTACGTTAGGTCAATCCATTTCTTCCTGTGGTCTGGATGCTAATGCGCTGACGACGGGTAAGCCCGTGATTGATCTTGAAAAGTTTGGCTCGTTTATTGAACTGCATATTGAACAAGGTCCGACACTGACGAGTAACGAGGATGTGCGTGTGGGTGTTGTGACCGGGATTCGCGGCAATGTGCGTCACAAGAATGTGGTTTGCCATGGCGAAACCGCGCATTCTGGTGCCGTGAATAAAGAATTCCGTCATGATGCTGTCATGGCGACAGCCGCTTTGATTCATCGATTAGAAAATGCTTGGCAGGCATGGCTCGACAAGGGTGAAGATTTGGTCTTCACAGTTGGTGTGATCCGAACTAGCGCAACGGCGGCGATCTCTGTCATTCCTGGTGAAGTGAGCTTTACGGTTGATATGCGTAGTTTGAGCGCCGATACCTGCGAGCGTTTCCATACCTTGATGCTTCAAGAAGCAGAAAAGATTGAAAAAGAGCGTGGTGTGCGTTTTGTCTTTGATAAGGCACTTTATACGGCACCTGGTGAAGTTGATCAGGCGCTTTCTGATCGTCTTTACGCGGCCGCAGAAGCAAATCAGATTCCATGCATGCGTTTGCCTTCAGGGGCTGGTCATGATGCTGCTGTGATTGGAGCAGCTGGCGTTCCTGTTGCTATGATCTTTGTGGCTAACCAGAATGGTTCCCATAATCCGCATGAGGAAATGCAGATGAAGGATTTTATGACGGGTGTTGATCTGTTGTGGCAGACAGTTCGTACGTTTGATTGAGGCGCGTGATGGAAAGAAACAGACCGGTTTCGGTTGTTCTCGTGGATGAATACCCTCTCTTTCGTAAAGCAATGGCAGACTTGTTAGTTTCGACTGGCGAGTTCCAGGTGCTTGGACAGACGAGTGAAGGTGATACGGCCTTGGGGTTAGCTTCCTTGGGGCCAGATATTGTAGTCATGAGTCTCGAAGCAGAGGAGTATTCTGCACTCGATCTACTCAAAGAAATTAAATACCGTCAGCGTAATACGCGCGTTGTGATGGTCATGAGTTCGGCCAATAGTTCAGGTCAACTCATGCGTGCCATTCGTTTAGACGCCAATGGGTATTTGCTACGAACGATTTCGCCGACAGATTTCATTGAGCAAATGAAGAAAACGGCCAACGGCGGTATGGCGGCCAGTGAGAAAGTCACGACCGCTCTGGCTGAAAAGTTGCGTGGCGACACTTATGCCATCGAAGAAGTTCGCAAGGTCAGCGCCTTGACGAGTCGAGAGCAAGATGTATTGGGGTATGTTGCTTCAGGGATTTCTAATCAAGAAATAGCGAAGCGTTTAGGGATTTCCGAAGGAACGGTAAAAGTTCATGTAAAGCATACGCTGAAAAAACTCAATTTCCGCTCTCGTGTCGAGCTAGCTGTTTGGGCTGCAGAGCATGGCTTTAAGGTGAAGACAAAGCCCGCTTGAGTGTTCGATTGATTGACGAAAAAAATCCCCGAAGCGCTGTAGATTTCGGGGATTTTTTTTGGTTGCTAATCCGATTCGTTGAAGAATAAGGACTAGGTGGCGATGTCAAAACATTGAAGGGATGGCGTCTCTCAACACCATCCCTTCTTTGTGAGTCTTGGAATCAAGGGGTCAGCTGATTCCATCTACGGCATCTGTTGTCCTCAATGTCGTTATTTTAGATGTAGCCGTAGATCATGCCGAGGAAGTAACCCGTAACCGTAGCGGTCAACACACCAATCAAGCCAGGCATGATGAAGGAGTGGTTGATCACGAAGCGGCCGATGTGCGTCGTACCAGAGCGGTCGAACTGAAGGGCGGCCAAGTCGGACGGATACGTCGGAAGAATGTAGTAACCGTAGCAAGCAGCTGCGCAGGAAACCACGAGGCCCGGGGGAACACCGATGGCGAGAGCAACCGGAACGATCGTAGCAACGGCGGCAGCCTGAGAGTTCACGAGCTTAGACGTGAGGATCATGACCAAAGCGTAGGCCCACGGATACTGGCGGACGAGTTCGGTAAGAACAGCCTTGAGGTCGCCAAGGTGAGCAGCAAACATTGTGTCAGCCATCCAGGCCACACCGAACACAGCGCTAATGGCAACGCAACCAGCAGAGAAGACCGGGGTCTTGGAGATGGAAGAAGCACGGGTCTTGCAGAAGATCACGATGAGAGCACCGCAAGCCAACATGAACATCTGGATGATCAGCGTCATGGAGAGGGCCTTCTTGCCAATGATCGGACGGAGTTCAGGGAACATACCGAACACAGCCACGATAGCAACGGTAGCAAGGAAGATGTAGAGGGAGGCCCACTGTTCAGGACGGAACTTTACGCCGATAAGGGTGGTCGTTTCGCCGTAAACATACTTACGCTGTTCAGGGTCAGCAATGAGCTTTTGGAATTCTTCGTCCTTGTCGAGGTCCTTACCGCGGAAAACGGAGAAGATGGACACTGCGAGAAGACCAACCAAAGCGCCCGGGATGACGATGCTGAAGAGCTGAACGAAACCGAAAGCTTCGCCGCCAACCTGATAACCGTCAAGCAAGGAGATCATGGACACAGCAGCCACAGCAGCCGGCGAGCAGATCACGGACATCTGGGAAGCGATGGTAGATGCGGCCATCGGACGTTCTGGACGGATACCATTCTTAATGGCGACGTCGTAAATAATGGGGAGCATCGTGTACACAACGTGGCCCGTGCCGCAGAGAAGGGCTAGGAACCAGCAAAGGTACGGAGCGAGGAAGCAGATTGCGCGCGGATGCTTACGAAGCATACGTTCAGCAATCTGAAGGAGGCAGTCGAGACCGCCAGCGGCCTGGAGAGCTGCAGAGGCACAGATCACCGACAAGATCGTCAAGATAACGGATGTCGGAGCCTTACCAGGATTGAGGCCGAAGCCAAAGACGAGGATGATGACGCCGATACCACCAATCAGGCCGAGCGCCATACCGCCCTTACGGGCACCATAGAAGAGGGCAACCAGAACGATGACCAGTTGCAGCCAAAAGTCTAAACCGAGCATTTTTATTCTCGCAGTCAAGTTGTGAGGACAATGCTAATTGTGGCTGTTCTTGTCCCCCTTTGGAGGTATTTTTAATAATCTTTTGATCTATAGCTAGAAGTCTGTAAAGAAAGTGATTTTCTTTACAGAAAAATCTTGTTACGTTTGGTGGTAACCCTTAAGGGCGCTCTCTAACAGGGAAATTGCTTATCGCGATAACACTCATGGAAACCCGAATGTCAGAGTGAGTGGATATTGCCTCGAAACTTCGGAATTTTTAGGGTGTTAAAAGGGTGGTTTTTCACTAATACGAAATGGATAAATTTAAGGGGTAATCTGTATCCCAAAGTGGGTAGATTGTATACAAAATAGGGTGCCGTCTCTTCGAGAGAGAAGGCACCCTATGGTGTGATCAGTAACGATTAACTAATCAGGCCTTTTTGCAGGCGATCGTGATGGGCTTGAGCTGCTGGAAGAAGTCGTTACCCTTATCGTCAACCAAGATGAAGGCCGGGAAGTTTTCAACTTCGATCTTATAGACGGCTTCCATACCGAGTTCTGGATATTCGATGCACTCAATGCTCTTGATGGAGTCGCTCGACAAGACTGCGGCCACACCACCAATCGTACCGAGATAGAAACCGCCATGCTTCTTGCAGGCATCCGTCACGACCTGGGTACGATTACCCTTGGCAATCATGACAAGAGAACCACCGTTTGCCTGGAACGGATCAACATACGGATCCATACGGTTAGCTGTCGTGGGTCCCATGGAGCCGCAAGGATAACCTTCAGGGGTCTTCGCAGGGCCGGCATAAAGCACCGGATGATTCTTGATGTAGTCAGGCAAGCCTTCGCCACGGTCAAGACGTTCCTTGATGCGGGCGTGGGCGATGTCGCGAGCTACAATGATCGTACCCTTCAAGAGTAAACGAGTAGAAACTGGGTACTTGGTCAAATCAGCCAAGACTTCCTGCATCGGACGGTTAAGGTCGATGGAGACGCCGCCGGCTTCGCCCGGCTTACGGAGTTCTTCAGGGATCAAACGAGCAGGATTATCATCGAGTTTTTCGATCCAAAGGCCTTCGCTATTGATCTTGCACTTGACGTTACGGTCGGCAGAGCAGCTGACACCCATACCAATCGGGCAGCTAGCGCCGTGACGCGGCAGACGGATCACTCTAATGTCGTGAGCCATGTACTTACCGCCAAATTGTGCGCCGAGACCGATCTTCCAAGCTTCTTCAAGGAGTTTCTGTTCGAGCTCAACGTCACGGAAAGCGCGCCCGGTTTCGTCACCCGTCGTGGGGAGGCCGTCATAGTAGTGGCAAGAAGCCAACTTCACGGTCAACATCGTGCGTTCGGCAGACGTGCCGCCGATGACGAAGGCGATATGGTACGGCGGGCAAGCAGCAGTACCAAGGCTCTTCATCTTTTCAATGAGATAGGGAACCAACTTGGAGGGATTCAGAACGGCCTTAGTTTCCTGATAGAGATAGGACTTATTAGCGGAGCCACCACCCTTCACAACGCAAAGGAACTTATATTCATTACCTTCCGTCGCTTCAATGTCAATTTGGGCAGGGAGGTTGCACTTCGTGTTAACTTCGTCATACATCGTCAAAGGTGCATTTTGAGATTGACGCAGAGCTTCTTCGGTGTAGGTCTTGTAGACACCCTTAGAAAGGGCTTCTTCATCACAGAAACCCGTCCAGACCCCCTGACCCTTTTCGCCGTGAATAATGGCCGTACCCGTATCCTGGCAGAACGGAAGGACACCCTTTGCAGCCGTTTCAGCATTACGCAGGAATGTCAAAGCGACATACTTATCGTTTTCGGTGGCTTCGGGATCGGAGAGAATCTTAGCCACTTGTTCGTTGTGTTCACGACGAAGCATGAAGTTGACGTCACGGAAGGCGCGATTCATCAACTTGGTAAGGCCTTCAGCCTCAACCTTCAAAATGGGGTGACCTTCGAATTCACTAACGCTAACGTGTTCTTTGGTTAATAGGTAGTACTCGGTCTTATCTTCGCCGGTTTGGAACATGGGTGCATATTTAAATGCGGGAGTCTGAGCCATGGTATATAAGCCTTTTATTTGGTTGGAGCGACAAAGAGAAGGATGTCGCTAATCAGTGTGCTCGTTTATGGCAAATAAATACCACAGGTCCTGACGAGCATCAACTATCACCAATTATCTACCCCTTTTAGCGGATGTTAAAGGGGGGAAATTCCGTAAAGGCTTAAAGTTTGCTAGTTTTGTTGACAAGATCAGGGCATTCAACCCAATCTTAACGTTTCTTTTGAGGCTCTAGGTAAGTCAAGCGCTCAAAAGTCTGCCACGTTCTAAGGTTAAAACACGATCGACATGGCCAAATGCACGAGATGAGTCTGAGGCAACGAGCGCAATATTTTGCGTGTCAGATACCCACTTAGAGATACACGTTAATACGGAATTTTCGGTTTGACTCGACAATTGAGTACTCGGTTCATCCAATAAAATGACTCGCGGTTGCTGTACGAAGAGCTGAGCAAGTTCGAGCATTCGTATCTGAGATGGGCTCAGAGAAGAAATCGGCGATTGAGCAACAGAGATCAATTCACTACGTTCAAGGGCTTCATGGATACGTTCCTTGGCGTCATGAGGGAGTTTCCACGCATTTTGCATCATGCCAAACTGGACAAACTGCATGACGGACATATCCCGAGAGACAAACGAGCGAGGAAGCGGCTGAAGAATGCTTTTTCGATCGAAGGTTTGAAGGCCTTCAGAGAGCTCCATCCAGCCAGAATGGCCGATAGCGCCAGATAATGCTCGAATTAAGCTCGTCTTGCCTGCGCCAATCATGCCAGTTAACAAGTTAACAGTGGCAGCGGTCAGTGTGACTGAAAGGTCAATGATGGCAGGTATGCCATGGTAAGCAACATTAAAGTTGGAAAGGCGCAGTTGAAGCATGATGGCTGAGGAGGGTTTAGTTAAGTGTCAGCCATGATATGAAATTAGCCTCAGCGATGGAATTAGTCAAAAGATGAAATGACCTAGTTCGAAAGTACGATATTTGGCTATTGGATATAGATCAACTTGATATTGTTGATTTGTGGATGAAGATAACGGTGCGCCACGATCAAAGGGAGCTCACGACGGTCGTTGAACGTTTCGCGACTAAGAAGAAGGGGCGTGCTAACAGGGATGCCAAGCTGATCTGCGACCGTACGATTGGCTAACGTAATTTCAAAGGTTTGCTCAATGCGGCTACAACGAATGTCAGCGTGGTGTTCCAGGAGCTCTATCACGGAGAGGTCAGTGTTTTGAGTGAGAATAGGGACGATGTCTCGAGCCGTATCTCTCACCCAACTGTTGGTATAGCTAATCAGGGTGCCGTCTGTTTCGAGGGTGAGGTACGAGAGGGTCAGGATGGGGGTACGGATGTTGAAGCCCGTTTGTTCAGCGGTGACCTCATCACAAATATGGCGTGAGATGTCTAATAGCTGACGTGTTTGATGGGTACCAAAGAACGGATTCTCTTGCACTTTCCAGGCTCTTTCTTGCCCGGTCGCAATGACACGAGTGCCTTGACGAGGTTTTCGGCTGATCAGCCCCAAGGTCGCGAGTTCGTCGAGTGCTTCTCGAACGGTGTGTCGGCTAACGTCGTATTGCTTCATTAGCGCCATTTCGGTCGGCAAGTAGCTACCGACGGGGTAGAGGCCAGAAACAATATCATTAGCTAGTGTTTGGGCAATGAGGCGCCAAAGTGGTGTGCGAGCAGTGGGACTGTGTGGCATAGCTATTTAAAAAAACTCCCGCCGAATCATATCCGACGGGAGTTTTATGGTCAATCAGTAGTTCGTTAAGGCTGAAGGAGAACTAACACTTATCAGCCTCAATACTGATTATTTGTACCAGTTGTTGCCTTCAGTGATCACGTAGCGGGTGGCTTCCTGACCAGCTTCAACCTGTTCGAGACCGATGGAGTAGTTCTTCCAAGCGGTGAGCGTACCGCAGATGATCATAGCGAGAGCGATAAAGAGGAAGGTCTTACGCAAGCCAGCACGGTCGTCGCCACCAGCCTGGTCGATCACGTTGCGGTCGGCATTCTTCGTGAAGATGTCCCACTTAACGGCGAGACGATAGAGACCGATCATGCCATGGAGTTCGGTGATGACGAGGAACACGAAGGTGTAGAGCATGCCCATGTGATAGGTATGAACACCGATGAGGTTCACGTCAAAGCCATGCGGGTTCGTGAGCATGGACATCAAGTGCGGGAACACGAAAATGAAGAGGAGGAAAGCCGTGGTGAGCTGAACCATCCAAAGCGTCGTGTCTTCGTGACGGAGCATGCTGTAGTGAGCCTTGATGTCGCGGAACTGACGATAGGACGTCGGGAAGCGACGAAGAGCGCAGAAAGCGTGAACAACGACGAGCAACGTGATGAAGCCAACGAAGATCACGTGGAGGGCCGGAATATCCGTGCCAGCGAGGAACATACCGCCAGACGTGTTGATCAAGTTAGCAAAGAGATCCTTGCTGATCTGAACAGAGCTGGTGAAGGCCATGTGGCAGAAGAGGAAGATACCGAGGAGAACACCGGTAACAGACTGAGCAACGTCAGCCATAGCGGTGGAACGGCTCTGGCGCTTAGCGTCCTTGAGACCAACGCCCCAAACATTTTCAGTGGCGGTCGGCGTGTTGGAATACTTAACGGAATCAGGGGTCGACATTTGTCTTTCCTTTAAGAAATGCAATAAGTGACGTCGGTATGAGTATTTGACAGGTCCTGTACCGAAGTCAGAATGTGTTTAGACCGAAAAAATCGGTTCAATCTTGTCAGACCGTATAATGCCCCCTTAATAGAGAATTAAGTTTGATTTTTATCAATGTTTTTTGAGGTAGTTGGGTGTTCAAAATAGGTGAAAACAGCAGAATTGCGTATATATACTGATTAAAATTTGGCAAAAATAGACACAATTAGACAAAAATAGGTAGTAACCCTTTAAAACTATGGTCAATAAAAGACAAGAAATTTAAGGCCAAAAAAGGCATTGAAAAAGTGCTCTTTTCAATGCCCGATGAGAGGATTAGAGAGGGTTACAAGGTGCCAAAGATACGGTCGCCTGCGTCACCTAAGCCAGGCACAATGTAAGCACGTTCGTTTAAGCGTTCGTCAAGCGCTGCGACGAAGATATCGATATCTGGATGCTTTTCGGAAAGTACGCGCACCCCTTCAGGCGCAGCGACCAGGGCCATGAAGTGAATTTGGTCACCCTTGACGCCACGACGCTTGAGAATGTCGATTGCATAAGCAGCAGAGTGGCCAGTGGCGATCATCGGATCCACAACGATGTAGTTGCTATGGGGAGCGTCCGGGAGACGAACGAGATATTCAACAGGTTCGTGCTTTTCGTTACGGAAAACACCGATATGTCCGACGCGAGCGGTAGGGAGTAAAGCGAGGAGCCCATCGGTCATGCCTAAACCAGCACGAAGAACAGGAACAATGACGGGGTCTTTTTCGACCAACATCGGTGCTTTGGTTGGGCAGATTGGGGTTTCAATCTCTTCGAGCTTCGTTGGGAAATCGCGAGTGACTTCATAGCCCATGAGCAAAGCGATTTCGTGGAGCAGCGTGCGGAAGTCTTGCGTGCCGGTATTTTTATCGCGCATCAGGCTTAACTTATGCTCAATGAGCGGATGGTCGACGATGTGTAACTTCGGAAAACGGGAATCGGTACGCATGTTGATGTTGCCTTTCTTAAGAAATCTCTCGTCCATCTATATAGGGCGAGTCGGATATTCAGTAGAGTAAAGAATACTCAAGTCATTCGACACTATAGTGGGTGAAATACCATCCCGTCAAAGGTGATTGATGACTGTCACGGGTATGATTTGCTATGATGAAACCACATGAGCATCGCACTGATATTGTCAAATAAAAGTGGCAAACCGAAGACGGAGATTGGTGCGACGTTTTAGCTGGAACGCTAATCCCATGGAGATTGCGTCCATTTGCTCTCGAGGAGAGAGTTTGTCTGGAGCCTTTCGTATGAAGATTCGTAATATTTTTCTGTTGCTTGTTCTGATTTTGATGGGGGTCTTCCTCGTGATCAACTGGGGGGCGCTCTCCACTGAAATGACGGTGAATTTAATTTACACCGAAATTCAAGCGCCGCTCGGCATTATTGTTGTGGGTGGCTTGGGTGCCTTGGTGATGGTGCTGTTGATTTATATGTTGTGGCAACAGGCGAGCGTTTCGATGGAATTGCGCGCAGCTTATAAAGAATCTCGTAGCGCGCGTGCCGCAGCGGACGATGCGGAAAAGAGTCGTTTTGCTGAAAGTAACCGCATTTTGCTCGAACGAATTGAAAAGCTTGAAGCTTTGATGACGGCGCGTTCCGATGAAACGTTGAGTGCGGTGCGTCAAGAGTCCGCCCGTGTGGAAGAACGCTTTAAGGCTTTTAGTGAAGCTCAAAAGAAAATACAAGAAGAAAACGCTGTTTTGGTCAATAAGCAGTTAGGTGATCTTGAAAAGCGTGTATTAGCTGGGTTACCTGCGCCTGTTACCACGGTCGTAGAGTCCGCTGAAGTCGCTGAAGAAAAAGCTGATGCTGAAGAAACAGGCAAAAAGAAGAATATGTTCTCGCAACTCTTCTAACGCGTTTTGAGTGCTTCAATAAAAATGGGACGGTTTTAATGACCGTCCCATTTTTGTTGGTGCGCAGTGAGTCGATTATTCAGCGTGATAAGACGTGACGAGTTCGACTTCTTCAGTAGCCCCTAAGAACACAGCGACGCGCTGGTGAATCTTTTCGGGCTTCACTTCAAGAATGCGCTGATGACCATTTGTGGCGGCAGCGCCAGCATTTTCCATCAACAGAGCCATCGGATTGGCTTCGTACATCAAGCGCAACTTGCCTGGCTTGGAGAGGTCACGATGGTCGCGGGGGTACATGAAGATACCGCCACGCTGAAGGATGCGATGAACTTCAGCGACCATAGCTGCGATCCAACGCATGTTGAAGTCCTTGTTACGAACCCCCGTTTTGCCTTCAAGGAGTTCAGCCACATAGCGCTTCACGGGAGCTTCCCAATGGCGCATGTTGGAGCAGTTGATGGCGAATTCCTTCGCTTCACGCGGAACGCGAACATCTTCAGCCGTCAGCATAAAGGTACCCGTGGTCGGATCGAGCGTGAACATCACAACGCCACGACCGAACGTAAGAACTAACTGCGTCTGAGGACCATACATGCAGTAACCAGCAGCGACCTGCTGGGTGCCCGGCATCAAGAAATCTTCAGCAACCGGTTCGCGCTTAGGACGCGCAGCAGGCAGGACGGAGAAGATCGAGCCGATCGACACATTGATGTCGATATTGGAAGAACCATCTAACGGGTCAAAGCAAATCAGATAAGGACCAATAGGAAGGTTTTCCGGAACAGCGATGACTTCAGGGACTTCTTCGCTGACCATGCCGCAAACGGAGCCAGAAAGAGCAACCGCTTCGACAAAGATGTCGTTACTGATAATGTCGAGCTTTTTCTGATCTTCGCCCTGAACGTTTTCAGAACCAGCGAGACCAAGCACGCCAGCGAGAGCACCGTTACGTACTTTGAAGCTAATCGTCTTACAAGCCTCAGAGACGCTTACGATGAGACGAGACAAAACTGGATCTAAATCATGCAATGCCTGTTCACGACACAGGTATTGGCTGAGAGAAAGGGTGGACACGATAGGATTCCTATTAAACGGGATTATTCAAAGCCTTTTCAATGATCTCACGAACACTGTCAGAAAGCTCTTCGGAACGACTGTCAAGGTGTTTCAGTGCTTGATACATCAAGTTAGCTAATTGTGGGGTGTAACGTCGCCAGTTTTCGAGACTTCGAGCAACGCGCGAAGCAACCTGTGGATTTAAGCGGTCAAGGGTCAGCACCATTTCAGCCCAGAACTTATAACCTGCACCATCCGCACGATGGAATTCTGACGGATTGTTCATGAAGAATGCAACTAACAATGCATAAACATTATTAGGGTTCGACATGGAGAAGAAGTTACAGCGAACGAGTTCGGCGACGCGTTCAACAACGGGCGACTCACCTACATAGCAAGGCGCTGTCGCCTGAATCGTGAGCCACTTGTTGATCAGAAGCGGTTCATTGATCCATTCCTTCAACGCTTGCACAACCAATTCAGTTTTGACAGGAGCACTCGACGACGCGATGAGGTCAAGCGCAGCAAGACGATCGGTCAAGTTGTTGGCCGTGTTAAATTGATCACAAATACGTAAGAGGGTAATTTTATTGCCTGTTGCGATCGTGTAGTAATGTGCCGTGTTTTTTAGGGCACGAATACCAGCACTTGTGGCATCAGGGGAATAGTCACCTTCGAGTTTGCAGGCGTCAATCAGTTCTTCAAGCTTCGTATGCCAGCGTAAGCCCAGGGTTTCACGAACCTTTTCACGCGCACGATGTACAGCAATTGGATCAATGATCGGCAAGGCGTCGCTGATCGTACGTTCAGAAGGTAGTTCCATCAAGACGCTACGAAGGGCAGGCGACAAGGTCTGATCGTCAAGTACCTTGCCAAACGCATTGATGAGCACGGGGCTAACGTCTGCCTGTTCGCCTTGGAGGTTGGCTCGAACTTGATCAAGGAGTGCCGTCATCATTAAGCGGTTCATGGCCTCCCAACGGTTGAACGGGTCACTATCCGTACGAGCGAGCAACGCTAATTCATCCGTACTGTAAGCAAAATCCAAAACGATTGGCGCTGCAAAACCACGATTGAGACTGAGTACCGGCTTTTCTTGGAGACCCACAAAAGTCCAGGTATGGCTTCGTTCACTCAATTCGAACATGCGCGTAGTTGGACCTTCGGTGGTTTCACCTTCGAGCGTTACAGGCATTTCCTGGCCTTCACTATTCAGTAAGGCAACAGGGAAGGGCATCAAGAAGGCAGGTTTAACGGTCTGACCAGGGGTTGGAGGCGTAGATTGTTCAGCGGTTAAGCGCAACGTGTTGTCGGCTTCATTCCATTGCGTGGTAACAGTCACGCGTGGCGTGCCTGCTTGACTATACCAGTGGCGGAATTGCTCAAGATTTCGGCCAGAGGCTTCTTCCATGGCTTCAAGGAAGGCTTCGCACGTGACAGCCTTGCCGTCATTCTTTGCGATATAGAGGTCAAAGCCCTTGCGGAAAGTTTCACGACCCAAGAGGGTCTGCAACATACGAATGACTTCTGCACCCTTTTCGTAGACAGTCATGGTGTAGAAGTTGTCGATTTGCTGATAGCTGTCTGGGCGAATCGGATGCGCCATGGGACCAGCGTCTTCAGCAAACTGTGCTTGTCTCAAGGTACGGACGTTGCGAATGCGTTCAACGGCACGCGCTGACTCTTCACCGAGCATGTCGGCGGAGAATTCTTGATCGCGGAATACGGTCAAACCTTCTTTCAGGGTCAGCTGGAACCAGTCGCGTAACGTGACGCGGTCACCTGTCCAATTGTGGAAGTATTCATGCCCTACGACGGCTTCAATGTTGGCGTAATCTTGGTCGGTGGCGACTTTGGGATTAGCCAAGGCATAACGGGTATTGAAAATATTCAACCCTTTATTTTCCATGGCACCAAAGTTGAAGTCGTTCGTTGCGACGATACGGAAGCCATCTAAGTCAAGTTCAAGCCCCCAACGTTCTTCGTCCCAACGAATGGACTTCTTGAGGCTATCCATTGTGTGCTGGGTTTTGTCGAGATCTTGTGGTTCAACCCAAATTTCGAGTTTTGCGGTACGACCGTCTTTGAGTTCGATGCTGTCGCTCAAACAAGCAAGGTGACCAGCTACTAAGGCAAATAGGTAGCAGGGTTTAGGGAACGGGTCATCCCAACGAGCTTCATGACGACCGTCTTCGAGATCCTTTTCTTCTAAACGGTTACCGTTGGAAAGAAGAATGGGATACTGTTCTTTGGAAGCGCGAATGACGACGCTATATGTTGACAAAATGTCAGGTCGGTCTAAGAAGTAGGTAATGCGACGAAAACCTTCGGCTTCGCATTGACTCATTAAGTTTTGACCAGAGGCATAAATGCCAGAGAGAGCTTTATTCGCAGAAGGACTAAAGCGATTCACAATGCAGATGTCACACTCGTGGTCGACATTGTGAATTTTTAAGTGGTCTGACGTCAATGTGTAGCGAGACTCATCTAGCGGAACGCCATCGAGAGATACGCTCACCAGGGTTAAGGTTTCACCATTGAGATTTAAATCAAAGTTGCTCGATATCGCGGCTGGATTCGGGCAAACATGCATGGTGTTAATGACACTTGTACTGTCAGCGTCAAGGTCAAACTCCAAGTGAACCGTCTTAATCAAATGAGAGGGTTCACGATAGTCATTGCGGAAGATTGTTTCTGCCATTTCTGTTCGCTTAATGTTGGCGCGGCAACGCAATGGTGCCGCTTTCAAAGCAATGTGTTTTTAGCGATTGTAGACAAATCCAAGGGGACCTGTCGTGCCCAGTCTAAATACGTGACACTTTAAGAGATTTTGTGCCTAAAAGCGCCTGCTATGTTCATTACGAGACGAGTGCAATCACAATGGCTTCGGGGGGAATGGTGGCGACGGCTCGCATGCCAGGACGAAGGCCATGACCTGCTTTGACAAAGCCGACAATGGTGAGCCCCGAAGGTAATTGAATTGTGCATTCTCCGCCTTTGTCGTCTCGTTCAGTGCGAAGGACAACCCCTACGATTTCATTGTCTCGACGACGAGCATCAGTAGGATTATCAGCCGTAATGTCGACTGCCGTTGCTTTAGTGAGTGCTAGCACAGGCATCCCTTCACGTAAGCCGAGCAATTGCGAGGATTCCATCGTGCATGATGCACGCACTAAGTGTGTCTCATCTATAGAAAGAATTAAACGTACAAGCGCAGAGCCAATTTTCATGGTCTTAATGACCGCTGGGAATTGGTTACGCATAGAAGTTCGAAGGGAACTTGTGCCGATATTTTGAAGGGAAGGCTTGTCTCGTAGTTTAAATTTTGACAACACTTCGGCGCGCGCACGTGTGAGTTCGTTGGCAATGTGTAGTACCTCTTTGCCAGTTGCTGTGAGTCGCGTGCCACCGCCATTGCTACCCCCGACGACTTTTTCAACTAGAGGCCCGCCCGCAATATTGCTTAAGGTTTCGATTGCTTGCCATGCGGCTTTATAACTTACTCCGGCACGGCGAGCGGCTTCAGAGATGGAACCAACATCACCGATTCGACGCAAGATGTCGATGCGCTTATCGGCTAATTCAGACATATGCGTAGCAAGAATCGTCGGGTCGGCAATGGTTTTTTCCATCTAACTTACTCCTTGTGGTGGGTTGAAAAAAGCACAATGTTTCGCTATTCTCTTTTGGAATAACGAAACATTTTCCTTCGCATCCAACATATCCTACCCTATCTTCTCTTCTAAAAAAGTTTGTCAATGAGACCAAGGAGATCATGATGAAAAAAATCGCTTTGATGTTGCTTTTAACAGGTGTGTCTGCTTCCGTTTTGGCTGAAGATGTTCGTGTGGCTGTGGCCGCTAACTTCACGGCACCCGTTAAGGAATTGGCCCCTGTTTACGAAAAGGCAACGGGTGATAAATTGGTTCTCTCTTTTGGTGCGACGGGTGCGTTTTATGCCCAGATTAAGAACGGCGCCCCCTTTGACATTCTCTTGGCTGCTGATGCAAAGACGCCTGCCAAGATGGTGACGGAAGGTCTTGGTGTTCAGGGCTCGACTTTTACCTATGCCATTGGTAAGTTGGTGGTTTGGTCTGCTGATGCCAACTTCATTAAGGACGCAAAGTCTCTTGAAAACCCTGCGCTCAATAAGCTTGCTGTGGCCGATCCGCGTTTGGCACCTTATGGTGAAGCGGCCATGGAAACGTTGACGGCTTTGAAGCTCAAGGAAAAGCTTGAACCGAAGTTTGTCGTGGGCGGCAATATCGGTAAGACCTTCCAGTTCGTTAAGAGCGAAAACGCTCAGGCTGGTTTTGTGGCTTTGTCCCAGTGCTATAAGAATGGTGCTTTCACCTCTGGCTCGGGTTGGGTTGTTCCGCAGTCTCTCTATAACCCCATTCGTCAGGATGCCGTGTTGCTTAAGGCTGGTGAAAAGAATGAAGGCGCGAAGCGTTTCCTTGAGTTCTTGAAGAAGAGCCCTGAGGCCGCTGCAGTGCGTGAAGCATTTGGCTACGGTTCTGCTCAATAAGCATGTGGTCAGCTGTTGACTGGACCCCCGTTTGGCTAAGCCTAAAGCTAGCGGGGGTTACAACAATCATATTGCTGTTTATTGGTTTGCCCTTGGCTTGGTGGTTAGCGAAGGGCAAAAGCGCGTTTTGTGCGCCAATTGGCGCAATGGTGACTTTGCCGTTGGTTTTGCCACCTTCGGTTTTAGGGTTTTATATTTTGGTCGCATTGGGACCTCAAGGTCCGATTGGTCAGATCACAGAAGCGTTAGGAGTCGGAACGCTCAACTTTACCTTTACGGGGCTTGTGATTGGCTCGGTGTTCTATTCCTTGCCTTTCATGGTGCAACCCGTCGTGACGGCTTTTGAGGCCATTGGTCCTAGACCCATGGAGGTTGCTTCAACATTACAGTGCCGTCCTATCGATGCTTTTTTCAGTGTCATTTTGCCTTTGGCCAAGCCAGGTATTATCACAGGGACCCTGATGACTTTTGCTCATACGATTGGTGAGTTTGGCGTGGTTTTGATGATCGGTGGCAATATCCCTGGGGCAACTCAGGTGATTTCGACCGAAATCTATACACACGTTGAAGCAATGGAGTATGACAAGGCGCACTTTTTGGCATTAGGTATGCTGATCTTTAGTTTTTTGGTGCTTCTCGCGCTCAATTTGCTTAATCGACAGAAAATGGACGCTCAACGATGAGTGGTTGCGTAGAACTACAGTTAAGCCGTGGGCGAGATTTTTCGCTTAATGTCTCTTTTCAGATCCCGGATCATGGCATCACGGTTTTATTTGGCTCGTCAGGGTGTGGCAAGACAACGGTTTTGCGTTGTATGGCTGGGCTTGAACGCGCGCATGGTCGTGTGATTGTGTCCGATCATGTTTGGCAGGATGATGCTCAGCAAATCTTTGTGCCAGCTTGGCAGCGTCGTTTGGGATACGTCTTTCAAGAGGCGAGTCTTTTCGAGCATCTCAATGTCGTAGAGAACTTACGCTTTGGGTTAAAGCGTTCAGGTGGGCTCAAGAATCAAGAGCGTTTTACTGAGGCGGTGGATCTATTAGGGATAGGTCACTTGCTTCAGCGTCGTGTACAGGCCCTCTCTGGTGGTGAACGTCAACGTGTTGCGATTGCACGTGCGTTATTGATGACGCCGGATCTTATTTTGATGGATGAGCCCCTGGCGGCTTTGGACTGGCAACGTAAGCAAGAAATTTTGCCTTGGCTAGAACGCTTACGAGATGAACTCTCGGTGCCGATGTTGTATGTCACCCATTCTGCTGATGAAATGGCTCGTTTGGCCGATCAACTGATCTGCTTTGATAACGGGCGTATTACAGCACAAGGGCCGTTAGAAGAGGTTCTGGTTGAGCGTTGGCCTGGGACTGGGATCGAAGGGGCGTCTGTCGTCCTGTCTGGTGCGATAGATCAAAAGTCGTCCGAGTGGGGTACTTCAATGGTTCGTGTTGATGATGTGTCCTTTGAAGTGAGTGATGTCAGTCGAGAAATTGGCGAAGCTGTCCGTGTTCGTGTTTTGGCGAAGGATGTGAGTGTGGCGCTCGTTGAACCGCAACAAACCTCTATGCGTAACATCGTGCCGGCGACAATCACTGAAATGCGAGAAACTGGTCTGAGTCACATTATGTTGACGCTTACGGCTGGTAAAGTGCGACTTTTAGCACATGTGACCAAGCACTCTGTTCACGAGCTTCAATTGAAGGTTGGCATGTATGTCTTTGCTCAGGTTAAGGCTGTCGCGTTGATTGTGTGAGATAAGTTAATCGTCTTAGACAACGTGAACTTTACGGAACAAAAAGGGGCATCGTTGAACACGATGCCCCTTTATGTTACTTATCGCTTAGGGATTAGCAACGACCAGCGAGCTCAACAGCCTTACCAATATAGGTAGCAGGCGTCAGGGCCATCAGGCTTTTCTTGGCATCTGCCGGGATGTCAAGATTGGCGATGAAGGCACGCATCGTTTCTGGTGTGATGCCGTCCTTACCACGGGTCAAGGCCTTCAACTGTTCGTACGGATGCGGCACGCCATAGCGACGCATAACGGTCTGAACAGCTTCTGCGAGCACTTCCCAAGCGTTGTCGAGGTCAGCGGCGATCACTTGTTCGTTAACCTGGAGTTTGCCGAGACCGCGCGTCAAGGCGTTGTAGCCGATGAAGCAATAGCCAAAAGCTACGCCAAGGTTACGGAGGACGGTGGAGTCCGTGAGGTCGCGCTGCCAACGGGAGATCGGGAGTTTGCTAGCGAGATGGCCGAGAACGGCATTGGCCAAGCCAAGATTGCCTTCAGAGTTTTCGAAGTCGATCGGGTTGACCTTATGCGGCATCGTGGAAGACCCCACTTCACCTTCACGCAACTTCTGCTTGAAGAAGTGCATGGAGATGTAACCCCAAACGTCACGGTCAAAGTCGATCAAGATCGTGTTAGCGCGTTCGATCTGATGGAAGAGTTCGGCCATGTAGTCATGCGGTTCGATCTGGATCGTATGGGTGTTGAAGGTCACGCCGAGACGTTCTTCCACAACCTTACGAGAATGCGCTTCCCAATCGTAGTCAGGGTAGGCGATAAGGTGCGCATTGTAGTTACCAACGGCACCATTCATCTTCGCGTAGATCTTCACATTGCGAATCGCTTCGATAACGCGAGCCAGACGAACTGCCACGTTAGCAAATTCCTTACCAACGGTCGTCGGGGAGGCCGTCTGACCATGGGTGCGAGAGAGCATCGGAATGGTAGCCCACTGGTGAGCAAAGTCAACAATGGTCGCATGGATCTTTTCAAGGTAAGCAGCGAGTTCTTCGCGACCACGCTTAAGCATGATGGCGTGACTCGTGTTGTTGATGTCTTCAGAGGTGCAAGCGAAGTGGACGAATTCGGCAGCCGTCTTCAGTTCTTCGTCGTGAGCAACCTGCCCCTTGATCCAGTATTCGACAGCCTTCACGTCGTGGTTGGTCGTCTTTTCGATTTCCTTGATGGCTTCGCAGTCAGCAAGAGAGAAGTTGTCAGCGAGGCCACGAAGGAAGGCCTTGCCGTGATCGCTCAGATGCGGAAGCTCAGCAAAGCCGGCTTCAGAAAGGCTGATGAGCCACTCGACTTCAACACGAACGCGAGCGTTCATGAAGGCGCATTCGGAGAAGATGTCGCGAAGCGCATCGGTCTGGCGGGCATAACGGCCGTCGATCGGAGAGAGAGCGGTAAGGGGATTCAGTTCCATGTCGGAAAACCTCGGTGAATAAAAAAAATAAAAATGGCGTCCACTGCGCCTACACCTGATTGAGAATCGGCGGCGGGGCAGACTAAAGGTAATCCTTATATTTTAACAGCCATCCTTTACGCTGTCTGATATAGAAGCGGATTTGTAGAGGCGATTTTGTGTAAGAGTCTCTCTCGTTAGTGGTCACAAGAAAGAGTGTAAAAAACTATGCTTGTCAGATCTTGCTCGATCTTGATCCTTTGGCGTCTCACACGTGTTTAGCGGTTTATTAAATGAGAATTATTCACATTTTGTTACTCGGGATAGGTATGAGCGTGAAGAGAGCTGTTATTGTGTCTTCACCGATGGACAATGAGTCCACATAAAGATTTACAGAGCGCTTCACACTGAAATCGTGGTTGAAGCCTCACCTCAAAAAAAGGAAAACAACATGACTTCGTTCAAGCGTATTGCTGTGATTGCTGCGTTAGGTTCTGCGTTGATTGCTGGCGGTGTGTATGCGGCGACGGCTAATGAAAAGCCCGTTGAACCCACTGTTGAGACAAAGTCCACGGCTGAAATGACGCCTTCTGAACGTCGCTACGAAGCTTTGGCTCGCATGCTTTCTGTGAGTGAAGAACAGCGTCCAGCATGGCAGGCTTATGTGAATGCTCGTCACGCTGCTGTCCTTTCTGACGTCAACGCTGAGGGTCCGACCATTGATATCCAGGATCGTTTAGATCGATTGGCGACACACGCTCAGAAGACGGCCGATATGGTGAAGCAACTTGCCTCGACGCGTGCCGAACTTTTGAAGGTTTTGCGTCCTGATCAGAAGTACGTGCTTGAAATGCACGAAATGCAGCATGATGGTCGTCGTGCAGGTAGCCGATTCCACGAAGTGCATGGATACTGCATGAATTAATTTGTGTTCTTGCTTAGAACACAGCGTAAGCCGGGGGAATCTCCGGCTTTTTCGCCTTAAAATGAAGATTGCGCGTTGGGGGTACCGTGTTTTAACGGTTGAGAAAGACCCTTCGCACCGGATCAGGTTAAGACCTGCGTCGGGAAACGCTGCGAACACGTTTTTTGAAAACGGGTTAACCGTTTTAAGCATCGTTCTCTTCGCTGGTCGCGCCCTTTTTTATGAATTATGTGGAGCGCGATGATGCAAAACTATTTTCTATCTCATCCAGAGTTACGTCCCGCTGGTGAACGCCATGTCGTCAAAAGTGAAGCGGGTGAGGATGTACCTTTCCGTCGGATTTCGTTGACTGAGACGCCCGCTTGCTTTGGTGGCGGCAAAAATCCCGACTTTTTTATTCCTGATGTCACGGGAGCTTATGGTGCAGTTGATGCACCTGCTGAGGTGACGCTCCCTAAGCGTGAACGTCCCTTGCCTGGCAGCATGACGCAGTTAGCTGCGGCACGCGCTGGTATCGTCACGCCTGAAATGAGCTATGTCGCGACCCGTGAAAATGCCAATTTAGAAGGATTTATGGCGTCTTTAGAGGCACCAGGGTGTGAGCGTATCAAGGCGCGTTTGTTGCCTGTTTTAGAAAAGGTAGCACCTTGGACGGGTGAACGTGTACGCGAACGAGTGGCGGCTCGTCAGGCTGTTATTCCGGCGGCCTTTGCGCATCTCGAACTTGAACCAACCATCATTGGCCGCCATTTCTGCACCAAGGTGAATGCCAACATTGGGACATCTGCATCGTCTAAAGATTGGCGTATTGAAGGCCGTAAGTTACAGGAGGCTTTAGCGCGAGGGGCTGATACGGTGATGGATCTCTCAACTGGGCAATGTATTCGCGAAACGCGAGAGATGATTCTTCGTGGTTCTCCGGTGCCCGTGGGGACTGTGCCGCTTTATGAAACCCTTGAACGCGTTGGTGGCGATCCGCTAGAACTTTCGTGGGAGACTTTCCGTGATGTCATGGAGGATCAGGCTAAAGCGGGTGTGGACTACATGACCATTCATGCAGGGTTACTATTGCCGCATGTTGAACTGACTCGAAATCGCTTGACAGGGATTGTCTCTCGTGGTGGCGGCATGATGGCACGTTGGATGAAGGCCTTCAATCGTGAAAACTTTCTCTATGACCATTTTGATGAAGTGCTCGATATCGCCGCGCACTATGACGTGACCTTGTCACTTGGTGATGGCTTACGTTCAGGGAGTCTTTGGGATGGCAATGATGCCGCACAGTTTGCTGAGCTCAAGACCTTGGGTGAGCTGAATCGTCGTGCTGGCGCCCGTGATGTACAGGTCATGATTGAGGGTCCGGGCCACATTCCGATGCCTGGTGTTGAGCTCAACCAAATTCACGAACGTGAATGGTGTGATGATGCGCCGTTTTATACGCTTGGGCCACTTGTGAGTGACATTGGCGCGGGCTATGACCACATCACCGCAGCCATTGGTGGTGCCATGATCGCTGGTGCAGGGACGGCCATGCTTTGCTATGTGACGCCGAAGGAGCATTTAGGATTGCCGAATGCTGAAGACGTACGTGAAGGGATGGCGGCTTTCCGTATTGCTGCGCACGCAGCTGATATTGCGCGTGGGGTGCCTGGCGCCATCTTGCGTGACCATTTGATGAGTTCTGCGCGATTTGAATTCCGCTGGGCAGACCAATTTGCGTTGGCTATTGATCCGGCGAGAGCACGTCAGTTCCATGATGAAACGTTGCCAGGGGCGGCCGCGCAAAAAGCGCATTTCTGCAGTATGTGTGGTCCGAAGTTCTGCCCGATGAAGCTCGCACACGAGCTTTTCAAAGAGCCATAACGGCACGCTCAAGATAAAACAAAACAGGTCATTCATCGATTCGATGAGTGACCTGTTTGTGTAGAAAGAAGCGACGCGACTTACTCTGACTTACGAGGCTTAGAGCTTCGTTTTTTGCCTTCTTGTAGCAATTTAGGCACTTGTACAGGGCTGTGGTCGAGCTTTTGACGTGCGAGTTCGTAAAGCACGGTAATCGGAGAGAGCGTGCCAAGACGCTTGACCATATTCGCGCGGTGAGACTCTACGGTACGCTGAGAGAGAAAAAGCTTGGTCGCGATTTCTCCATTTTTTAAGCCTTGGCAAACCAAATCAAAGATCTGCGCTTCGCGTTTGGAGAACTGGCGCAACAGGTGACGAATTTGACTTTTTTGTGATTCGAGGCGAGAGGCTTCAAGTGCTTGGCGCACTTTAACAATCAACTCTTCAGGGTCGACGGGTTTTTCCATGAAGGAAATGGCACCGTTTTCCATGGCTTCAACTGCAGTGCGAACGTTCCCGTGACCGGACAAGATAATAACTTTGATTGGACTATCGAGGTCACGAAGACGTTTTTGAACATCAATCCCACTCATGCCTTGCATGGTTAAATCAACCACAAGACAACCAGGTTGTTCTGGTGAAATGTTTTGGAAGAATTCCTCACCAGAAGAAAATGTTAATGCGCTGTAGTTATGGGTGGCTAATGCAAAACGAATGGAATACCGGATATCGTCATCATCAACGATCCAGACCGGTAAATCATCATTTACATCAGAACTTTGATTAAGCATCATATTTACACTACTATCGTTTGGAGCAGCTTATTGCACATCTTGGGGGAAGAGAATGTACAGAAGGTATAACGCTCTATCCTACCAAAAATGTGCCACTTGATTCTGAAATAAATTAGCTTATGCCGCAGAAAACACACTCAACATGGAAGGCGACGTCGACCGAATGTACTGAATTGACGCCTCTCTTTGATGACACACCATCAATGCATGCCCCTGTATGTCCTGCGGTAGTGGATGATGTCATTTTGCAAGAGGTTAAAAAGCTCTCGCCTTTAGTGTACTTGGGGACTTGTGATTGGGGGTACGCGAGTTGGCGTGGATCGTTTTACGGAAAAACAAGTGGTACGCGCCAGCTTCGTGGTATTGAAGGGCTCAAGGTTCTCGCACAAGCGCCGTTGGTTCGTTGTGTGTCGCTAGAGCGTGGTTACCAACACCCATATTCGGTCAAGGCGTTGGCAGCTTATGCAGAGGTCGTACCTGATGACTTTCGATTTGTGGTGCGCGCCCCCAAGCTTTTCACATCCGCCTACGAAAAAGATCATTTGGGTCGAATAACGCGAAATGAACAGTTTTTGAATGTGGCTTTAACTGAAAACTGGCTGCATGAGGTGGTGAGTGGATTGTCGAGCAAGCTGGGGGTTCTTTTGTTTGAAGTGGGACCTTTTCCGGTGAATCAAATCAAAGGTGTCGAAGCTCGACAGCGTGCGATTGCATCGCTAGAAACGTATTTTTCAGCCATCGTACCCATGCTACGCGAAAGCGCTGAGTCAGCCGCCATTGCGCTTGAAGTCAAGAATCCGACGCTCTTGACGCCAAGGTTGATGCGAATGCTCTCAAGGTTGGGTGTACGCCTTGTGATGGGACTCAATGGAGATATGCCAGGCATCCTGAGACAAATGCGAGCGTTGCAATTTTGTGACGCAGAGAATGAGACGGATACGCAATGGCGCCTTCAAGGGCCGCTAGTCATTCGTTGGCAACAAGGAGGGGCTATGCGACAGGTGCGGCACCAGACACAGCTCCGAGCCAATGATCCTGTGACACGCGCTGCGATTGCCTCCTTGATCGTGAGAGCTGTGCGTAGTCGTCAGCCAGCTTATGTGGTTGTGGGAGAAGATGCAGAAGGCTCGGTGCCTGAGACCCTCCGAGCCATTCTGACTTCAGTCGATAGCATTCGTCGAGGAGCTTACCAACGAGAAAGAGGCTGACGTTCGTCGTTTCCTTGTCCGATGTCACGATAGTTGAGCGGGACATCGGGTGTGCCGACTAATACAAAGGCTAAGAGACGCTCGTTGGTGGGGTCGTAAAGTCCATCGGGCGCTGGAAAGTCTTTGCCAGAAACAGTTTTGGCTGCAAAACCTTGGGCATGCATGGCGCCCAAAAAATTCATGAGCGAGGCGCCAGCACTTAACAGCTTTTCGTTCGATGCGCGTTCATTGCCTTGATCGCTTAATCCAATGCCAATTAGAGCCATGCAAAGTGGGGCTTTATGTGCTTTACCGCGTGCTTTGGCACGGGTCGCTTCATCCGCATCAGCGGGCAAAACCGATTCAAAAAGATCGGCTAAGCGATCACGGGAGGCTACTTCAACCCAGCGGAACGGGAGTACTTCGTCGTGGCAGGGGACGCGCAGTGCTGCGGTAATAGCCAGGCGCAAAGCGCCAACATCAGGTGCGGGAATGGTGAGATGCTTCGCGCCGAGGGAATGGCGGGATAGGATCATTCTGAAAAAACTTTCGTTCACAGCAAACCTCTCCAAAAAATAATGATATGAAGGCACAAATGAGCATTTTTTGCCTTTCCATGAATGCTAATTGTATGCTAGCGTTTCGTCTGATATGTGAGGAGACATCATATGCGTCGGTTATGGGATATTTCACCAAAAGTCAGTCTTCATTCTCCCGTCTTTCCTGGGGATACGCCTTTCCAAGTGTTGTGGAATGAGCGAATCAACGATGGCGGTGTTGCCAATATTTCGACCATACATATGTCGGCCCATGTAGGGGCTCATGTTGATGCACCCATGCATTTGGATAGCGGCGCGGTGGATGTGTCGGTGTTGCGACTTGAACGCTTTATCGGTCGATGCCGTGTGATTGACTTGAGTGATAGTGACCGAACGGATCCGATGACCGAAGAGGAGTTGGCTTCGGGTTGTTATGCCGAGCGTGTGTTGGTGAAGACGCGAAAGGTGTTGCCTAAGACATGGACGGATGATTTTCGACCAATTGAGCCTGCTGCCGTACGAATGTTACGTGAGTCGGGGGTTGTTCTTATTGGGCTTGATACACCGAGTATCGACCCTGCGGATAGCGTCCTATTGCCGTCACACCGTGTAGCACTTCAAGCAGGTATCTCCCTCATAGAAAATTTAGATCTAACTGAAGTGGAAGCAGGCGAATATGAATTGATTGCTTTGCCGCTGAAGTTAGAAGGCGTTGAAGCGAGTCCAGTTAGGGCGATTCTTCGTACGCTACCTCATCATTAAAACGAAAAGGAACACATCGTGTCATCACTTGTTTATGAAAAAAAGATGCGTATTCGTTGGAGTCATTGCGATCCAGCAGGCATTGTCTATCATCCGCAGTATTTCGTGATCCTCAATAATGTGATGGAGGAATTCTTTCGCGATTGTGCAGGGATGAGCTATGAAGATAGCTTGGTCAAGAAGATGGGCTTCCCGATTGTTGGGATCAAGTGTGATTTTTGCGCCCCAAGCCGTTGTGGTGATGAATGTGTAGTCAAAATGTGGATTGAATCGATTGGCAATACGTCGGTTCGTTTTGCAATGACGATTTATGCGGGCGATGAATGCCGTGTGGCTTGTGTTGAAACGGCTGTTTGTGCGGCTGCATCGGCCAATGGTGGTATTGAAAAGTGCCCGATTCCAGCTGAGGTACGCGCCCGTCTTGAACAGTATCTCAAGACGGACGACGTGCCGAATTTAGGATTGAGAGCCTAATTCAATCGGCAACTCTTGTAGTTGTGTCGAACGAGAGGTTAGAAGCTGCAAGACCTCTTCACGCACTAAGGTCGCATCCGTGGTGTAGAACTCACTGGTGCCCGGCGTTGAATCGGTATTGAAAAGCCCTAAAGACGCTAATCGACGACAAAGCTGCTTAGCAACGGCAGGAGCGGGATCCAATAAATGGATTGTCGGCCCTGCCGTTTTTTGTATGGCTTTTGCGAGAAATGGATAGTGTGTACAGCCAAGAACAAGCGTGTCAGCTCCTGCTTTAATGAGCGGTGTGACATAAGTCGCAAGTAAGGCCATGGTTTCTGGTGTATCAAAATGGCCAGCTTCGACACAGTCCATGAGGCCAGGACACGGGCAATCTAAGACCTTAATGTCGTGAGGCACCAAGGTCTTGAGATGTTGATATTTGAGGCTTGAGAGGGTTTTAGTGGTCGCTAATACCCCAATGATTTTCGTTTTTGTTTCTCGAGCTGCTGGCAAAACTGCGGGTTCAATCCCAATGATTGGAAGGGGAAGCGTTGCACGCAGTCGTTTGGCACAAACTGCCGTAGCAGTATTGCACGCAATGACTAAAGCCTTGATGTCTCGAGAGAGTAAAAACTTGACCAATACATCGATACGATCGTTGATAAACGTGTCAGTACGATCACCCCAAGGGGCAAACCCACAATCTGCGGTATAGATCAAATGTTCGTGAGGAAGAGCTTGACGAATAGTACAGGCGACAGAAAGTCCACCAAAACCTGAGTCAAGGATGCCTATAGGACGAGGGTCAGTCACAAAAAAACTTCCTTTAACGAGAGAAACGCTTGGGCAAACGAAGTTCACCGCACAAGATGCCAGCGACAATGAGCCCGCCGCCCACGAATCCCAAGAGGCCGAGGTTTTCACCTGCAAACCAACCAATAATGGCAGCAAACACACTTTCCATGGCAAAGATGACTGCTGCGCGACCTGCTGGGACATAACGTTGTGCCCAAGAGAGAAGAACTTGTACGAAGGCGACGATAATCGCGAGCCAAACTATGCTTAAACAGACGGTTTGGTTGAAGATTGTCTCTTTGAGCGGTACACCAAAAAGCGTTGCAATGAGTAAACCCATTGCGCCAAAGAGTCCCGTGAATAAGAGCTGAGTAAAGGCTAACTGTCGAGCTTGGGAGTGTGGAGCAAAGCGTCCTACGATCATAATTTCAATGGCCGACAAGAAAGCGGAAAGTATCGTAACCCATTCCCCCCAATTATTTGAAAAGCTGAGCGTGAAAGGATTGGCGAGCAAAATCAGACCGATAAACGCGAGAAAGGCACCAATGAAAGCGCCAACGTTTGGCGCTTTGCCATACACAAGCCACACCATTAAAGGCGTGATAGGGACATAGAGCGCTGTTAAAAAGCCAGAGGCTGAACTTTGCAATGTCATGAGCCCAATGGCGTTGGTTGCATAAACCAAATAAATGATAAAGCCACACACGGCTCCAGCTTTCCACGTGTGTGCTGGAATCTCATGAATGCGCCCCTTTAATAAGAAAAAGACAAAAAGGGCACCCACAAGAAAGCGAAACATGACCAGTGTCAGGGGGTTGGTGTACTCCAAAGCCGAAGAGACCGTAATAAAGGAGCTTCCCCAAAAAAAGGTCGCGAGTACAAGCGCTAAAACGGGTAGGATGGTAGATTGGTTCTTATCTAATGTCGACTTAATCATTTTTGCTCATACAAAAAACCGCCCAAGAATGGGCGGCTTCGGTTGGACAATCTAATTAATCAATCAGTGTGGTCCAAAGGTCTTCCGAGAGGCCGACCGTGATGGTGCCGTTAGGAAAAACAACCACTGGGCGTTTAATGATGCTTGGATTCTCGAGCATCAAGGCACGCATTTGTTCAGGATTATCCTGAGTATTTGCACGGACTTCTTCAGGGAGTTTTCGCCAAATTTGTCCTTTGCGATTAAGGAGCGTATCTGCGCTCACAGTTTTCAACCAGGTATCGAGCATCTCTGGAGATAAACCCTCTTTACGGAAGTTGTGAAAGACGACCTCAACGTTATGTGTCTTAAACCAATCCAAACCTTTGCGAACAGAACCGCAATTGGGGATGCCGTAGAGCGTAATCATAAAGGACTCCTGAGTTATGCAGCAGCACGACCTAAGCGATCGTTAATGGCTGCCCAAGCAGGTAACTGTGGGGGCAGTTCGATCAAAATACGTTGAGCACCTGCGCGATCTAAACGATGAAGGTTTTCATAGAGATCGCGTCCATACTGATGTAAATCGGTAGGCGCTTCAATGCTCATCGCTGGTTGGCTCGGCAATAGATTCAAAATGTCACGAGAGGCCATGACGGCAACGGCTTGATCAGCTAAGGCTGTAAAGCGAGCCACGAAGTTCTGAGTGTTCACTAACTCAAGCTTCGTTTTAGGGGCGTAATGGCTCTTTAAACGACCAGAGGCACGCGGAGCATCGCGACCAGCATCAGGCACAGCGAAGCCCAAGGTGTCTTCGAGCATTTCTCGTGTAATCACACCATGACGTAAGAGCGTTGGCTGGCCTTGAGAGAGATTGATCATTGTCGATTCAATCCCAAATTCGCAACTGCCACCGTCAAGAATCATGTCTAACTTACCTTCAGGCTTGGTTCCTAAATCTTCGGCGACGTGTTGCGCTGAAGAGGGGCTGATACGCCCAAAGGTATTGGCTGAAGGTGCAGTTAAACCACGCCACGTGGGACCACTAAAAGCAGAGATGAGCGCATGAGCCCAAGGATGAGAGGGACAACGAAGCGCGACAGTATCTTGCCCACCAGTGACCCACAGGCCGCAACGACTCTTTTTCTTGAGGACAAGTGTCAAGGGTCCAGGCCAGTAGGTTTTCGCTAAAAGCCACGCCTCGGGCGGAATATCTTCCGCCCAATGCGAAATCGCGTCAATGCCAGCGACATGAACAATCAAAGGATGATCGGCGGGACGTCCTTTTGCCTTGTAGGTGGAAAGAACGGCCGACTCATTATCAGCATCTGCGGCAAGACCGTAGACGGTTTCAGTAGGCATGGCGACTAAGCCACCCTCTTCAAGAATCTGAACGGCTTGGGTAATCTGGCCAGCATCAACAGGCGGCGTGGACATTGTTAGAGAGGCTCCGGTAAATGAAGGATACGAGCGGCTTCGCGGGCACGAGCCATGGCTTCGTCAGCCGTGGCACCGAGAACCGTGACGTGACCCATCTTGCGGGCACGACGGGCTTCAGCTTTGCCGTAGATGTGCAATTTAACGCCAGGGATAGCTGTGACGCCAGCCCAGTCAGGATCGCGCATGTTACCTTCTTCGTCAAACCATTCATCACCGAGGATGTTGAGCATCACGGCGTAAGAATGTTGTTGCGTGGAACCGAGTGGCAAGCCTGCCATCGTGCGAACCTGCTGTTCATACTGACTCGTCACGCAGGCATCGATCGTGGCGTGACCAGAGTTATGCGGGCGAGGTGCTAATTCGTTCACTAAGAGCGTACCGTCTTCAAGGACGAAGAGTTCGACACAGAGGACACCCACGTAATTGAGTGCAGTGGCAATCTTGGCTGCATAGGCGCGTGCACGGTTGGCCGTGTCTTCATCGATACGGGCAGGCAATACGGAGACAGCCAAAATGCCGTTACGATGGAAATTTTCAGACACAGGGAAGGTCGCGGTTTCGCCTTGCAAGTTTCGTGCCACGATCACAGAAACTTCAAGCTTGAGATTCATGCGCTTTTCAAGGACGCAATCGACTTCACCGAAGGCCTTAAAGGCTTCGCGAATGTCGTCGAGCGTCTGAACGCGAGCTTGACCTTTGCCGTCATAACCAAGGCGAGCGGTCTTGAGAATGCCGGGCAAAAGGGAAGCGTCAAGCGAATCAATGTCAGCGGCTGAACGAACAGCAGCATGGGGTGCAACGGGCACACCAGCGACCTCACTGATGTAATGCTTTTCGACATTGCGATCTTGCGTGACTGCGACGGCCGAAGCGGGTGGGCAAACACGCAACCCTTGCTTTTCAAGGAACTCAAGGGAGGGCGCAGGAACGTTTTCAAATTCCGTGGTGACGGCTTTGACCTTGCCAGCCAACTGAGCTAGACCAGCTTCATCGTTATATTTGGCGTTAATCTGTTCGCGCGAAACTTCACCGGCAGGACTCGTCGTGCCCGGTTCAATGACGGCGACGTGATAACCCATGGTGGCAGCGGCTTGAGCGAACATGCGACCGAGCTGACCGCCACCCATCAAGCCAAGCGTTTCACCAGGCAGAAGTACATCTTCCTTAGTAATCATGTTGCGGATCCTTAGAGAGGAAGTTCCATAGCGCGAGCCTTGGCATTCTGAGCCTTACGGAATTCAGCTAACTTATCAGCTAAGGTAGCGTCCGTGACGGACAGAATCTGAGCAGCATACAGGGCGGCGTTAGCGGCACCCGCTTCACCAATGGCGAACGTGGCGACAGGGACGCCCTTGGGCATTTGAACGATCGAGTAGAGGCTATCCTGACCGCGGAGGTACTTAGAGGGAACAGGGACGCCACAGACTGGCAAGGTGCACTTGGCGGCAATCATGCCAGGCAGATGAGCGGCACCGCCAGCACCTGCGATGATGACGCGGATGCCACGATCACGAGCGGTTTCGGCATAGTCGAACATTTCGTCGGGCATACGGTGTGCGCTAACAACGCGGGCTTCGAACGGAATATCGAAGGCCTGCAACATTTCAGCGGCGTTTTTCATCACTTCCCAGTCAGAATTGCTACCCATTACGATGCCAACGATCGGCTTGACGGCGTCAGTCATTGGAAATACCTCAAGTTGAAATTAGTAAAAAAACAGAAAAGAACGACAGGAAAAGCGTGTTTTCCTCTCGTCCCTTTACGGCTATCAGTATAGGCAAAAAGGACCGGCAGGCGTATACCCCGTCGGTCCTCTTTTTTCGCAAAGGATGTGCGAATTAAAGTTCGATATCCGTGCCAGTCAATCGACGAAGGGCTTCACGATACTTGTCGGACGTCTTTTCGACGATCTCGTCAGGCACCTTCGGAGCCGGGGGCGTCTTGTCCCAAGGCTGAGCTTCGAGCCAGTCGCGGATGAACTGCTTGTCAAAGCTCGGAGGCGAAACACCAACGGTGTACTGGTCAGCAGGCCAGAAGCGGCTAGAGTCAGGAGTGCAGACTTCGTCCATAAGGCGGATATTGCCTTCAGCATCCAAGCCAAATTCGAACTTCGTGTCGGCAATGATGATGCCTTTCGTGGCGGCGAATTCAGACGCGCGACGATAGAGTTCAAGCGTAGCATCGCGCAATTTCACGGCGATGTCTTCACCGTACATTTCAACGACGCGATCAAAGGACACGTTTTCGTCATGAGAGCCGACTTCGGCCTTTGCTGCCGGCGTGAAGATCGGTTCAGGCAACTTCTGACCCATCTTGAGGCCTTCCGGCAACTTGATGCCGCAAACGCAACCCGTTTCGCAGTAATCCTTCCAACCACCGCCAATGAGATAACCACGAGCAACGCATTCAACCAGGATCGGCTTGAGGCGCATGGCAACAACGGAACGACCGCGAACCAGCGGAATTTCTTCAGGGGTCACGACCGATTCAGGATCGATGCCCGTCAGATGGTTCGGCATGACGCCGTCCAATTCGTTGAACCAGAAATCTGTGATAGAGGTAAGCACCTTGCCCTTGCCAGGAATCGGATCGTCGAGAATGACGTCAAAGGCGGAAATGCGGTCGCTAGCAACGATGAGCAACTTGTCATCGCCGACAGCGAACGTATCACGAACCTTACCGGAGTAGAGCTTCGGCAAAGACGTGATATTGATCTGGGAAAGACCAGCCATGTTTAAATCTCCGTTTGAGACATGGTTAACTGAAATGGTGTGTCGACATTGTAAAACCGATTGAGCGATAGCGTTGCAAAATTGAGTACGCCAATTTGCTCAGTTGATCTGAGAATCGACAAATCCTTAATGGGTGAAGAGTTGCCAAATGGCGGGACCAGCAATACCGATCCAAACAAGTGCAGCGATGGCCATCGCGATGAATACGGCGGCACTCCCTAAATCTTTCGCACGGCCGCTTAATTCATGAAGCTCTGGTCCAATACGGTCCACAACAGCTTCAATGGCAGAGTTAAGAATTTCGGTGAGCATTAGGCCCAAGATTGAACCGATCAAGAGAATCGTTTCAAGCGCTGGTAGATCAAGTAACAATGCCACAGGGATCAGTACGCAGGCTAATAGGACTTCTTCTCGGAAGGCTGCTTCGTTGGCATAGGCTGCTTTGAAGCCTTTGAGGGAATAGCCAGTGGCATTAAGAAGGCGACGAAGGCCAGTTTTGCCTTTGAGCGCCGTAGCATCCTTCTTTGGGGTAGATTCGTGGGTCATAATAGAAAACGCGCCCACCCCTGTTGGTGGGCGGGCGCGAGAGATCAGTCTTTCAATAAAACTTGAAATTAGAGAACGTTCTGACGAAGCGTGCCGTCAGCATAGCGAGCAGCAACCTGATCAAGCGGCATAGCCTTGATGCGAGCGGCCTGACCTTCGCAACCGAATTCGAGGTAGCGTTGCTTGCAAAGATCCGTTGCGGCCTTGCGAGCCACCTTAAGGAAGTCGCGTGGGTCAAACTTGGACGGATTTTCGAAGAGGTACTGACGAACAGCAGCCGTCATGGCAAGACGGATGTCGGTGTCAATGTTGACCTTGCGAACACCGTGCTTAATAGCTTCCTGGATTTCTTCAACAGGAACACCGTACGTTTCACGCATGTCGCCGCCAAACTGACGGATGGTGGCAAGGTATTCCTGCGGAACGGAAGAAGAACCGTGCATGACAAGGTGGGTGTTTGGCAGACGTTCATGGATTTCCTTCACGCGCTGAATGGAGAGCGTATCGCCCGTGGGCTTGCGCGTGAACTTGTAAGCACCGTGAGACGTACCGATAGCAATGGCCAAAGCGTCGAGCTGGGTGGCCTTCACGAATTCAGCGGCCTGATCCGGATCCGTCAAGAGCTGATCGCGGGTCATCACGGCATCGGTGCCGTGACCGTCTTCCTTGTCGCCGCGCATCGTTTCGAGAGAACCTAAGCAACCGAGTTCACCTTCGACGGACACGCCGAGGCAGTGGGACATTTCAACCACACGACGTGTGACATCAACATTGTAGTCAAACGTAGAGATCGTCTTACCGTCGGCCATCAAGGAACCGTCCATCATCACGGACGTAAAGCCCATGCGAATGGCACCCTGGCAAACCGCCGGGCTCTGACCATGGTCCTGGTGCATACAGACAGGAATATCGGGATAAGCTTCAACAGCAGCAGAGATCAGATGACGAAGGAAGTGTTCGCCAGCGTATTTACGAGCGCCGGCAGAAGCCTGCATGATCACGGGGGCGCCAACTTCGCTAGCGGCAGCCATGATGGCTTGAACCTGTTCGAGGTTGTTGACATTGAAGGCTGGAACGCCATAACCGTTTTCGGCGGCGTGATCGAGCAACTGACGCATGGAGACAAGTGCCATGACGATGAACTCCGAATCTGATAGTGGAAAAGAGGAACGAGCATAAGGAAATATATCTACTTCTTTTTGCTCACTGTGTAGTCAATCGAATTGTATAGTTATGGCGCTCAGAGGGAAAGTCCTTTTGCCATCTGAGTGTCGATAAACGTGAAAATTAACCGCTAAGGATGCTCTTATTCGAGGCGACCTGCTTTTTAATGCCGTTATAAATCGCTTGAGCAATCTTCTGCTGATGTCGTCCGTTAATCAATAAGCGTTCTTCGGTTGGGTTGGAGATGAAGGCCGTTTCAACCAAAATAGATGGAATTCCCTGACCTTTCAATACCGCAAAGCCAGCCTGTTCAACATGCTGCTTGTGTAAACGGTTTACAGATTTCATTTCATTTAAGACCGATGCGCCCAATCCTAAGCTGTAATTAATGGTCCAACTTGAGGTCATGTCGACAAGCACACTCGCGACTTGTCGATCCACTGAGGCAATATTGACGCCACCAATCAAATCGGACTCATTTTGATTCTTAGCAAGCCAACGAGCCGCAGCTGATGTGGCACCGCGTTCTGATAAACAGAAAACACTCGAACCGCGTGCAGTTGGTTTAATCCATGCGTCAGCATGAATACTTACTAGTAAGTGTGCTTTGGCTTTTCGTGCAATAGCAACGCGTCCACCTAAACTGACGAAGTGGTCAGAGTTACGCGTCATGATGGCTTTCATGTTGGGGTCTGCGTTGATAAGCGCTGCCAATCGGCGTCCGATCTGTAGAACGACCGTTTTTTCACGATTGCGACCTCGTCCAATCGCCCCAGGATCTTCTCCGCCGTGTCCAGGGTCTACTACCACAATCAGACGTTGCTTAGGCTCCTTTGGCTTTTTAGGCGTACCTTTTTGAGGTTTACTAGGGCGACTTTGTGCGACTTGGGGTGGTTCGGGTTCGTCGGGCTCCTCAGGCTCTTTGCCGAGTCCGGCAATCAGGGATCCCAAGGGATCATCAGGATTTTCTACCGATTCTGAGCCTTCTTCGCGACCCGCGAGAAGTTTGCTAATTTCGTCAGTGGGATTAACGGGATAGATGTCAAACACCAGACGGTATTTGTAGTTAGCAAAAGGCTGAAGTTGGAAAACTTCAGGTTTAACATCCGTTTTAAGGTCCATCACCAAGCGAACGGTATCGGGTTGGAATTGACCAATACGCATAGCAGCGATGTAAGGATCATCAGGTTTAACGGCGGCAATTTGTTTTTGCAATTGCGCAGTGAGTTCAAGTCCCTTGATGTCAACGACGAGTCTTAAAGGGGTTGATGACCTAACGAAAAAATACTTGAAGTTGAGCGGTGTATCGTATTCAAGTGTGACACGCGTATATTCTTCGGCAGGCCACATACGCACGTCAATCATCCTCGCACCTTTGGCGATTTGCCAAGGGGCAAGACTTAATAAAAGCGTACTCGATGCACCGAGCATCAAGCGACGGCGATTAAGCATGGTCGGCGTACTCCTTGAGAAGGTGATTCAGGATTTGTTGACCTTCTGAGGTGAGAGCCTTTAAATTCACGGTGCGACCCAATCCGGCATGATTTAATTCAATACGAATATCCGCGTCGGGGACGTAGGGCGCGGCTTTTTCTGTCCATTCCGTTGCTGTAATAAAGCCCGGACCGAAAAAGTCTCGGAAGCCAGCGTCTTCAAATTCTTCGGCTTCTTCGAAGCGATAAAAGTCGAAATGGTTGAGGGTGACGCCTAAGACGGGATAACTTTCAACAAGCGAAAACGTCGGACTCTTAACGGGTCCTGTATGGCCTAATTTGCGTAACAGTGCACGAGTAAGGCTTGTTTTACCAGCGCCTAAGTCGCCTTCAAGGTGAAGCGTCAGGCCATGTGACGCGATTAAAGCCGTTTCACAGGCCATTGCATCAGCTAGGCGTGCCCCAAGAAGATCAGTGTCATCAGGATGGGGAAGGTCAATTGCCAAAGTCATAAAAGCCATGTTCTGTACGTCTTGTTGAATATGCGAATTTTTAATTTTACAACAGATAAGGCTGTTTCTTAGTGTTCATTAGATTACCCTCGAGTCGAGAGGAATGATGGTTAGAAATCTATTGCCAAAAACAAATGTAACAAAGCGTAAACACCTCTTGTCAAAAGTTTTGATATTCGTCATAATTCAAATCCTCTGCTGAACGCAACGCAGTTGTGTTCTCGCGATGGTGGCCGGTGTAGCTCAGCTGGTAGAGCAGCGCATTCGTAATGCGAAGGTCGGGAGTTCGAATCTCTTCTCCGGCACCACAAGGATTCCAGGAAAAAGCCCATGCAATTGATTGCGTGGGCTTTTTGCTATGTGCAATTTAAAGACGGAACCCAAATTTTAAGGTTTGGGTTCCGTTGGTGCAATTACTGTTGCGTGTTGTTAGACTTGGGTTGCGTTGGCGAAGCTGACGCAGTGTCCAGTTTGAATTTCATTTCTTTAGAGAGCTTGGCCAAGATAGCACCAGCAATTGAATTGGCGTTAACGCCATTTGCAGAGAAGGAGCCGTTTTCGTAACGGATATCCTTGAGCACAATCTTTCCATCGAGTCGGCTTTCGATTTTTTCGATCTTTTGGCTCAAATGTTCCTTACCGCTTAATGCCGCAAGCGCGCCAGCTAAACCTGCAATTTCTTTAACTTTTTTCGTTTCTTTTGTGCCTGGCTGATCAATGACAGCTTCGGCAATACGTAGATGCATCGGATTCGTGGTCTTGACATCAAGTCCAGTGAGGCTTGCATCCTTCCACATCATCAAACTGCGATTGCGCGAGTTGGTCATGTTGAAGTTGGCTAAATTGATGTCGCCTAACCATGCATAGACAGGGGCATTTTTAACGTCGGTAATGTGAAGTTTCCCTTCGCTATTCAAAGCCCCGCTTTGTGCGCCAATCCCAGTGTATGCCACCATGACAGAATGAAGATCTTTTAGGGCGATCTGTTTGATGGACGTGGTCATGTTGGCTGTTAACGGAGCAATGCCTAATTTACCAGCGACAGCCGTTGAGCCACCTGCAAAGTGTGCCGATAGCGAGATATCCCCTTGCGTGTTTGGTTTCGAGCTCAAGTGTTTCACTGAAGCATCAATGTTGCTGATATTCAAGATCGCAGCAGGCTTATTCGTATTGTCACGGAAATTAAGTCGCGCATCTTGGACCTGAGCAGATGCTACTTCCCATTGCCAAGCAGGCGCTTGACCGTCGGCCTGTGGTTTGCCTTCTTCCGTGCGTGTTGATGCGGTTTCAGGTTTTGTTGCTTTGTTCTTCACGACGTTCAAGACCGCTCCCTTAAGGAGAGCCTTGTCGACACGTACCTTTTGACGCTTGAGGTCAAGTTCACCCAATGTGACGGCTGTTTGTTGAGCTGAGACCAAGGTGGATTTGCCTTCACGCAACTGGAAGTTGGTCAAGTTAGCAGAGCCGTTGGCGGTGAGAGCGTCGCCTTTCAGGTTGGCATGCAGATCAAGCGTGAGCGTGCCCTGTCCAGTCAGTCCTGTGGCTGCTTGGATATAGCTATTGAGCTGAGCCGCCTTGAGTTGGCTTGTCTTGAGATTCGCTTTAACAGAGAGTGGTTGAGCAACGACGTTCGCGGTCAAACTTGCGCTTCCGCCGAGTGCCTTGACAGACGCTTCGGCCTTCGCTAGCTTGGTGGCGTCGCTACTTAATCCCGTCACCGTTGCATTAAAAGCGGTAGCGGTGAGTTTGGCATTCGGTTTAATAGTCGTGTCTTGCCACTGCATTGTGCCGTTACGCACTTGGATCGTATCGACCTTCCAGTACCATTGAGGCGCTTCACTAGTCGCGGACGTTGACGATGCGTTATTTGGGGCTTCACCAGCGAAAGACTCAGAAACCTTGGTTGCGTTGAGCCCAGTGCTACTATTGAGGAGCGTCAATTTGGGATCTTGCACAATCACACTATGAACCTTGGCTTGACGTTCGATAAGGTCCAATTCAGTCAATTGAACAGTGGTCTTAGCCACCGAAGCAAGTGGCTGATGACGATGGTTCAGTTGTTGACCAGCTCTTAAGTTGGAGATAGAAGCGGTGCCAGAAAGAAGCATTTTTCCTGGTTGACCACCTGTCGGGTTGCGGAAAATAAAGTTTAATTCCGTGGTCAAACTGCCGCTTTCTAATGTCAAAGCAGGGGTGTTGACGGCGGGGATCAGCTTAAAGATTGGTACCAGGTCTAACTGGGAGATCTTGGTATTGAGTTTCGCTTCTAATGTGGTGCCAAAGGGTTTGGTGGAGCCAGTTGCAACGATTGGTGTACCGTTGAGTTTCATGGATAGTGCTGGTGTTACGAGACTTTCCTTGGCGTTGGGTAGTGTGCTCACAAAGGGGAGTTGTAACCCAAAGTCCGTAATGGATTGATCGATGGCGCGAGCGCGATCGACGACTCGTAATGACGAATTCTTTACGCTAATGTTATAGAGCGCAAACTGCGGTAACCCGCCTTTGTTATCACTAGGGACTTGAGATTCAGACGGCTTGGATGAAGATTGGGCGCTTTTATCAAGCCCAAGATAACGACGAATGCCCTCGTCATCTAACGTGAGGTGAGCGTGAAGACCGTCGATCGTGATTTCATCAAGAACAGGCGCAAACGCAGTCAATGTCTGTGCCGAAGCGTCAAGACGCAAAAGCGCGAGTTCAGCTAAAGGCGGGTTGTTATTTTTGCCTTCAATGACTAATTGGTGCAGTTCGAATTCCCATGTCCAAGGATTGAAGTCAACTTTACCAACAGTGACCTCACGGTTGAGTTCTTTGCTAAGGGTGTCAACAAGGGTTTGTTTGACGAGTGTAGGTACGCCAACATGCCCTGCGGCTGCGTAAAGAGCGACGGCAACAATACTAGCGCCGGCAGTAATTTTGAAGAAACTAGCCATATGACATCCCTCCCTGCTGATCGTGGTGCTTAATAAATATTATCGTTCTTATTTGGAACGTTTGTCGGAGAGGATAGCTTTTTTAGAGAAGAATGTGGTAAACCCTCAGAATTGGTTGCAAATTTTATTGAGCTTGAAAAGAAATCTTTGATGAATTAAAAGGTGAGAAACGCGGATATTGTTAGAAATGGGAGAAGAGCGATTAGATAACAAAATTGACGTAAATGATTGGTGCTATTAAAAATATTACCGTGGCAAAGGATGCTAATTAATGAGAATGATATGGAAATCATTATTCATTTGGCGATCAGGGTGACGTGCTAAAGATGTGTGGTGTGAGGGGGTGGGCTTTTCATGCACAATAGCGGAAGAGGGCTATCGAAAGCAGCGAAGGAGGGGAGTGGAGAAATGAAAAAGCACTGAAAGCTTTTAGCAATTCAGTGCCTAGAATTTGGTGGAGGCGGCGGGAGTTGAACCCGCGTCCGGAAACCTTTTTCTGTTGGTTCTACATGCTTAGCTGCAAGATTTGAGTCTCACTGAAAGCCCTGCCGAGCAGCGGGCCAGCCTTCAGCCAGTCACCTAAGTTTCGGATATTCGTCGGCGACAAGCGAACATCCTAGTCAGTGTCAAATGATGCTACTGTCGGTTACCCGACCCGGCCCAAAGACAAACCGGTGTAGCATCCCGCTATTAAGCAGCGAGAGCGAAACGCTTGTTGTTGGCGTTTAATTTTTTGCAGTTGTTTACGAGGTGACTGCACCTCGACATGCCCCATACAGCGTCCGCGTCCCCGTCGAAGCCAAGGCGCCCCCGATGTATGTAGATCAATGATTATATATCAACTTTGTTGAGTTGCAAGATCCAAAGGTAAAGATCTAAAGGTTTTTCTGCGACAAAGTCGGCCTCCCAAGTGTGCGGGTCTGTCAGGCCGTACCCCCATTGAATGCTTGCGGCAAGCATGCCTGCATGATGTGCGGCTTGAATATCACGTGGATCGTCTCCCGCATAAAGGATGGTTTGTGGTTGCACTTGCAATTGTCTGGCTGCGGTCAATAATGAGTCAGGTGCGGGTTTCATGGCGCAACCATCGCTGTCGCTACCAAGAATGAGGTCTAACCGATCGGATAAACCGAGATTTTTCACGAGCGCTTCGGCTAAATGGAAATATTTGTTTGTCACGACACCCGTTTTGATGCCATGAGCGCGCAAGCGATCTAAAAGCTCAATGACGCCAGTAAATGTACAAGAGTGAACAGTCATCGCGGATTGATAGTTGGCTAAGAATTCAGTGCGAAGCTTTGAGAAGCTTGGATTGGTTTTATTGACATTCATGGCCTTGCCAAGAAGGCCGGGAGCTCCTTGACTGGCGTAAGGACGAAGTTCAGCTTCAGGGAGAGGTGGTAGGCCTCGAACCGTTCTCACTCGGTTTGCGGCGGCGGTAAGATCGGGTGCGGTATCCACTAAGGTACCGTCGAGGTCGAAAAGAAAGGTCTGATAGCGCATAGCAACAACTGTCATAAAACAAAACCCTCGAATCACAAGGAGTTCGAGGGTTTGTTAGAGGGGACTGGATTAGCCCCCCTGTTCGGAACTCAGAGTCAGAGATTACTGACGGGTACCGACAACTTCGACCACAGCGCGGCGGTTCGGAGCGAGGCACTGAACGAGTTCACGGAAGTTCTTGACCTGACCCTTCTTGGAGGGATCCGGGCAGTCAACAACCGGGTCAAGTTCGCCACGGCCTTCCGTCTGGATCAAGTTGGCGTCAACGCCCTTGGAGACAAGGTAAGCCTTAACAGCTTCGGCACGAGCAGCGGAGAGCTTTTCGTTGTAGGCTTCGCGGCCGAGACGGTCAGCGTAACCCGTGGAGAGAATCACTTCAACGTCAACGCCAGCGAGACGGGAGACGAGGTCATCGAGAACGGCCTTACCTTCATCCTTGAGCGTGGACTTGTCGAAGTTGAAGAGCATGTCAGCAGAGAACGTGACCTTTTCAGCAGCCTTGGCAACCGGAGCTGCAGCCTGCTTAGCCGTGCAAGCAGCGGCGCTGAGGATGTCAGCGTCACACTGGCAACCTTCGCCACCAACGCCCTGAGCTTCAGCAAGAGCTGGGGTCCAGAAACCGGTACGCCAGCAAAGGCCAAAGCCAGACTTAACGACCTTGGCATCAGAAGAATGGACATAGGGGCTGACCTGATCGGCAGCGAAAGAAGCGCCCGACACCGCCAGCATCATAGCGGCAACGAGACCGCCGATCTTCAGAGAAGTCTTCATTGTTTTTATCCTCAAAAAATTCAGGAAGCTTAAACGGGATGGACGATTTGTTACCAACAACACGGCTGGCTTACAAACAGATCACCCAAATACGAGACCCGTTACCGTCAGACAGGATACACCGAAAGATTTCAAAAAGGGAGCAATCCCACGGTTAATACGTACTAACAGCAACAATATGGTCACTCAGAAGTATTCTGTCAGATTTTTTGACGGAATGCTACTAGTTATATAACGTAGCCTCCTTACATTCTATTTTGCCACTCTTTTGCCATATTAATGAGATCATTTGGTTTGAGCGTGTTAATAAACGTTGCTGAGTTTTTCCGTGAGGCAATGAGTTCGCCTGCTACCCAGGTGTGGGTCACGTTTTCTCGACCTGCTGAATAAAGGACTTGAGCGGCAGGGTCAAGTGTGGGTTGGCAACTAATGTGTGAAAGATCGATAGCAATCATGTCAGCGGCTTTGCCCACTTCGAGTGACCCGATATCATGATCCCAATGGAGTGCTTTGGCACCTCCCAATGTGGCGCTTTCTAACATGTCATGCACTTGAGCGGTCGTCGTGTCATTGGCGACTGCTTTTGTCAACATGGCAGCAATACGTGTTTCTTCAAGTAAATCAAGTTTATCGTTACTGGCTGCGCCGTCAGTGCCAATGCCAATATTGATGCCAGCTTTCATAAATTTGGCGACTGGCGCAAAGCCAGAGGCTAATTTGAGATTCGAACAAGGACAATGACAAACGGAGCTTCCTGCCTCTGCTAGGAGCTTAATATCTTCGTCATTACAGTGAACGCTATGGACTGAAATTAAACGCTCGTTGACTAAACCTAGGTGAGCAAGACGTTCGAGCGGACGCATTTGATGTTCGGTTAGAGAGTTCGTGACTTCGCCTGCGGTCTCATTGACGTGAATGTGAATGGGTACGTCATAGGTTTTGCTGAGTTCGGCGCAACGCTTTAATGCTTGGTCGTTAACGGTGTATGGCGCGTGAGGGGCAATGGTTGCCTTAATAAAAGGATCGTTTTGATAGCGCTTAATAAGCGCCTCGGCTTTACTGAGGTATTCATCATCGTTTTGTGCCCAAGCGGATGGAAAGCCGATGACGAGGCCAGAGACCGCGCAACGTAATCCTGCTTCCCGTAGTCCGCGTGCTGTGGCTTCAGGGAAAAAGTATTGATCCGATGTACATGTGACGCCGCTAAGTGCCATTTCGTGACCAGCAAGCAGTGCGCCGTCGTGCACGAAGGCATCGCTCATGAATTTACCTTCTGCTGGCCAAATTTTGGTTCTGAGCCAATCCATCAAGGGTAAATCTGCGCCTAAGCCGCGAAGTAGATTCATGGCAGCGTGCGAGTGCAGGTTAACCAGACCTGGCATAAGGACGCTTTGGGGTAGTTGAACGACTTCCTCGGCGTCTGGATACTTTGAGTGAGCCAATGTCGCAGGTAGGATGTCATGGATGCGACCGTTGACAACGACAAGGGCGTGGTTTTCGAGAACCACTCGTTTAGGCACGATGGGAATAAGCCAGCGGGCTTCGATAATAGTGTCGACTGTCATGGTGAATCATCCACGAAAAAAGAGAAATAAGGCTCGAAAATGTGTGATCAAGCATTAGAACGGAGGGAAAATCCCGTTACGTTCAAAGTATTGTAGCCGCCTTTCTTTCAGTGAATAACTGGTAGAATTAAGGGTTCAGATCACGTTGAGCGAAGGGTGTGCTTTCGTTCAAAAGCAAGGGGTCAACCAAATTTTGCCTCTGAAGGTGATCTTATTTGAACTGAATTGTGAAAGGTAGAGTGACTAAGGATAGTGACTCGCCTCGACCCAAAGGAAAAAACGGCATGGACGAAAAGGATAAAAAGGAAGAGCCGCAGGTGACTGAGACGGATGACGTCACTGAGGGTGATGACGAAACTCCATTGCAGGGGTCTTCGTTATCGGTGGCCCAAGAGCTTCTTCCGATTTCGCTTGAGTCGGAAATGAAGCGTTCGTATCTTGATTACGCGATGAGCGTGATTGTTGGACGTGCGCTTCCCGATGTACGTGATGGTTTGAAACCTGTACATCGCCGCGTGCTCCATGCCATGAATGAGATCAAGAACACTCATCACAATCCGACCAAAAAGGCGGCTCGTGTGGTGGGTGAAGTGCTCGGTAAGTACCATCCGCATGGTGACTCCGCAGCGTACATGACGATCGTTCGTATGGCTCAGCCATTCTCGTTGCGTTACCCGTTGATTTTCGGTCAAGGGAACTTTGGTTCGATTGACGGCGATAGCCCTGCTGCTATGCGTTATACCGAAGTTCGCCTCGAAAAGATCGCAAGCGAAATGCTGGCCGATATTAATGAAGATACGGTCGACTTTGTTCCGAACTTCGATAACTCCGAAAAAGAACCTGTCGTTTTACCAACGCGCTTGCCGCAGTTGTTGATTAATGGCTCTTCGGGTATCGCTGTGGGTATGGCCACCAATATTCCGCCGCATAATTTGCGCGAAACGGTGGATGCCTGCTTGTATCAGCTCAATAATCCGGATTGCTCGATTGAAGATTTGATTCGCTTGATGCCTGCGCCAGACTTCCCGACTGGCGGCATCATCTTTGGTATCTCTGATGTTCATCAGGGGTATCGAACGGGGCGTGGTCGTGTCGTGATGCGCGCACGTACTCACCTTGAAGAGTTTGGTCGCGATCGTACTCGTATCGTCGTGGATGAAATTCCGTACATGGTCAATAAACGTGTCATGTACGAAAAGATGCACGAGTTGATGCGTGAAAAGAAGATCGAAGGTATTGCCGAAATGCGAGATGAATCCTCGAAGGATATCCGCATTTGTATCGACTTGAAACAAGGCGTCATGCCTGAAGTGGTGCTCAACAACCTCTTCAAGATGACGCAAATGCAAGAAAGTTTCGGCATGAACATGGTGGCGCTTGTTGACGGTCAGCCGACGCTGTTGAATTTGCAACAGATGATCCATTACTTCTTGTCGCATCGTCGTGAAGTGGTGACCCGTCGTACCGTCTTCCGTTTGGGTAAGTACCGTGCTCAGGGGCATTTGCTCGAAGGCCAAACGGTTGCGTTGTCTAATTTGGATGAATTTATCCGCATTATCCGCGGTGCTGCGACGCCTGCTGAAGCTGCTGAAGAGCTTTATGGTCGCGGTTGGCCGACAGCAATGGCTGAAGAGTTGGCTAGTCGTAGCGTTGAAGATATGCATCGCTACTACCCAGAAGATATGGATCCGTCTCGTGGTATTCAGCCCGATGGCTTGTACTACTTGACGCGTGTTCAGATCGACAACATTTTGGCGATGAGCTTACGCCGCTTGACGGGGCTTGAACAGGATAAGGTTCGTGCGGATTATGCTGCGATGATGGAAAGTATTGCGGACTGCTTGGATATCCTTTCTCGTCCTGAACGCGTGAACGCGATCATTGGTTCTGAACTTGAAAACATTCGTGAACAGTATGGTGATGAACGTCGTTCCACGATTGACTTGATGGGCGATCCTAACTTCAATAAGCGTGACCTGATTCCTCGTCGTGACATGGTCGTGACCTTGTCGCGCGGCGGTTATATCAAGAGTCAGGATTTGGCTGATTACGACGCTCAGACGCGTGGCGGCAAGGGCCGTAAAGTCCAAGAAATGACGAAGGACGATGAGGTTGCTGAACTCTTCATCGCTAATACGCATGACATCATCATGTGCTTCTCGACGGCGGGTCGAGTGTATCCGATTGATGTCTTTGAGTTGCCAGAAGGTAAGTCCAATACGCGTGGTCGTCCGATTGTGAATTTGTTACCGCTTGAAGAAGGCGAACAAATTTCATTCATCCTTCCGATTCAGGGCTTTGATGATGAGCACTTTGTCGTCATGGCTACGAACCGCGGAACTGTGAAGAAGACGCCGCTTTCGGCCTTTAAAAATGCTCGGTTACGCGGGATTATCGCAACGGTACTCGAAGAAGGTGAAACCTTAGTCGGCGTGGGTATCACCGATGGCAAGAGTGACATCATGCTCTTTAGTGATGCAGGTAAGTGTGTTCGCTTTAACGAATCCATCTTGCGTTCAATGGGGCGTTCGGCTCATGGTGTTCGAGGGATGCGTCTTGAAGATGATCAATCGTTGATTGCTTTGATCATTACGAATGACGACACTAAGGATGTTTTGACTGCGACTGAGCATGGTTATGGTAAGCGCACGTCTGTTGTGGACTATCCGCGCCATGGTCGTGGTGGTAAGGGTGTGATCGCGATTTCGACGTCGGCTCGTAACGGTCGTTTGGTTTCGGCTGTTCTCACTCAGACCGAAGACGAAATCATGCTTCTGACAACAGGTGGTAAGGTCGTGCGTACGCGTGCCGGCGAGGTCAGTGTGTTGAGTCGTGGTGCTCAGGGCGTACGTTTGATCAATCCGGGTAACGATCTTTTGGCTTCGGTACGTCGAGTAGCGGTCAGTAGCGATGAGGATGAACTCGAAAGTCTGCAGATTGAGGCTTCTGAAGAAGATTTGATGTGTACGGAAGTCGATCCTGTTGAAGAGCCTGAAGTGCTCGATGATGAGGATACGGAAGACACAACAACTGACCTCGATCAAGATTGATGGCAGTTTTGTCCTCTCTCATTTGTGAGTGAGATCGCATAAGATAAACAGATGCGTACGATTTTCGGCGCATCTGTTTTTTTATACATACTGTTCACTTAATGAATTGCTGATAGGGGGAAGAGTAAATGGCACGAGGCTACAACTTTGCGGCGGGTCCGAGCATGTTGCCGGAAACGGTCATTCAACAGGTACAGAGCGCCGTTGCTGATTACGAAGGTCAGGGCTATTCGATTCTTGAAATGATGCACCGTAAGCCTGCCTTTGAAGCAGTGTTGCTTGAGCTCAAGAGCCGCGTGAAGTCACTCTTGAATGTGCCTGATGATTTCGAGATTCTCTTTTGCCCGGGCGGCGGCAAGATGCAGTTCGCGATGGTGCCCTTGAATTTGGTTACCCAAGGCTGCCGTGGTGGCTATGTGGTGACGGGGACGTGGTCTCGTATGGCCTCTGAAGAAGCTCGACGCGTCGCTCGTGAAGTCACGCTTTGGGCGGGCGATGGGTGCGAATTGCCAACCAATGTGATTCGCGTCCCAAATGATGTGGACTATGTCTATTTCTGCGACAACGAAACGGTGGACGGAACAGAATTTACGGGTCTGCCGATGGTAGACAACGATGAAGTCCGATTTGTTTCGGATATGTCGAGTAATTTCATGAGTCGTCCGATTGACTTTACGCGTTATGCCGCCATTTGGGCTGGTGTGCAAAAGAATTTTGGGACGGCGGGACTGGCTTGCGTGATTGTTCGCCGTGACATGCTAGGGTGTGCGGCCGAAACAGTGCCTTCCATGTTGGATTGGTCTGTCTATGCGAAGAACAATAGTCTTCAGAATACGCCCCCGGTGTTGCAGTTCTATACGGCTATGTTGATGGCGCGTTGGGTGGACGAACAAGGTGGCGTTGCAGAAATGGACCGTCGTGCCAAGGCCCGTTCAGACATGCTTTATGGTGCGATTGACGATATGTCTGACTTCTATGTTTGCAAGTTGGCCCCTGGTGTCCGTAGTCGTATGAATGTGGTCTTTAATTTGGCCGATGAGTCTTTGATTCCGACTTTTGTGGCTGAAGCTGCGGCTCAGGGTATGACGAATCTAGCAGGTCATCGTTCTGTGGGCGGTTTACGTGCCTCTCTTTACAACGTGATGCCAATGGAAGGGGTCGAAAAGCTCACCGCTTTCATGCGTGACTTTGCGGGTCGCTATGGTAAAGGCCGCTAATCGTCGAGTGGCTTATCTTGGGCCTGCAGGTACTTTTTCAGAACAGGCTGTCAAGGCCTTTTTTGGAAAATCGGTGTGTGCTGTGTCCAAACCTGGCTTCGACTCGGTACTCGATGCCGTTGAAGCGCAAGAAGTCGAGTTTGGTGTTATTGCGATTGAAAATAACACCAATGGGACTGTCACGCATGCGTTGGACTTACTTTTGGAGCGACAACTTCCCATTGTCGGCGAAGTGACGGTACCCGTGATTCATCACTTCTTAACGCAATCGGGAGAGCTTGGTCGGGTTTCTAAGGTTTATGCGCATCCTCAGGCTTTAAGTCAATGCCGTTATTGGTTGCAAAGACATGTTCCGAAGGCTGAGTTAATCGCCGTCTCATCTAACGCAGAAGGCGCTCGTCGTGCCTCGGTGGAGGCTGATGCAGCAGGGATTGCGCCACGAGAAGCTGCTGACCTATATAACCTCAAAACAGTCGCGGCCGGTATTCAGGACGGCGAAGGGAATAAAACACGCTTTTTGGTGATGAGTACCCTTGCGCATACATGGGAACCATGCGATTTACCCTACAAAACCAGTATTGTTTTTAGTGTAGCTAACCAACCAGGTGCGCTCTATCGTATGCTTATACCGCTAGCCGAAAATGGAGTACAGATGGTGCGTATCGAAAGTCGACCTGCACGTAATGGCCAATGGGAGTACAACTTTTTCATTGACCTAGAAGGTAGCGAGCGCGACCCTCACGTGGTTCAAGCATTAGATGCAATGCGTGCTCAAGCGCAACACTGGCGAGTGCTCGGTATGTATCCTGTTTTTGAGGCGTAATGGACTTCTATTTAAAAGAGAGATTAGAAATATGACAGATAGCATTCCAGTCATTGCGATTGATGGTCCTGCCGCTAGTGGTAAGGGGACGATTGCTGCGCGTGTTGCAGAGGCGTTGGGTTTCCATTATTTAGATAGTGGTGCTCTTTACCGAATTGCCACCCTTAATGCGTTGCAAAAGGGTATTTGTCTCGATGACGCGGAAGCGCTGACAGTGGCGACTCAAAAAATCGTGCCTATCTTTAAAGAGGGGCGAATTTTTTTAGAAGGTCAAGATGTCACGACGGCCATCCGAGCTGAAGAAGTGAGTGCGGCAACGAGCCGCGTGGCTGTGGTGCCTGGTGTACGTGCAGCACTCTTTGAACTTCAAAAGGATGCGGCTCAATTGCCTGGGCTCGTCGCTGATGGGCGCGATATGGGGACGGTTGTGTTCCCAGATGCACCGCTCAAAGTTTTTTTGACGGCGACTGCTCGAGTTCGTGCAGAACGACGTTATCGTCAGCTCCTCGAACGTGGGGAAGAAGCGGACTTGGCTGCATTGACGGCAGACCTTGAAGAGCGTGATCGTCGTGATAGCAAACGCGCAACAGCGCCTTTGAAACCCGCTGAGGATGCTCGCGTTTTGGATACCTCTGAGATGGGAATCGAAGAAGTCGTAAAAAAAGTCCTCTCATGGTGGGACGAGGCACGATAAGTTGTCGTAGAATAGGCGTTCCTTTTTTCATCGAGCCGCCCATTAAGGCGGTTCGTTTTTTGTTCAACTCCGCCCAAGGGATCACCCGCGGGTGTGTATTTTCTTTTTAAACATGACCAACGAAACCAACAAGCCCGAATCCTTCGCTGAGCTTTTTGCCGAAAGCCTCGCTCACCAGGAAATGCGTCAGGGTGAAGTCATCACCGCTGAAGTCGTTCGTGTTGACTACAACTTTGTCGTCGTTAACGCCGGCCTCAAGAGCGAAGCCTATGTGCCTATCGACGAATTCAAGGATGACCGCGGTGAAGTGACCGTCCAGCCGGGCGACTTCATCTCTGTTGCTATCGAATCCGTTGAAAACGGCTACGGCGACACCATCCTCAGCCGCGACAAGGCCAAGCGCCTCGCTGCCTGGATGAACCTCGAACAGGCTCTCGAAACCGGTGAACTCGTTACCGGTACGGTTACGGGCAAGGTCAAGGGCGGTCTTACCGTCATGACCAACGGCATCCGTGCCTTCCTCCCGGGTTCCCTCGTCGACACCCGTCCGGTTAAGGATACGACGCCGTACGAAGGCAAGACCTTCGAATTCAAGGTTATCAAGCTCGATCGCAAGCGCAACAACGTTGTGGTTTCCCGCCGCGCTGTTGTTGAAGCCAACATGGGCGAAGAACGCGCTAAGCTCCTCGAAACGCTCAAGGAAGGCGCTATCGTTAAGGGTATCGTCAAGAACATCACCGACTACGGTGCCTTCGTTGACCTCGGCGGTATCGACGGTCTTCTCCACATCACCGACTTGGCCTGGCGCCGTGTCCGTCACCCGAGCGAAGTCGTTCAGGTTGGCCAGGAACTCGAAGCCAAGGTTCTCAAGTTCGACCAGGACAAGAACCGCGTCAGCCTCGGCCTCAAGCAGCTTGGCGAAGATCCGTGGGTTGGCATCGCTCGCCGCTACCCGCAGGGTACCCGTCTCTTCGGCAAGGTCACGAATATTACCGACTACGGTGCTTTCGTTGAAGTCGAAGCCGGTATCGAAGGCCTCGTCCACGTTTCCGAAATGGATTGGACGAACAAGAACGTTGATCCGCGCAAGGTTGTCCAGCTCGGCGACGAAGTTGAAGTCATGGTTCTCGATATCGACGAAGAACGTCGTCGTATCTCCCTCGGTATGAAGCAGTGCAAGCCGAATCCGTGGGAAGACTTCGCTCAGTCCCACAAGAAGGGCGACAAGGTCTCCGGTCAGATCAAGTCCATCACCGACTTCGGTGTGTTCATTGGTCTTCCTGGTGGCATCGACGGCCTCGTTCACCTCTCCGACCTCTCCTGGAACGAACCGGGCGAAGAAGCTGTCCGCAAGTACAAGAAGGGTGACGAACTCGAAGCTGTCGTTCTCGCTATCGATACGGAACGTGAACGTATCTCCCTCGGCATCAAGCAGATGGGCGGCGATCCGTTCTCCAACTTCGTTGGCACGCACGACAAGAACACGCTCGTCAAGGGTACGGTGAAGTCTGTTGACGCCAAGGGTGCTGTTATCGATCTCGGCGACGATGTCGAAGGCTACCTCCGCGTTAGCGAAATCTCCGCTGATCGCATTGAAGACGCTACGACGCGTCTCAACGCTGGTGACGAAGTTGAAGCTCTCATCACGAACATCGATCGTAAGAACCGCAGCATCCAGCTCTCCATCCGTGCTAAGGACGCTGCTGAAGCTCGTGACGCTCTCGACCGTCTCAACGCCGACGCTACCGCTGCCACTGGCACGACGAACCTCGGCGCTCTCCTCAAGGCCAAGCTCGAACAGAAGTAATTCTGTAACCTGCTAAAGCCCAAAGCCCTTCATTTCAAAGTGAAGGGCTAAGAGGAAAAAAATTAAAGGCTGCGGCATGGTAAATGCCGTAGCCTTTTTGCTTAATTAGATGACACGCTAAAAGAGATGTCTGACTGGTCAAAAGATGTCTAGCGTGCAACAATGTCACCGCAGAAGTGATTTATTCAATAAAGGCGAGTTATGGAATCCGAACTCTGGTTTTTGGTATTAATTCCCATACTGTTTGCTGCAGGCTGGTGGGCCCGCGGGCTCGATGCCAGAGAGCGTGAAGAAAACTCAAGAAAATTACCCGAAGCCTATTCACGTGGTGTGGCGATGCTCATGAGTGAGCATCCTGAAAAAGCCATCGACCCATTCATTGAAGTCGTTCGACTCGACCCAGAGTTAATCGAACTTCATCATGTGCTTGGCTCCTTATTCCGCCGCCGTGGTGAGTTTGAGCGCGCCATTAAGTTACATAACCACTTAGTGAATCGTGCTGATATTCCTGAAGTTGATCGTGTTAAGGCGTTAAAGGCTTTGGGCGAAGACTATATGACGGCAGGTTTGTTTGACCGAGCTGAAGAGACCTATCGTCGTTTACTGCGTAATCCCACCGAACACCTAGATGCTTTACGCGCCCTCTTAAAGATTTATTGCATTGAGCACGAATGGACCGCTGCGATTGACGTGTCGTGTCAGTTAGAAGTGCAAGCTGGTGAGGATCGTGCTGCTGAAATCGCGCATTACTATTGCGAACTTGCTGAAGAAGCTGTTCGTCGTAAAGATTTTGAATTAGCTGATGACCATGTGCGTCGTGCCTTAGAAAAGTGTCCGACCTCGGCCCGAGCAGGTATCGCTGCGGGGGCGGTCGCTCTTACACTTGGCAACGCTGAGCGCGCGCTTCGTCTCTGGGACGAAGTGATGACGAATATGCCTCAATATGTGCCCTTGGTGATTGGTCGTGTGGCTGACGCTTTAAATGCTCAAGGTCAGCAACAAGAAGCGTTGATACTCTTACATCGAGCGCTGGCCGAAAATGGTGGCATTGATGTGATGGAAGAAGCGATTAATCGCATCGCTAACTGGGAAGGTATGGATGCGGCTAAGGAAAGCATGGTGACTTTATTGTCAAGCCATCCGAGTCTTTCTGCATTCTCGACTTTAATGACTTTACGTCAAAAAGAAAATCCAGCTGATGAGCAGACGAAATTGCTGAGTGCGCTCTTACAGCGCCATTCTCGTCGTTTTGCCAAGTATCAGTGCACGCGCTGTGGCTTCTTGGCTTCGAGCTTTTCTTGGCATTGTTTGGGGTGTGGGGCATGGGATAGTTTTCCACCACGTCGTTTAGAAGACTCTAAGCCTCGTGGTTAATTCGTGATCACCCCTATGGATTGTTACAATTAGCGTAGGCTTCCTAAGCTCATTTAAAGTTTGAGATCCCTACAATGTCTAAAAAAGAACGGTAGATGCATGAGCGATGGAACGTCTACCGTTTTTTGTCTACACATCGCTCACTCTGTCCTATCAGAAAAAAAAGGAAAGTAGAACAGTATGTTTAAGCGCATCGGTTTGTTAGTGCTTGCCAATCTGGCGGTCTTCATCATGCTTTCGATCATTCTCACCGTGGTGCAGATGGTCTTCGGCGTGAACTTTGGCACGATGGCAGGAACCTCCCTGAACTTCGGTACGCTCTTCATCTTCTCGATGGTGGTCGGCTTTAGTGGTTCTTTCATCTCGCTTCTGATGAGTAAGCAGATGGCCAAGATGAGCATGGGCCTTCAGATGATTGATACCAACAATCCTCAGCCGGGTCTCGAAGCGTACTTGGTTGATGTCGTTCGTTATGAATCCGAAAAGGCTGGTATTCCGATGCCTGAAGTCGGTATTTATGATGGAGAACCCAATGCTTTCGCGACGGGTGCATCTAAGTCGAGCTCTCTCGTGGCTGTGTCCACTGGCTTGCTTAACATGATGAACCGTGACGAAGTTGAAGCTGTGTTGGCTCACGAAATTTCTCACGTTAAGAATGGCGACATGGTGACGCAAACCCTTCTTCAGGGTGTGATGAATACCTTTGTGGTCTTCTTCTCTCGCATTATTGGTTGGGTGGTCGACCGTCAGATCCTTCGTAATGAAGACGACGCCCCGGGCATTGGCTACTACGTGACCTCTTTGGTTCTCGACATTTGCCTTGGTTTCTTGGCTGGTATCGTGGTGGCTTACTTCTCTCGTTGGCGCGAATACCATGCCGACGCTGGCGCTGCCGAAATCATGGGTAGCAATCAGCCGATGATCAATGCCTTGCGTCGCTTGGGCAGCATGGAACCCAATGAATTGCCAGGCGCTGTGAAGGGCTTCGGTATCTCTGGTGGCATCGGTTCGCTCTTTGCAACCCATCCGTCCATCGAAGACCGTATCGCCGCTTTGGAAAGCAAGCGCTACTAATTCGTCTTCATTTATAGACAACAAAAAACTCCGCTTTAGGCGGAGTTTTTTGTTGGGTACGAGACCGTAGCTACTTGTGGCGTGCGCGGAGAGTGTCAATCACATCAGTGAGTTCGAGATCGGCATCTGCAAGCAAAACAAGGAGGTGATAGACCAGATCTGCGGCTTCGTTTTTCAGCTCCTCTTTATCTTTTACCGTGGCTGCTAAAGCCGTTTCAACCCCTTCTTCGCCCACTTTTTGAGCAATACGTTTGGTGCCACGCGCAAAGAGTTGCGCGGTGTAAGACGTCTCGGGATTGGCATGACGACGGCTTTGAATCAATACTTCAAGACTGCGCAAGAAGTTCCATTTGTGTTCAAGGGGAGAGAAGCAACTCACGGTGCCACGGTGGCATGTCGGACCATCAGGACGGGCTAATACAAGCAACGCGTCACTATCACAGTCCGTTGAGATATCCACGAGGTGGAGCCAGTGTGCGCTACTTTCGCCTTTGGTCCATAGTCGCCCTTTGGAGCGAGAGAAAAAGGTCACCTTACTCGTGTCTAAAGTCACCGCAAGGGCTTCTTGGTTCATGCAACCGAGCATCAGTACTTGACCAGAAGTTGCGTCTTGAACAATGGCTGGTATCAAACCGTCGGTTTTGGCCCAGTCGAGTGTAGGAATATCTTCTTTGGTTAGCATGTTCTTACCTCAATCCCATTCGTTTGGAGATAACGTTTGAGTTCTCTAATGTCAATGAGTTTCTTGTGAAAGACGGATGCAGCTAAAGCGCCATCCACATTGGTCTTGATGAAGGCGTCGAGGAAGTGTTCCTTGGTCCCCGCGCCCCCACTTGCGATTAATGGAACCTGACATATGTCACGTACTGCAGCCAACTGCTTAAGGTCATAGCCTTGACGTACGCCATCTTGGTTCATCATGTTGAGAACAATTTCACCGGCACCGCGGTTTTGGACTTCTTTGATCCATTCAAGCGTACGCCATTGCGTCGTTCGTGTTTTGTTCTCATCTCCAGTAAACTGGTTGACCCAATATTCGTCGGTGGCTTCATCGTGATAGGAGTCAATGCCAACGACCACGCACTGTACGCCAAAGCGATCGGCTAAGCGAGAGATGAGCGTGGGATCTGAAAGGGCAGGCGAATTGACCGAGATCTTATCTGCCCCGTAGGCAAGTAAACGGCCTGCGTCTTCGATAGAACGAATGCCACCAGCGACACAGAAGGGAATATCGATGGCTTCAGCGACGCGGCTTATCCAACGCTTATCTACCACACGCCCATCTGATGAGGCTGTGATGTCATAGAAAACGAGCTCATCGGCGCCCTCAGCGGCATAGCGCTTGGCTAATGGCACAATGTCGCCCATCACTTCGTGACCGCGAAAGCGAACTCCTTTGACGACAACGCCATCTTTGACATCTAAACACGGAATGATACGTTTGGCCAACATGCCATTGCCTCCTCTGCAGTAAAACGCCCCTCAAGTAAAGCTCGACCCACAATTACGCCAGCTGCGCCCGTTTGAGAGACGGCGCGAATGTCTTCTAGGTCACCAATACCACCAGAAGCCTGGATTTGTACAGTCGGAAATTGTTGGGAGAGCTCGGTGTAAAGCTTGGTGTTGGGGCCAGCTAACGTACCATCTCGAGAAATATCCGTCGTGAGCACATGGCGTAAGCCAACGGCTTCATATGCACGCATGATATCTTCAATCGTAACCCCTGAGTCTTCTTGCCAACCACTTACGGCAATGCGACGTAGACCTTGTTCGTCAATACGAATATCGAGCGCCAAGACCAGACGGTCAGCACCAAACGATTTAAACCACCGGAAGACTTCCTCGGGATTTTTGACGGCTGTTGAGCCAACCACGACGCGGCTTGCTCCTGCCTCTAAAAGCGCACGAACGTCCTCTTCGGTGCGCACACCACCACCCGTTTGCACAGGGGTATTGAGTTCGCGAAGCAAGGACTTCAATAAAGGAATTTGACGCGCTTGAGGCGTTTTGGCTCCTGTCAAATCAACGATGTGTAAGAGCTTGGCACCAGCCTTTTCATAGGCTTGTAAACGAACAAGCGGATCGTCCCCATAGCGGCGCTCAGCGCCATAGTCACCTTGATGAAGTCGGACGACACGCCCGTCAATGAGGTCGATGGCGGGAATGATCATGAAGCGACTCCTAAAAAGTTTGCTAAAAGACGTGCGCCAGCTCGACCAGAACGCTCTGGGTGAAATTGCACGCCCATGAAATTTTTATAGGCAACAGCCGCTGTAAAGTTTTCGCCATAGGTCGACGTTGCAAGGGTTGCGTCGCTCATGGCCATGACATAGCTATGCACAAAGTAGAACCATTCACCGGATTTAATCCCTTTAAAGAGCATCTTAGCTTCAGGTGTATCGGCCGGTGTAACGCGATTCCAGCCCATGTGCGGCAACGGCAGATCTTGTGCCTCTAAGTGGCGTACTTCAGCGTCAATAAGACCAAGAAGAGGCACGCCGCCAGTTTCTTCACTCGAACGCCCCAGGAGTTGTTCACCTAAACAAATCCCTAACAAGGGTTGAGTTGCTTCGCGAACCAAATCCACCAAGCCACGATTAGCTAAAGCTTCCATCGCTGCACGCGCCGTTCCAACGCCCGGTAAAAAGAGACGATCGGCCGCTTTAATGTCTGTTGGGTTATAGGTGATGAGCGGCTCAACGCCCAAACGTTTTACGGCAAACGCTAAAGACGACAGGTTGGCGCATCCCGTATCAAGAATGACAACACGCATCAAAGCACTCCTTTGGAGGATGGTAGTTCGACACCTTCTACACGGACAGCCTCACGTAACGTGCGACCAAATGATTTAAATAACCCTTCAGCGATGTGGTGATCATTTTGACCTTTGGCTTTGAGGTTGAGTGTCATGCCCATGGTTTGAGAAAGAGAACGGAAAAAATGTTCGATCATTTCGGTCGAAAGGTCGCCCACTTTTCGGTACTTAAATTTGGCGCGATAGGTGAGATAAGGACGACCAGAAATGTCTAGCGCACAACGAGCCAGTGTTTCGTCCATGGGTAGTAAGAAACCAAAACGACGAATGCCGCGTTTGTCACCGAGTGCCTTGCGAAGCGCTTCGCCTAAAGCTAAGCCAACGTCTTCTATCGTGTGATGGTCATCGATGTGTAGGTCGCCCGTTGCTTCAATGCTCAAACGAATGCCACCGTGCACAGCAATTTGTTCCAACATGTGGTCAAAAAAGCCAATGCCCGTGTTGATCTTGTTGTTACCCGACTGGTCTAACCACACGGTCACTTTGATTTGTGTTTCTTTGGTGTTGCGTTCGACGACGGCGTAACGATTCGAAGCTGCTCCCAAAATCTTTTGGGTGATTTTGTCCCAAGATTCGCCATCGGGCCCCACGCGAAGCCCTTGAAGCCCCATATTGCGAGCGAGCGTCAGATCGGTTTCGCGGTCACCGATAACGTAACAGTGATCCGGGTCGAGCTTCCCTGGGACAAGATACTTTTCAACGAGCCCCGTTTTGGGTTTGCGACAGTCACAGTTGTCGCCAGGCATATGCGGACAGATCATGACTTCATCAAAGGGCGCCCCTTGGCTTTCAAGGATCTGCATCATGAGTTGATGGGGACCCGTGAAGGTCTCCGTGGGAAAGGAAGCGGTGCCGAGTCCATCTTGATTAGAGACCATGACAAGTTTCCAACCAGCTTCACGTAGACGCTTGAGCGCAGGAAGTACGCCTTGAACGAAGCGCATCTTGGTGAATTGATCGACTTGATAGTCATCAGGTTCTTCAAGAATCGTGCCATCTCGATCGACGA
>Snoopy_p2__coassemble_260_pt1 | contig 70242 bp, 60 predicted proteins | sample Snoopy_p2__metabat2_high_PE_023 | metagenome-assembled genome bin Snoopy_p2
TTCTGAGCCGGTGCAGCATTCTGGGCCGGAGCAGCGTTTTGCGTCGGAGCGGCATTCTGAGCCGGAGCCGTCTGGGTGGCAGGCTTAGCAGCCTGAGCCGGCTGAGCAGCGGCCGGACGACCCGGAACCGGATTCGTCACAGGGGCGGGCGCAGGAGCACGCTGCATCTGCGTTGGAGCCGGACGAGAGAAAGACGGCTTGGAACGTTTGACCTTGGCGGCTTCAGCACCGGAGGTGACAGCGAGCAGCGTAGCGGCGGTGAGAAGGACGAGCTTGGTCTTATTCATGGTTTTTGATTTCCATAGTAGAAAAAAGGATAGGACTATTATATGGGACGCTATTTAAAGCTATGCCTATCGAAAATCTTTATTACAACTCTCAAAGTTTGCCTGAAATTTTACCAATTTTGAAACTCTGATAGGTAGATTGCTCTCTCCAAGAGCATGGTTTGATGTTTTGACGCAGTTGATGTGCGTTTTGAGGCGGTTGCCCGTTAGCGTGCGCCAAAAAGCTTTGCCCAAAAACTGGGTTTCGCTTCGCTCACGGAACAGGTTCCTGTTTTGTAGCCCGTTTCGTGAATGGCTTTTTTAAGGACGCGTTCGTCAAGCGGCTGGTCTGTCACCATCTCGACTAAGTTTTTGCGGTGTGAGGCACGAAGCGTCTTAAAGTGGGTTCCAGGAAACGCATCACGAATCGTTTCGACCATATGGGCTTCACACATTTCACAAGCCATGCCTGTGACTTCAAGTTCTGTTTTGAGCATCAGTTCAGAGTGAGGGTGGTTTAAGAGAATGAGAACCATTCTATATTAAAGACATAAAAAACGGGCAACCCATGATGGTTTGCCCGTTCGAAATCACGCTTAACCGATCTTTAATCGAGGTTACGCAAAGCGTCAACCAAAGCGGTCTTAGAAGCGGTCTTTTCGTCCTTCATTTTGATGATGCGACCCGGGTTACCAACAACCACAGCGCCAGCGGGGACGTCCGAGATCACCACAGCACCCGCACCAATGACAGCACCCTTGCCGACACGCACGCCTTCGATCACGACGGCGTTGGCGCCAATCATGACATCATCTTCGATGATGACAGGCGTCGCAGAGGCGGGTTCGACAACCCCAGCGAGCACGGTACCTGCGCCAATGTGACAACGGTTACCGACGATAGCACGGCCGCCCAACACGGCGCCCATGTCAATCATCGTGCCTTCACCGATGACGGCACCGATATTGATGACGGCACCCATCATAATGACGGCACCTTCACCAATTTCAACCTTTTCACGGATGATGGCACCCGGTTCAATACGGGCACGAATGTTCTTCGTATCAAGAAGCGGAACACCAGAATTACGGCGATCGTTTTCGATCACGATGTCCGTGATACGGCTTGCGTTGGCAGCAATGACAGGCTCAAGATCAGCCCAGTTGCCAAAAATCGTGAGGCTTAAGCCTTCACCGAACACCTTAGCCCCAGCGACTTTAAAGTCCACGGGTTCCGTGAGATTCACATAAACCTTGACGGGCGTCTTCTTAGGGGCGGTCGCAATGTAGTCGATGATTTCTTGAGCGTTCATGATATGTGTTTTTAGTTAACAGAATGAGTTACGAAAAGAGGATGTCGTCGAGCGTATAAAGGCCAGGTGCACGCTGATAGAGTGCACGGGCAGCTTTATGGGCGCCGTTGACAAAAATACGACGGCTCGTGGCTCGATGCGTGAATTCGAGCTCTTCGTCAGGTCCAAAGTAGTGTACCGTGTGGGTGCCTGCGACCGTACCGCCACGCAAGGCATGAATGCCGATTTCGTTAGGGGTACGCGCGCCGCACTGACCTTCACGACCGTAGACAGGCGTCAAGTCATGCTTCGGGTCTAATGCGTCAACAAGAAGCTTGGCGGTGCCGCTTGGTGCGTCGACCTTACGATTGTGGTGCGTTTCGGTGACTTCAATATCAAAGTCAGGGCGTAGCGCGCCCGTTACCAAACGAAGGGCCTTAGCGAGCACGGCAATGCCAAGCGAATAGTTGGCGCTCCATAAGATAGGAGCCACGTCACGCAAGGCTTCAAGGCTTGCCTTCTCTTGAGGCGTAAACCCTGTCGTGCCAGACAAAAGCGCCGTACCCGTGCGACGCACATAGTCAACGACGTGAGGAAGCGCAGCGGGACTCGAAAAGTCAATCACAACGTCAGCATCGTGGTTGGCCGAGGCAAGGGCGTCAATATTGTTGGCGTCATAAGCGGCCACGATCGTGTCACCCGCTTCGGCGGCCACTTCTTTCATGAGCTGACCCATGCGGCCAGTGCCAATCAAAAGGATTTTCATTTTGGTTGTTACTCCGAAATCAACCCGGCGTTCACCAGTTCGGCACGCAATATCGCGGCATTTTCGGGCGCCATGTCGCAAAGCGGCAAACGCATCGGACCCGCGTTCAAGCCCATCATATTGAGGGCGGCCTTGACTGGGATGGGGTTCACTTCAATAAATAAACGGTTCATCAGGTTGAGGCGGTTCAACTGTTCGGCGCGTGCTTCGTCGTGACGGCCAGCGAGCCAGTCAGCGCACATCTTATGGCAAGAGGCAGGATCGACATTCGCATAGACAGAAATCACGCCAGAGCCACCCACAGCCATGATCGGAATGGTGATGTCGTCGTTACCAGACCACATCTGGAAGTCTGGGCTCAAAAAGCGTGCGACTTCCATGGCGTAACTCATGTTACCTGAAGCTTCCTTAATACCGCAGATGTTGGGGTGCTTAGCCAAGCGTTCAACGACAGAAACAGGGATCGAGCAGCCCGTACGACCCGGCACGTTATAAAGAATGCAAGGAACGCTCACCGCATCGGCCGTATCAGCAAAGTGACGATACATGCCTTCGGCATTGGCCTTGTTGTAATAAGGGGCGATAATCAAGAGGGCATCGGCTCCCATCGCTTCGTAGCGACGACTCATTTCGATCTGGGTGGCTGTGCAGTTGGAGCCAGAACCCACGATCACAGGCACGCGACCAGCGACTGTGTCAATCGTGTGACGCACCACGGCAGCGTCTTCTTCGTGAGTCATGGTGGAATATTCACCCGTCGTGCCGAGCGTCAAAATAGCATCGGTGCCACCGGCAATCTGGCGTTCAATGAGCGCAGTTAAGGCTTCAAAATTCACACTGCCGTCAGCGTGAAACGGGGTGATCATGGCGACGATGGAGCCGCAAACGTGGTCGAACTTCATCAAAGGTCTCCTCAGAACTTTTTCAAACAATAAAAAAAGTCGGTAGAGTTGACGCCTCTGCCGACAGGAAAGGGTGCTGTTAGGGTGCACCGAAGTCTGAGGGCTGATAGCGCAACCGTTCGAAGATGAACGGACAGTCCGTCGGATCTTTTCCGACGACCCATTGTTAAGCCGTGCCCGTCTTAACAATTCGGCGGATTTGCCTCATTCTGGATCATCGCTTGCCAGCTTCCCAGAGGTCTTCGTACCCGCGCCTCTATCTACTAGCTTTTAAACTTACCACGAAGCGAGCGTTTTTTGTGGGACTAAATGCGCTTAAGGGCGATTATCGCAAGTGATCTAAGTAAGAGAGCGTAATCTCAACACCTTAGATAGCGTGTTTTTAGTGGTTTCTCTACCCCGACAAGTAAATCGCTGTGCTATAAATCATTTCACATGATAAGTTTTGTAACGCTAGAACGTTGTCAAGCTAATAATAAACAAGACTCGTCGAACGACGAGCATCGATCCAACAAGAACAAAAAGGATTTCTCTCCCTATGACTAGCGATGCCATTACGCACCGTCGAGCGCTTCATCAGATTCCTGAATTGGATGATGAGTTACCAGAGACGCTGGCTTATGTCACGCGTGCGCTCGAACCACTCGGCGCAGCACTCACGCACCCGATCAAGGGTAGCGTTTGTGCGTACTTTGACGTGGGTGCGAAAGAAACGGTCGCTTTTCGTGCGGATATGGACGCCTTGCCTGTCACTGAATGTACGGGGCTCTTTTTTGCGTCGGGCAAACCCGGTCGCATGCACGCCTGTGGTCATGATGGCCATACGGCGATTGCTTTGGGGCTTGCTGCCGAAACAGCACGTCTCTTAAGAGAAGGTGTTCAGCTGCCGCGTAATGTCCTTTTTGTCTTTCAGCCTGCCGAAGAGACGACAGGCGGTGCAGAACGTCTGGTGAATGCCGGAATTTTTGAAAAATATGGCGTTACACGTATCTTCGGCTTACATCTTTGGCCGAATCTCCCCGAAGGCACCGTCTGGTCTCGTCCTGGCCCCTTGATGGCACGCTCCAATGAAGTCACGTTGACGGTGATTGGTAAGAGCGTCCATGTCTCGCGTGCTGCTGAAGGGCATGATGCCTTGCGTGCGGCTTTAGCTTGGACCCAAGCGGCTTATGACTATGTCGAAGGGTTGCCCACGAACGTGCGTCGCACTTTGCAGTTTGGTCGTATGGTTTCGGGTACTGTCCGTAATGCTGTGGCGGGGGAAGCCCGCGTCGAAGGCACGTTACGTACCTACGAAGAAGAGACGGCGCAAACTATTCGCGAAACGCTCGTAGCCAACGCTAAGACGGTCGCTGAGGCAACAGGTTGTGCGCTTGATGTCACTTATAGCACGGGTTATCCGGCCGTCTGGAATCATGAAGCTCTTTTTGAAAGGGTTCAGGCGGACTTGGGTGAGAGCCGAGTGGGCGTTCTTGAAGAACCAGTGTTAGCCGCTGAAGACTTTTCGTTCTATCAACGTCGCGTGCCAGGTGTCTTTTTCTTCTTAGGTGTTGGCGCGACGGCTGAACTTCACTCACCCCACTTTTGTTGGAATGATGAAGTCGTGATTCCGGCTGGCATTGCCTTCATGAAGAAGATGATGTTCTTGCCGTAAACCAGAAAAAAATTCTTTGCCTTCGTCGTGTTTTGTTGTTTGTGACGAAGGCAAATCTCAAATAACTGGCTATTCCTCATTTAGGGTTGGAAACGACTCTGAACCGATAGCCCAGCCTAAGCGAATCATTTGATGAGCTACGTTGCGTACAAGTTAAAAGACCCACCCAGGGATGCCTCCTCAGTTCCTGGCTCTGGAAGCAAAGGTGCAGACAAGCGTTGAGGACGCACGAAACGATCTTTGCTGCAATGCTGGTACGTGACATTGGCGAGAGGAACGTTACGGCAGAGGACGATTTTTTCGAATCGGCTTCTGCCAGACTCCCGTAAGGGAAAGGAATTTTATGCAACCGCACATTCGTGCTTTTGTGCTTGACAAGGACAGAAAATCTTTGATGCCCTGTCATGCCGCAAGAGCAAGAAAATTGCTCAAGAAAGGAAAGGCCGCCGTCTTTCGACGTTTTCCCTTCACCATCATTCTGAAGGAGCGAACGCGTGAAGCGTCCGCTGTCCAGGAAGTTTTGGTGAAGATCGATCCTGGTTCCAAAAGCACTGGGATAGCGGTGGTGAGGAAAGATGAGAAGGACGTGCATCATGCCCTTGCCTTCATCTGCCTCAACCATCGAGGCTCGAAGATACGTGATGCTCTGACCTCCAGAAGGCAACTTCGTCGAGGACGCAGATGCCGAAATCTTCGCTACCGTTCTCCGCGTTTTCTGAATCGGACAAAACCGAAGGGATGGCTTGCGCCTTCTCTTCAGCATCGTGTCGATACTGTCATGTCTTGGATGAATCGCTTGACGAGGCTTGTCCCAGTCACGGGTTTTGTTCAGGAGTTGGTGAAGTTCGATACGCAGCTGATGCAGAACGCGGCAATATCTGGTGTGGAATACCAACAGGGCGAGCTTGCGGGCTACGAGCTCAAGGAATATCTCCTTGAGAAGTTTGACCGTAAGTGCGTCTATTGCGGCAAGAGCGGGGTTGTGCTCAACGTCGAGCACATCATTCCCAAGGCAAGAGGGGGTTCCAACCGCGTTTCGAACCTCGCCATTGCCTGCGTTCAGTGCAACCAAAAGAAGGGAGCTATGCCGATTGAGGATTTCCTCAAGAAGAAGCCTGAGCTTTTGGCTCAAATTCGCAAACAGCTCAAAACGCCGCTTCGTGATGCCGCAACCGTCAATGCGACGCGCTGGTCACTCTTTAGGAGCCTTCAGGCAATGGGAGGTGCCGTTGCAGTTGGTTCTGGTGCATTGACCAAATTTAATCGCCACGCTTTCTGCGTACCGAAAGAACATTGGCTCGATGCGCTATGCGCTGGTCGCATCAACGGCGTAGCCGATTGGGAGAACCTGAGACCATTGCAAGCGTATTGCATTGGTCGCGGCTCACATAAACGGACACGCACAGACAAGTACGGCTTTCCTATCTGCTGCTTTTCGCGTCGCAAGCGCCCGAACGATTTTGGTACGGGAGACTTTGTGCGCGTGAAGGTGACGCGTGGGAAGAACGTCGGCATTTGGACTGGAAGAGCAACCTTGACGGACGGAAAACTTTCCGTAGAAACGAAAACAGGTCGTGTCAAGGGGAGTTTCAAAAATGGCAAAGTTCTTTCCAAAAACGACGGGTATAAGTATCAATACCTGTAGCAAGAAAGGACTGGACATTTCAAAACCAACCCTCAAAGAGTAATACCCAAATAACTATAACTATAAATCGTAGGCCGATAACAAAGGCCGCACGCTGCGCGAACATAAACCGGCGTGTTCTTTATTCATCCATTGACTCTAAGACAACAAAATGGAATTTTTAAATCAACTCGTAAATGACGTTAACAGCGTGCTGTGGGGCGTCTTCTTCTTGATTCCGCTTTTGTGCGGAACTGGGATTTTCTATACGTTCAAGTTGCGTTTCGTTCAGATTCGTAAATTTGGTTTAGCGGCTCGCTTCCTTTTAGGTGGCGCTTCGCTCTTTGGTAAGCGTGCCGACAAATCTGGGATGAGCTCTTTCCAAGCTTTGGCCACGGCGGTGGCTGCGCAGGTCGGTACAGGTAACGTTGCGGGTACTGCCACAGCTTTGGTTGCTGGGGGTCCTGGCGCGCTCTTTTGGCTTTGGGTCGCCGCCTTCTTCGGGATGGCTACGATCTTTGCTGAAGCTGTGCTCGCACAGATCTATCGTACGAAGGATAGCCATGGCCATACGGTCGGTGGCCCAGCTTACTACATCACGCTCGGTATGGGTGAAAAGTGGCGTCCGTTAGCGGTCTTCTTCTCGGTCGCGATCATCATCGCGCTCGGCTGTATCGGCAACATGGTTCAGTCCAACTCGATCGCTAATGCCATGCAGACGGCTTTTAGCATGCCGGCCTTCGTGACGGGTGGTATCTGTGCCTTGCTCGCGGGTGTGGTCTTCTTTGGTGGCGTGGGTCGAATTGCGAGCGTCACTGAAAAGATTGTTCCCTTTATGGCTGCCGTCTATTTGATTGGTGGTTGCTATGTGATCGGTACCCACCTTGGTGAAGTCATCCCTGCCTTTAAGCTCATCTTCCAGGCTGCTTTTGATCCGGAATCCGTGATGGGTGGTGCCTTGGGTTTGACGGTTGCTAAGGCCATGCAGTTCGGTGTCGCTCGCGGTCTCTTCTCGAACGAAGCAGGTATGGGTTCGACGCCGCACGCCCACGCTGTGGCTCGTGTGGAACACCCGGCTGAACAGGGGCTCGTGGCCATGTTTGGTGTCTTTACGACGGTGGTGATCGTGACCTTCACGGGTATCGTGATTCTCGTGACTGGCGTACTCGACTTCAAGACCACGGGTATTGCCTTGACGCAGCAGGCCTACACGGTGGGCTTGGGTAATGTCGGTATGAGCTTCGTGGCCGTGTGTCTGTTCTTCTTCGCGTTCTCGACCATCATCGGTTGGTACTTCTTTGGTGAACAGAACGTTCGCTTCCTCTTTAAGGGGCGCGGTGTGATGGGCTATCGCTTGCTCGTCTGCGGCTTCATCGTCTTGGGTGCGACGCTCAAGGTGGACCTTGTCTGGGCTTTGGCCGACATGTTCAATGCCTTGATGGCTATCCCCAACTTGATCGCTTTGATCGCGCTTCATAAGGTAGTGGGTAATACGCTCGACGACTTCGAAACGAAGCTCGATGCTTACGAAGCCTCTCAGCACAAATAAACCGTTGGTCTAAACCAACCATTTACGCAAGCCAGGTTTGCTCGGTCTAACGACCGAATGCGCCTGGCTTGTGCCATACTTAGGGCTAGCGAATTTTTTGGAAGGACGCCATGGCTAAAGATGATGAAATTGTGATTAACCCCGAACGCAAGTTTCAAGGGAAGTTTAGTTCGAGCCTTGCCGCTCGCGCAGAGCTTTTCTATGCCATGCGCCAAATGTCAGACGAAGACTATTTTGCTGGCCGTCGTGTAACGGTCAACTGCCGTTACCGTGAAGGGATTGAACTCGTCTATAAGCTCGCAAGCTACCGTATTGGTGGGCAACCCCGTAAGGCGCGCACTTGGGAAGTGATGAGTGAAGAAATCGCCAAGGCAATCAAATCGGCGTAAACACGTCGTCAACGAAGATACCTATCAAGCACTGTCTATGCGGGCGGTGCTTTTTGTTTTTGCTTTTGTGTTAGGCCTCAATGGATCTCTGGGACACCAGCCGCTTTGAGCGTTGCACTACGATGTTGTTAGGCATACCTCGACGAACGAGCATCATGGAGCCACAAAAGGCCAAGCTATCCATATCGTGCTAGTTCCAACTGGTGAAATGTCAAAGCTTTCCATGCCTCTGATGTCCATGATGGCACTGTGGCAGAGTTCGAGAGATCATTGATGCAGGACAGGCAACGTGAAGCAATGACTATGGCAAAGGCAAAAGACGTCTGTAAAGGAAGCCCTCGTTCTGTAACTGATGAGCAGATAAAAGATCGAGGTAGGAGTTCCTTTAGCAGTAGCGGCTAGGGATGTTGGAATTAGTCGTGCTTCTGAATATCGGTATTTATAAGGCAATGAATAAAATGAGTAGTGAAAGGAAGAAGACTGGGGCGACATTTACTCCGAAAATTTTGTCTGATTTTGTTTCTATAAACGTATTAAATGAATCGAGCGACATCCTAAAAAAGGATGTTGTCAGAATTCTTGAACCTTCAATCGGGGAAGGAGAGCTGATATGTTCAATCCTGGAGAATGTTGAAGAGAAGAACTTAAAAAAGATTGAAGTTTATGGGTTTGATACCAATATGAAATCTGTCGATGTATCTGAATGTCGTTTAAAAACAAACTTTCCTTCTTTAAAGAAAGTTGATATTAGACATGCAGATTTTCTTCAATTTTTTGTTGATGGCTACGGTGGACCTTTTTTAGAAGAAAAGTTTGATTTGATAATAGCAAATCCTCCTTACGTTAGAACACAAGTAATGGGGACAGAATTATCCAGACAAATCGCTTCAGTATTTAAATTAACAGGACGTGTAGACCTGTATCAGGCATTTGTGGTGGCGATGTTGGAGTCACTGGCGCCTGAGGGAACGATGGGAGTTATCGTATCCAATCGTTTTATGAGCGTTAAGAATGGGGAGATTGTACGTCAAGCGTTTCTTGATAAATCGCATGTCTCTCATGTTTGGGATTTGGGAGATACAAAATTATTTGATGCAGCGGTATTACCAGCAGTAATCATCACGAAAGGTCTATCCATAAGTGTGCCTAAGGCTACATTTACGTCGATATATGAAACAACGCAAGCGTCAAGCTTTACTGCATCTAACCCCATTGAGGCGTTGAACCAAACGGGTAATGTTCAAGTCGGCAAACAAGTATTTAAAGTACAAAAAGGGAACTTGGACGCATCTCTAGATGGCTGGAGATTGTCAAACGTAGAGGTTGAGAATTGGATTAAAACAGTTGAATCCAAAACATGGAAAACATTCAGGGATATTGGAAAGATACGAGTAGGGGTAAAGACGTGTGCCGATAAAGTGTTTATTAGAAAGGATTGGGGTACTGTTCCAACCTCAGAATTACCTGAATTGTTGAAACCGTTAACGACGCATTTTATTGCTCGAAGATTTAAGGCAGATAAAACGAAAGCAGATTATCGAATCGTATACCCTCATAAGGTAGATGAGGGAAAGCGTAAAGCCATCGATCTACAAGGATATCCTAATACATTACGATATTTGACTGAAAGAAAAGAAATTCTTCAAGCCCGTAAATATGTTGAAGAAGCGGGACGAAATTGGTATGAAATTTGGGTTCCACAAGATCCAGGCTTATGGCGTAGGAAAAAGATTGTATTTAGAGATATTTCAAAAGAACCAATATTTTGGTTGGATAATGAAGGCACAGTAGTTAATGGTGATTGCTATTGGTTTGTTGCGGAAGATGAAAAAAATGATGACCTTTTGTGGTTAGCAATGGCAGTCGCAAACTCTCCTTTTATTGAAAAGTTTTACGATATTAAATTTAATAATAAACTTTATTCTGGGAGACGTCGTTTTATCACACAGTATGTGGAGAAATTCCCTCTGCCAAACCCTAGTCTTGAACAATCGCAAAAGATAATTGCTCTTTCTAAAAAAGCATTCAATGAAGTAGATGGAGAAGACTTTTTAAAAATAAAGCAAGAAATTGATGACTTGGTCTGGCAGAGTTTTTCTTAACATTGAGGGTTAGTGCGCCGGAGCGAAGATAGAGCCTGTCACAAGGCCCCTTACAGTACCGACAGCAGCGGCAGCCCATACGGCAAACGTCATTAACGTGAGCACGATGGCGATATAGGGCAGGATTTGGACTTCTAGCATGCTAGCCAAGCGGAAGGAGAGCACGGCCGACGCGCCAATCGGGAAAACGAAGGCCCACCAAGAGAGGGCAAACGGCAACTTACCCTGACGCATATTGCGAATCGTCATACTGATTGCTAAAACGAGCCACCAAAGCCCAGCACCCAAGAAGGCGGACGCAACGAGCATGCCGTAGCGAACGATAGAGTCGTCAGCCGTGGTGTGTAAAAGTGCGAGCATCGAGAGCGGAATGACGCTCAACGGTGCCAAGTGCACCCACAAGGTCGGCGTCATCTTGCCTTCAACAGGGCTACCCAAGAAGTGGCGAGCCATCGTCAAGGCCAAAAGGCCTACATACATAAAGACACCAGCGCCAAAGCCCATCATGTTGATGCCAAAGTAGATTTCACGAAGGACGCCCGTGGCAGCGCCTGCAAGCGAGGCGCCAGCGACTGGAATCACAACAAGACCCACCGCTGGAATAAAGTGCGCAGGCGTTACCATCGTGAGTTTCAACTTTTCATCCGTAAATAAAATAAAAAGCACGAAGTAGCTTACTAACAAGGTGCCAAAGGCACCGACCCACCACAAGGGGGCAATCGCGGCACTGGACACGCCGTAAACCGTCCACTCGGCAGCCATCACCAGCATGGCGAGTGGGAAAGTCACATAAAAACTTCCTTCGACTGGGTGACGAATGGTGGCGAGCACGGCGTCCGGATAACGCACCACACGAATGAGCGCAGCCACACCAAGGATGGCCATCAACACAATGGCTGAATAGTGAAAGAGATCAGCCGCAAGACCGGCAAGCGCAAAAGAGGGCGCAGCCTTGGCCATTAACGTAAAAGCCAAACTCGTGACGGCGGTACCCATCACGGCAGCAAACCAGCCTGGGGCCATCGGACGAATGAATCGTTCCATGAAAAAACTCCGTAATTAAACCGTGGTTCAGTCGCACCAAGTGGATGAATACATACTCTGAAATGGATGCGAAAGAACGTTCTAAAATTTATTAGAACGAATGTTAACGAAGTTGATCTCATTCGTCAAATTTTTAGAACGTTTATTGAAGTCCTGTTGTCTTTTGTTGTCGTGTCGTAGTACGGAGAATCGCTAGTGTGTATCGCTTTCAGGAGAAACATAGGGTGATAAACTTATCTTTTATAGATTGACAAACGTTATTAAAACGAATTTGACGATAGAATCTAACGAACTTCGTCAAAAAATTTGTCGACCACGTCTCCAACAATGACGTCTTGCGCCGCTTGCCATGGTAAGACTGGTCAGTTGCGTCCTTAGCCAATAAAGGAAAGTCGCTCGAAGAAGGTTTAAACGCTATCTCGAGAGGCTTTTTCGTTCTGGTGATGGATACTGCGTATAAACCTTGAGGCGACTTTAGGCGCTTATGTTTAGACTTTTGTGAGTTTAGGTTTGCATTCTTAAGGAGACAACGATGCCTCGTTTGGCCATCATTGGGTGTGGTGCTTTGGGCACGATTTTGGTGAATCATCTCGCGAAAGCAGGCGACTGGACGCTTACAGGCGTCATGGCGCGCACGCTTCAGCATGCCCAAACCTTGGCTAATGTCGGGCACTGCAAAGCGACAACGGATTTAGAGGTGCTCTTAGCTGACCAGCCTGACGTGGTGGTTGAAATCGCTGGGATTGGGGCCGCGAAAGCCTATGGCGCGGCTGTGCTTGAGGCGGGCTGCGACTTGGTGGTTGTTTCAGCGGGCGCTTTTGCAGACCCCGTATGGCGAGACATGATGGTATCTAAGGCCACCACCTTAGGACGACGCATTCATGTGGCCTCTGGCGCCATTGGTGGATTTGATGTGCTACGTACGGCCGCTTTGATGGGCGTCGACGAAGTGACGATTGCAAGCACGAAGTCGCCTAAGAGCCTCGCAGGGGCGCCAGGATTGGGCGATCGGACGCTTTCGAGCACCGAAGAAGAAATTGCCTTTGAAGGGTCTGTCGAAGACGCGGTCAGAGGCTTTCCGAAGAACGTGAACGTGGCCGCTGCGACGGCATTAGCGACGGCGTGTGACGACTTGGTGGTTCGTGTTGTCAGTCAACCAGGGCTCACCGAAAACACGCATCGCATTACGCTTAAAGCCGGCACGATGCGCACCGACTTAACCTTTGCGTCGAGTTTTGATGCCGCCAACCCACGTTCGAGCGTTTCGACGGCGTGGAGTGTGTTGGCGCTCCTTAAGAACCTACGTAGTCCGCTTTCGTTCTTTTAAAGGGTGGCTTTTTGGCTAGAAAGTAAAAGAAAAACGGTGCTGAGTAAAAGTGACTCAACACCGTTTGTTGTCTCTGACCTATGAGTGGTCAACGAATGAAATTACTTCAAGAGCAATTCATTCATGAGCTTCACAAAGGCAGCGGGATCCTTCACGGAACCCTGGTCTGCGAGCGAAGCCTGACCTAACATAAGGTCGCACCACTTGCCAAAGCGAGCATCGTCCTTTTCAGCCGCAGCCTTGACGAGTAACGGGTGAGACGGATTGATTTCGAGCGTGACGCGGTCTTCAGGGACTTCCTGACCGGCCGCTTCGAGCATACGGCGCATCTGAGGCGTCAAGCGCTTATCGTTGTCGCAGACCACGCAGCTCGGGCTATCGACCAAGCGTGAAGAGACTCGAACACCTTCAACGCGTTCACCCAAGGCCTTCTTGATACGGTCAACAAGACCCGTGGATTCACGAACGGTTTCTTCGTGCTTCTTTTCTTCTTCGCTGTCAGCAAGGTCGCCAAGCTTCAAGTCAGAAGCCGTGACTGGGATAAATTCACGACCGTCGAATTCGTTAATGCCCTGCATCAACCATTCGTCGATACGCTGCGTCATGAGAAGGACTTCAACACCCTTACGACGGAAGGTTTCGAGGTACGGCGAATTGATGGCCGTTTCGAAGTTGCCGGCGGTGAGGTAGTAGATGTGCTTCTGCTTTTCAGGCATGCGAGCAACGTAGTCCGTGAGGCTCACGTTTTCTTCAGGCGTACCCGTCTTCGTTGAAGCAAAGCGAAGGAGCTTCAAGACAGCTTCACGGTTCGAGAAGTCTTCAACGGGGCCTTCCTTGAGGACAGCACCGAAATTCTTCCAGAAAGCGGCATACTTTTCTTGATCGTCAGCGAGCTTGGCAATCATATCCAAGGCACGCTTCGTCAAGGCACGCTTTAACTTCTGGGTGACTCGGCTTTCCTGCAAGAGTTCACGGGAAACGTTGAGCGGCAAATCGGCCGTGTCAACGAGACCACGGATAAAGCGGAGATAGTTCGGGAGGAACTGTTCGGCGTCATCCATGATGAACACACGCTGGACGAAAAGCTTCAGACCATGTTGCTTTTCACGGGTATAGAGATCCCACGGGGCTTCACTCGGTACGTAGAGAAGGGACGTATATTCGAGTTCGCCTTCCACGCGGTTGTGTGCCCACGTGGCTGGGTCGCTATAGTCGTGCGTCAAATGACGATAGAAAGCCTTGTACTGGTCTTCAGTCACGTCCTTCGGTGGAAGGGTCCAAAGGGCGCGAGCATCGTTAACCTGTTCCCAAGCAAAGGTCGGTTCTGCCTTTTCGTCCTCGGCGGGCTTCTTTTCCCAAAGGAAAACAGGCGTCGAGATATGGTCAGAATACTTCGTGATGGCATCACGCAAGCGCCACTGACCCAAGAATTCCTTTTCTTCAGGCTTGAGGTGAAGAATGATTTCGGTACCGCGAGCTTCGCGGGTAACGTTACCCGAGGTGAACGTGCCGTTGCCTTCAGATTCCCACTGAACGGCTTCTTCAGGCTTAGCACCAGCCTTACGAGAGATCACCGTGACGCGGTCAGCCACGATAAAGGCGGAGTAAAAGCCCACGCCGAACTGGCCGATTAACTGAGAGTCCTTCTTTTCTTCGCCCGTGAGGCTAGCCATAAAGGCTTCGGTGCCGGACTTGGCGATCGTGCCGAGATGTTCGTTGGCTTCGGCGAGCGTCATGCCAATACCGTTATCGATCACGGTGAGGGTACCGGCTTCTTCGTCCGCACGAACACGAATGCTGAAGATAGGATCGTCAGCCGTCAATTCAGAGTTCGTAAGCGAAAGAAAGCGCAACTTGTCCACCGCGTCAGAAGCGTTGGAAACGAGTTCACGAAGGAAAACTTCCTTGTTTGAATAAAGGGATTTGGCGAGAAGACTGAGGAGCTTCGTCACTTCAGTCTGAAAACCATGGACTTCCTGTGCCATTTCTAATTTTTCTCCGAGTGTAGGTCACGCATTGGACCCGATAGAACCTTATATGGAGACGAATGGCAAAATTTCAAGGCGAGCGGTCTTTAAATCAACAGAACGCATCCGACGACTGAGTTGCCATAGGAGGCTAATCGTCTTCTTCAGTCTCAAGTTGGTCTTCGTTAAGCAAAGCCATGCCATTAATTTCGAGCCAGTCCATCGCTTCTTGAGGAATTTTTAGGGCAAACTTTTTCCGAAAGTTTTTCGATAGTCGTCCTTGTTCCAGGTAGACCTGAATCATTTGGAAACGTAAAGCTTGCGGTAGATCGAAAACATCATTTACAGCTCGTTCTAGCTTGTCAAAGCGAACGAGAAAGTTAACCTCTTCCTGCAAGTGAACGTCAAGCGCCTCTGAGGCCATTTTGTAGAGGAATTCCACCTGGCGAGTAGCATCCCAGTAGCGATAGAGTGATTCATGGCCATTGAAAGTGCATTCGCAAGGCGGTGTGCCTCCAGTCCAAATGACTTGCCAGGCTTGACGGACAGGTTTTGAGAAAGTCTCAAGCGTTCGCAAATATTCCAACTCGTGCTTTTTCATGGCAACAGAGACCGGCAGGATTTGGTCTTTACCAAGCTGACCAGAAGCAGCAAGCTGTTGATGAATCAAAAATCGACTCAGACGACCGTTGCCGTCCATGAACGGATGCAGATAAACAAAGCCAAAAGAGACAATCGCTGCTGCGGCAATCGGATCCGTTTCTTTTGGAAGTCTTTCAGCCGCCGCCTGCCAGGCGCACATTAAGCGATCAATGTCATCGGGTGATGGTGGCACGTACGTTACGGCGCTAGCGCCAAGACCATTAGCCAACCAGTTTTGTTCGGTTCGGTAAGAATAAGCTTCGACGAAAGGATTGCTCACGATTTCGTTTTGTAGCTCACATAAATACGTTTCGGTGAGTTGTCGAGCTTCAGGTGCGTGTCTTAAGAGTCGAGCAAAACGTTCAGCTTTGCTAGCGCTGACAGATTCATTCTCGAGCTCGTAGGTTCCTTTGGTTTCATTTAAGTAAGCCCAACCTAACGCTCGCTCAGCATTGAGATGACCAATGTTTGAGAACCAATCAGCTACGCGCTTAAAAAGTGCGCTAGCGATATAGGCGCCGATTTCAGGTGTTCTTTCAACGGTCACACACCATTCTGTAGTGCCTAAGCCATTGAAGACGAGTTTCCATTTGGTGTTACGTTCTCCATGTTCTCGAGTGAGATAGCGCTTAGGATCAAACAATGGTTCGTAGCTGCTAGCGGTGGTATGAAAGTCTAAAGCAGCTTGATTGAAAAGCTCCCAAAGCCAACCCGCACGGCGACAGACCAAACTGGTTGGTTTGGCTGATACGAACGACAACATATCTCCTGATGCGATGCGCGGAAGAATCTGCGCAAGGATTTGCATGTTGACGCCTTCGTGAGCAAGGGCAAACGCGACATGCTCAAGAAGATTCTCGGTTTCATGAAAAGAACTCAGTGGCACTAAAAGACGGTTGTCTTTTTGGATCTTGCGTTTGACAGGCGCAGTTTCAGCAAAGAGGTTAGGTGTCATGACACCGGGACCACAGTGGTCTGCAAGGAAAGCGTAGCCAATCTTCATAAATTTTTTCTCAAACACCAATCTCAGTCGATTTTTTTTCTCTTTTGTCGAAAATTTCTCTTTTTTCCTGAATTTTGTCGAAAAATTTTCTTTTTCGATGAATTCTACCGAAATTTTTTCTCTTTGACTTATGGCCGGCCGCCAATGAAGCCAACCATCGTAGCAAATCAGTGCGAACACGTCGCCATGAGTTCACGCGCTTTAGAGCGCTCAGTCAAATGTTTGGACGATTTTCAAAAAAGCAAAGGATTCTCTGGCAACGAGCATATATTTGAGATCAGACATTCGACTGAGGCAAAAGTGCTGAACTTTACGGTATAGTGTTTGAACTAGATTTTTATGGATGCATCGAGATGTTGCCTTCCCGACTTCTACCTTTAATGATGGTCACTGCTTTTGTGGCATCTGGGTGTTCGACCACGCCGCCAACTGGTGAAGCCCTTGACCGTCTGCAGGCGCCAGATAGTAGCGCAAGTCGCGCGAAAAACCTGATGAAGGCGTTTGACTTCAATGTTTATGACCGTGAAGCTCAAGGGCGTGGCCACGCTGTGACCACGGACGAGATCACTGAAGACAATCCCTTCGGTAAAGATCTCACTAAAGAAGGTTGGGGGATGCCTAGCGTCAGTCGTGTGCTTGATGCCAGTGTGTTGGCGCAAGACCCTCTAAAGACCGTTCACTATTTTGGCTATTTGCCCGTCGACTTGGCTTTGGATGAACACGCTGTTGTGCGTCGTAGTGCCGCCTTGGCGGTCGAAAAGGTCGCTCGTGTGATGAAGGCTGAAGGTTGGCGCTTTGCCTGGACGCGCCCAAAGTCTCAGCAAATGAGTTTGGGGTATTCGGTGACCCAGGACGTCTTCTTCGAAAAAGACGGCACCACTTGCAAGATTCCAGAGAATATTGAAACCCTGCAGCCTGGCGCCGCTAAGGGTTGCGTGGTTCGCGTGGCTATCCGTAGCCAGGACATCAATAAAGGTAAGCATCCTGACGCCACGGGCTTTGAACCCGTGCCCCGTTGGCTTGACGACAAGACGCCACCCGCTTGGCGTATCCGTAATATCGCGCTCTTTTCAAATACGCCCGAAGGTAAGCCATTCTTGACAGCTGAGCGTCAACAGGCGTTGGCGCTTGCAACAGGTCGTTGGGCAGGCTTTTATGGCTTTGACGAGCAGGGAATTCCGTACCTCGGTTGGGAAGGTCAGATCCTTCGCTTTGAAGCGAGTGACGAAGTGCGTAAAGCTGTTGCCAACCACAAAGCAGAACAAACGATCTCAGCCACTGACAAAGTCATGCGCGAAATCGGGGCCTGGTGGCCATTCTAATAGCGACATATTGTGACGCGACAAAAAGCCGGTACGAACAGACGTTCGTGACCGGTTTTTTGTTGGCTAGACGAATTGATTTGAGAAGTGAAAACTAGGGAAAAGTCTCTATTTGCCTCTCTAAGAAGGCTAATTGCCGACAATATACAAACCAATTTTTCGTTTGATCTGAATCAGATTGGGTAGGTCGTTACCTACCCCGACCGTCGAAAAAGCGCTGATAGAATGAATCCACCTTAAGACGAAATGCACACAACACGGTGTGGACGTCTAACTCACATTAACCCGAACACTTTATTACTCGTTCGCCTTACCTCGGAGACTATCAAAATGATGAAGAAAGCCCTTGCTGCTGTCGTTCTTGGCGCCATGATGATTGGCGGCGTCGCTCAGGCAAAGGATCTCCGTGTTGCTAGTAACACGACCTTCCCGCCCTTTGAATTCGTTAACTCCCAAACGAAGGAAATCACTGGCTTTGAAATGGATCTGATCCGCGCCATGGGTAAGGTGGCTGGTTACGATGTCAAGATTGTGAATATGGGCTTTGACGGTATTATCCCAGCCATTCTGTCTGGTTCTGTGGACGTGGGTGCTTCGGGCTTCTCAGTGAGTGAAGAACGCAAGAAACGCGTCCTCTTTACGGATCCGTTCTACAAGTCCGGTCTCACAATTCTTGTGAATAAGGGTTCTGAAGAGACGATCAAGGGCTTTGCCGACTTGAAGGGTAAGAAGCTTGCTGTCCAGATTGGTACCACCGCTGCCACGAAGGCCAAGACCATCGAAGGCGCTCAGGTAAAGACCTTTAATAATGCTGGCGAAGCCATCCTTGAACTCGGTATGGGTGGTGTGGATGCAGTGATCAATGATAAGCCGGTGACGGCCTACATCTTGACGCAGCAGCCGAAGTTGGCTAAGCAGACGGTTCACCTTCCTGAAATGTTGACGGCTGACGACTTCGCAATGGTGGTTGCCAAGAACCGTCCAGAGCTCGCCGCTGAATTGAATGAAGCTTTGAAGACCCTCAAAGCTAACGGCGAATACGACAAGTTGTTGACGAAGTGGTTCGGTGATGTGAAGTAAGGCGCACAGTCACTGACGACTTCAGGCAAATGCGACGTGAGCCTGTGAACACGTCGCCCGAAAGGCCGATCCTCTCCCAAATTTGGGAAGGGTCGGTTTTTTGGTTTGTAGACTGATGATTTAAAGTTGCAAAAAATTAACTTCTTATCAAAAAGGCTATACAATAAGAGTTCCTTTCAATAAAAAGCCTTTTGCCATGTCTAATGAGATCGTCATTCATGAAATCACACTGCCCTTTGGTCCGATGCGCCTCGGAAGTCTGGGTGATGATTTGTGTTTAGCGACGTGGCTCACCGGCGCTAAGCCTAATCGTCCGCTCTCAAGAATGGTCGCGGAATGTCATGCGCAGGTGCGCGAAGGGATGTCACCTGTAATCATGCGTGCCATTGATCAATTAGAAATGTGGTGTGCGGGTGAGAGTCGAACGTTCGATTTGCCGCTCTATATTCATGGGACCGACTTTCAAAAAGAGGTTTGGACAGGCTTACAAAAGATCAATTATGCGGAGATGCTCACGTACACCGTTTTGAGTGTGCGTATTGGTCGGCGCAATGCTTTGCGTGCGGTGGCTGGCGCTTGTGGTGCCAATCCGCTTCACGTCATCATTCCTTGCCATCGAGTGATTAGTAAAGGGGATTTAGGAGGCTTTGCTGGCGGTAAAGATTTGAAGTTACGTCTCCTTCGTCATGAGTACGAAGTCGATCAAAAACCGTCAGGATTGCCGATTTTTTGAGTGTCACTGACACAACTTGGAAGCCTATCGTGACAAACGAGACCGATCCGCGCCTGGCGCGCCTCACGACTGATCCTCAGCTTAAAGAAGAAGCTGATACGTTGACCGCTATGGTGTCCGCGTATTGCCAACATCATCACGGGACACAAGATGTGTTGTGTCCTAAGTGCGCTGACTTTTTGCGTTACGCCTTAAAGCGATTAGCTTGCTGTCCCTATGGCGCTGATAAACCTGTGTGTGCCAAGTGTAAGATTCACTGTTATCGTGCGCATGAAAAAGCCTTGGCGAAGGAAGTGATGCGCTGGGCTGGGCCGCGCCTTATGCTCTCGCATCCGATTTTGACGGCAAAGCATGTGATTAAAAGCTTGACGGTAACGCCGCCCGAGAAGCCGCGCAACAAAGGCCGTGGTTGAGAGCTGTTTGTAGGTAGACAAGGTGGCTGACGAGCATACAAATTCTCAAAAAAGGCGTTTCTCGTAGCGCAAAAGGAAAAAACACCTCACGCCGAACATGTCGAACGTCAGGTGTTTTTCCCAGGAGAGAACAGATTCAAATGGGCAATCGTTTAATGATTGCGCACAAAGATTTGGCTGTGAATATGGTCAGCGGGGACTGTGCGGTACTGCAGAATCATTGATTGAACATCTTCAACAAAGGATTGAGAGCCACAAAGATAAACGTCAGCAGTTGGATCTAGACAGGCCGTGCGAAGCGTCGCGGGCATCAATTTACCTGTGAATTGATAGTCTTGTCCTAAATGATCGTCAGGACGAGGATTGGTGTAACCAACTGCTAAACCGCTATCTGGAATCAAGTGCATCAATTGCTTGGTTTCATCACGAAGCGGGAATGTGTCGCCATTTTTTGTGACGTAGATCATGTGAACGCGACGAAGCGGATGATCCGTAGCAATACTACTTAACATGGCTACCATGGGCGTAATGCCAATGCCTTCAGCAATCATGACGACAGGCGTTTCGGCGTCCTTTAAAAGGAAACCACCAAAGGGTTCAGAGATATCAATATGTTCGCCAACATGAAGCGTACGGCAGATAAGTGACGACAATTCACCGCGATCGCCCTCGAACATCTTGATGCAAAGCCGATAAAAGCCTTCTTCATGCGTGCTACAAAGGGTATAAGCACGCGGGTCCAGGCCTGGCAAACGCAAGGCAACACTTTGACCAGGACGAAATGATGGCAAAGGAAGATCGTCGGCTGGCATCAATGTTAAAAGAATGGTGTTGGCACAAGCTTCTTGACGATGCATGACTTTGAAGGGACGCCAACCGGTCAACGTTGGCATGTCGTCGCTATGGGTGACTTGTGGTTCTACTGGCTTACTTTCGAAAAATCCAAACATAACGCTGATCCTTTTTTCTGGTCTTTTGTATGAACGATTGGTCCTGCGTTCACAAAACCAGTCTAGACCTCTCAAAAGGAATTAGGTCGAATGAGTGATTAATCTTTGACCAATAGCACGTTTGGGGTAGAAATTAACAATCGAGTGCCACTATTGATATAAGAAAAAACCCGTAACGATGTGATGGCGAGATCCAACAAAACGACAAAAGCGCACAAAACACCTCAGAAACCGGAAAAAAAACGCCGAAGACAAGGTGGTCCTCGGCTTGGGCTGACGCAATGTGGCGTCAATCGTCTTTATGCGCGCTCGTCGTCGGCGTGATTCAACCAACGAGTGGCTTTCTTGATACCCTTGAGGTCAAACTCGAAAGTTTGCTCGAATAGGCCAAAGATCGGGAGACGAATATAGAATTTCTTGGCGTCGCGAGCGGCTTTCCAGAGGTCTTTGTTATCCAAGTAGACGGCATGGCCATTCCAAACGGTGCGTAGTGGTAACGCCTTGGCCGGATGGTCATCAAATTGAATCAAAACACGATCGCTAAACCCTTCGATCGTGCCAGGATTCACGTCAACAAAGAGACGAATGGATTCACCGCGCTCTTTGGCAAGTACTAATTGTGGTTGGATGCGCTCATGAAAAAAGGTGTTGATAACTGTGGTACTTTTGAGTTCAGCCGTACGAATGGCTTTGCCTTCGGGGGCGTCAGGGCGCTCTTTAAGCTGCCAGCCTTCAATCGTAGGGATTTGGCCAGGTTTCGTGGCGCCTGGTTGGTTGGGCTTCATGGGTTTTAAACCAATGGCAGGCGGATCAGATTCAATACGGTCAAGGTCACTGAGGCAGTCGTAGAGACACGTCACGAAGCTCGCATCATTTTTGGCTTGACGGCACTTTAAACACGATTCAGGAATGGCTTCAATGGCCGCGACGTTGCCAACATAAGCACAAAGGCACGCAGGAATTAAAGTAGAAAGTAGGCGGTGACGCATAGTGAATCCTCAAAAACTTTGCGCGTATTGTAGGCGAAATCGTAGAGTGAGTCGCTCCGCTGTAACGAATCCTGACATGAGTGGCGAGCTCGTAACAATCTTCTAGCTCACGCTCACTGTGTCAGAAACGAGACAAAAAAGCCTCACATAACAAAAGGCCTGATGCCTACAGATAAAATTCATTTAGAATTTGAATGAATTTGGTCCACTTTGCGCCTTAACACCGAGAACAAGAAAATGACAACGCTCCATGAAGCCGCTATTCGCACAGCGACGCGCAGTCCTTTATATATACAAGTAAGAGATATCTTGGTTGAACGCCTCCGTGAAGGTGAATGGAAGCCGGGCGACCGCTTACCTACCGAAACGGAATTGGCTGAAGAAACAGGGGTTTCTTTGGGCACCTTACGTCGTGCTGTGGAGTTACTCGTTGAAGAAGGTGCCTTGATTCGTCATCAGGGGTCAGGTACTTATGCGGCCACGCTCAAAAACACGGCCGAAGGTAATCGCTTTCAACCCTTTGAATCGTTAGATGGGAGTACTCGTTTTGATTATCGTCGCCTCATTTCGGTGACGCGTGAGCCGGCCCCCGAAGAAGCGGCTGCGGGCTTAGGGATTCATGAAGGGCAAGAGATTATCCATGTCGTGAGGCATATGATGAAAAAGACGCCCGACGGAGACAAGATTGCGGCCTCTGATGAACTCTTTTTGTTGCCTAGTGTCTTTGCAGAATTTACTGCAGAGCGCTACAACCAATGCTGCCGAACTGAAGATTCGATCTATAAGTTCTATGCGCGAGAATTAGGCGTCGTGATTACGAGCCAACACTGCGCTGTCCGCTATGAATGCGTCACGGGGACGCTCGCAGCAATGCTACACGTCCCCGATCCAATGCCCGTTTTAAGATTTGCGCGTATTTCCATGGCCTACGGACATCAGCCTGTGGAATATCGAATTTACCGATTAAACGCCGAAAACTCTCAAATTTGCTTTGATCTTCGTTAGCCGATCAAGCATTTTGATTTTGTTCGACGGCCTGTTGGGCGGCCTTTTGTTGAGCTTTTTGTTGGGCTTTTTTCGCAGCACGCAACTGGCGCTGAGAAGGCTTTTTGGGTGGCAAGGTTTTGCTACCGAGCTTCTTGGCGCGTTCTGCGGGCGAATTACCAAAGACGTAGAGGGAGCAACTCACACCTACGAGCAGGATGCTAAAGCCAATCACCATCGAGGTGGTCGGATATTCACCGCGCCAAATTAAGGCATAGATCACCGCTGAAATACTTTCAAAGACGATCAGCTGTCCACCTAAACCCGAAGGCAAACGCTGGCTCATCTGGTTCCAGAAAAGCATCGCGACCCAGCTACACAAAACCCCAATCATGAGAGCAACTAAAAGGAAGCGGACGGGTGTTTCGCCGAGTAGACTCACCGAAGTATCCATCCAGCCAAAGCCCCAAGCGAGGATGGCAAAGGCGACAAGGACGACCGGCAAGACTGTGACCCCTTGAAGGGCAGTCCATGCAGCAGAACTATGTTTGGGGTGTGCCAGGAGCCATTCGCCATTCATGATCGAGAACCAAGTCCAAGAAATCACGGCGGCAATCCCAAAGCCCACACCAATCCAGAATTCAAGCCCACTTGAGCCCGAAGACGTGATGTATTGGAATTCAGTCCAGTTGGCCATCACAAGGCCAAAGAAAATAATGAAGAGTGGGGGAGTAATGGCGCCCCAAGGCAGGCCGCGTCCTTCTCGCTGATAGCGAATGTTCGCCACAATGGCGACAAGCACGGGAATCACAGCCATGAACATCCCAGCTAATGGCGCACCAGCCATACGAATGCAAACTGTGATCAAACTATAGAAGATGACGTTACCGAAAAACGGTAAACGGAAGGACTCAATGATGTCGGGTTTTTTGAATTGTTTCAGTTCTTCACGTAGTACGTACATGAAGGGCAAAGAAACCAGCCCGAAAGCGATAAAACGGCCCAGTGCAACTAACACGGGGTTGTACTGCGGTAGAAGGAGGGGCGCAATATAAATGAGCCCCCAAAGAGCACCCGCAGCAATGCCTAGCAAGACGCCTATAAACATGTGAGGTTGTTGACTATTTATGTGTTCGTCTTTCACCCGAACACGACCCGGAACGAACGACTGTTGTGAAAGGAAAGGCGTCGCTCGTGCTCACCCTTCAATTGGTTGGTTGAGGGGCTGCCGGGAATTTGTCATGTTCCCAGCGGGCCAAAAAAGACGTGCGAGAGCGCGACTTTTTTGAACGTCTTCATGCTAACAAACTTGTGGAAAATACGCGATAGCAGATAGGGGAAGTCCTTAGCCCGAGAGATTTTGACTATAAAAGATTACAAGTGAGCCAATTTTATGAATATTTAAGAAATTGGAGTACGTAGATATACGGAAGATTTGATTTTTAGTTGGAAGGTGACTGAATAACGTTATTATTCATCGAATTGTGATCATGAAAAATTTTGTGCTAAAAAAATGATCATCAAAGTCGTTGCTATGTCAAGATAGCGCCTCTAAGGTTTAACGAGGGGTTGTCTATCAGGTTAATAGTTTCCCTTGGCTTTACGGATTAGGGTGATCGGCGTAAACTATCGACAATAATAATCATCGCGGACTGGGTTGAGTGTAGAGAGCGAGCTACGCTTAATCCTCTCAACGACAAAAAAGGATCGCGCTGATGCGTTTTATGTTCGTTGTCCGCCTCACAAGCAAATCGTCGAAAAAAAAATGAACATCCCCGCACACGATGTAAAAACAGTGGAAGACATCCACGAAGCTTTGGATAGCATCACACAGGCCGCTACGAGCCTCTTTAATGATTGGCAGCAAGCAAGAACATTTTTACCGAGTGGTTGTCGACCACTCATGGAGATGCTGACGCAAGAACAAACGCTCTGGTTGGAGCGCTTTGAGAAAGAATTGCAAACGGGTAACGCCAAAACATTGGTGGCAAGCTTTGAACGCTTTTCTCAGGCTGTGCATCGCCGCATTGAGGCGCACGCTGCAAGTCCTTTGGCATTAGTGGGTGAAGTCTTTGAAAATGACGAAGAAGAACGTCTTTTCTTTCGTCGATGGAAGGCCTTTCTTGATGGTGGCATCGGCACAATCGCACGCACCTTTCAGGTCGATGACGTGATTTTTGCTGCTCAGATTGTCGCGAGCTATCAATTGGTGGGCGCTTTACGCGAAATAACCTCGGTGTGGATGCATCTGTCGCCCTCAGTTCGTCACGAGATTGCGCTTCAGTTTAGAGAGAATGCGCAAGCTTTGAGTGACGCTTATGGCACAGCGTCGAGCGCAGACTTTATTTTGATGAAAGAGCGCTTTGCAGAGCGCCTGCGTGCGTCGTACCAGACGGCACTCTCTGATGAGACCTTTGACGTCGAAGAGGGCGATCGTGATTTAACGCTCTTTAGGGCAGCGGCCGATCGCTTTACGCGTGGTGTGGTCTCAACCGTCAAGAGTGCTATCGTGAATGGCGAGCGCGGCGGTGATGAGGCTATCAAGAACTTTCGTTATACCTTAGAGGCGGGCGCAATTTTCTTACGTTTACCAGGCGGCGACGAGCAGACCGACTACTACCGTCGATCCCTGTTGCCGCGATTAGAGGTGTTACTCGCTTCGTAATGCGAGAGTATTTACTCCGATAAAAACGCCTGTAAGCAATGATGTCTACGGGCGTTTGTTGTCTCTATGACCTCAATATGGGTGCCTGACTTCGACGACTTCTTTAATCACTTGCTGCACGCGATAGGTTGCTTCTAAACGTCACTACGCTTAACGCCGCGGATTATAATACGGCGTATTGTAATACGGCGTATTGTAAGAACGCGGATTATAATACGCATGAATTCAATCAACAATGCGGACAGAAGAACATGAGTAACATCGATTTCTTTGGACGAACTGGCGAACTAGAAACTCTCCAAGATGCGTACGAGAGTCCGAGGGCTGAAATGGCAATTATTTACGGCCGCCGACGCATCGGAAAAACAGCGCTGATCCAGAAATTTTGCGAAGGAAAGCCCGTGTTTTTCTACACGGCAAGAGCCTGGAAGGATGCTTTTCAACTCGAAGCGTTTTCAGAGGCTGTCGGCACATTCAACCACAATGCTCAGCAACGTTTCCTTGACTGGCCTGCAGCATTACGAGCGCTAACTAGTCTACCTTGCGACTCTCGTCTAGTCATCGTTATTGATGAGTTTCAATACATAGCGAAAGAGCGTCCGAGCGTGCTTTCGGAACTTCAGGTCCTTTGGGATGAAGAACTCTCTCGCAAAAACATTTTTCTCATCCTTTGCGGCAGCGCAGTGTCCTTTATTGCAAAGGAAGTCTTAGGAGAGAAGAATCCGTTGTATGGACGGGCTAGAACGATCATGAAAGTTCGCCCGCTTCCTTTCCAGATTACGGCTCAATTCGTCCCACAATGCAAAGCCGATGATGTTTTCCGCGGTTATGCTGTTTTAGGAGGTATTCCGTATTTTTGGCAAGATATAAATCCTCAACGTTCTCTCACCGAAAACCTAGCATCCAATCTCCTAAGAGAAAGTGGCTTTCTTAATGATGAGGCGCAATCCGTTTTAAGGCAGGAGTTTCGAGATCCTTCGACCTATAACGCTATTCTCCAAGCCATCGCTTTTGGTGCAACTTCGCGACATGAAATCGCCCAAAAGAGCTTGGCCGATACTCGGAACCTGTCGAAGTACCTCACAGTGCTTGAAGACATGGATTTAATAGAAAGAGAATTTTCTGTTTTTTCCGGTGCTGGAGACTTGAGTAATGCCTCAAGAGGACTTTACCGCATCTCGGATCACTACCTGAAGTTTTGGTTCCGCTTCCTGTCGAAGAACCCTGTGCCCATCATGACGCGTGCCGAAGCGTTATCTGAATGGCATGCATTGGTCGAACCTTTTTTTGCAGAGTTTGCTTCTGGGGCATTCGAGGAAGTTTGCCAGCAATACCTGGTTCGCCTACGATATGCAGGGCAACTCCATTTTAGGCCGACTGAAATGGGGCGCTGGTGGGCAAAGAATGTAGAGATTGATATCGTCGGTGCTGACCATGAACGCCGTCACTGTTTGGTAGGTGAGTGCAAGTATCGAAATGAGAAAGTCACACTGAAAGTTTTGCGTTCGTTACAGGCAAAATGTGCTCACCTCCCAGTTCGAGATGAAACCGTTTTCGATTACTGGCTATTCTCTCGTAGTGGTTTTGATGATGCGCTCAAAGCGCTCGCCGAACGCGATCCTTACCTGCATCTGGTTGGGATGGACGAGTTGCTCAAGTAACAAGGCACAAGACAAAAAATACGCCCGTAAGTGTTGATGCCTACGGGCGTTAGGGTCTCTATGGTCGTCAAGTTTATTTGGCTTTCTTCACGGCCTTATCTTCAGTCTTGACTTCGGTGACATCTTCAATCGAATGCGTCGCGCGATAGGTTGCTAAGAAGTCTGCAATACGAGCGATGGCTTCACGCAACTGGGTTTCATGCGGCAAGAAGACCACGCGGAAGTGGTCTGGATGCGGCCAGTTAAAACCAGTCCCTTGCACTAACAAGACGCGTGTTGCTTCTAAGAGCTGCTTAAAGAACTCACGGTCATCCTCAATGGGGTACATCTTCGGATCAAGACGCGGGAACATATAGAGTGACCCCTGCGGCTTCACACAGGTGACACCAGGGATCTGCGTGAGAAGTTTCCAAGCGAGGTCACGCTGTACGCGCAAGCGCCCGCCTTCGGCTACTAAGTCATTAATGGACTGATAGCCACCCAAGGCTGTTTGAATGGCCCACTGCCCCGGCACGTTGGCGCAGAGCTTCATGTTGGCCAGCATATTGAGACCTGCAATGTAGTCCTTGGCAAGCAGCTTGTTGCCCGAGATGATCATCCAGCCAGCACGATAGCCACAGGCACGGTAGGCCTTCGAGAGAGAATTAAACGTGATCGTGAGGACGTCGGTCGAAAGACTAGCGATGGCCGTATGCTTGATGTCATCGTAAATAATCTTGTCGTAGACCTCGTCAGAGAAGATGATGAGGTCATGCTCGCGAGCAATCTGAATGATCTTGAGGAGCGTTTCTTTGGGGTAGACGGCACCCGTCGGGTTATTGGGGTTGATGATGACAATGCCACGGGTATGCTCGTTAATCTTGCTACGAATGTCATCGAGGTCGGGCTGCCAACCGTTAGATTCGTCGCAAAGGTAGTGCACAGGCTTACCGCCAGAGAGGCTCGTGGTTGCCGTCCAAAGTGGATAGTCGGGCATCGGAATGAGGAGTTCATCGCCTTCATCTAAGAGTGCGTTCGTCGCTAAAGCAATGAGGTCTGAAGCCCCATTACCTAAATAAATATCGTCGAGTGTGACACCCTTGATGCCCAATTGCTGCGTGTAGTGCATGACAGCCTTACGGGCTGCGAAGATGCCTTTACTATCAGAGTAGCCAGCAGAATTCGGGAGATTCAAAATCATGTCGCGCTGAACTTCTTCAGGGACATCAAAACCGAAGGGGGCTGTGTTACCAATATTCAATTTGATGAGTTGCTGCCCCTGTGCTTCCATTTCTTTGGCGCGATCTACGATCGGGCCGCGAATGTCATAAAGCACATTGTCTAATTTCTTCGATTTTTTAATAGGTTTCATGCCGCTCTCTTTATATTGAATCAGTGCTATGAGTCTTGGTGAGTTCGATTGAAATCACCTTTTTATAGACGTGATCTATTGAGTTTACGCGCTGAAGTCTGAAATAGAAAGCAAAGCGACATAAAAAATGCCCGCCTAAGTATTATGTATTAGACGGGCGATCGTAGACTGTCGGATTGTGATGATGGTCAGTCGTTTTAACGGGATTCTTTTTCGCGAATCCAGGCCTGAAGGTCGCTGATCGTGATGAATGTCATGTTGTGCTTTTGGGCAAAAGCCATGAGTTCTGGAGTACGCATCATGGTGCCATCGTCAGCCATGATTTCGCAGCAAAGCCCACAAGGAGCGAGACCCGCCAAACGGCAAAGATCAACGGTGGCTTCTGTGTGGCCGTTACGCTCTAAGACGCCACCTGCTTTGGCGCGTAAAGGGAACATGTGGCCCGGACGACGGAAGTCTTCAGGTCGCGTTTCAGGACGAATGGCAGCCAAGGCCGTCACGGACCGCTCAAAGGCCGAAATGCCAGTTGTGGTGTCGACATGGTCAATCGAGACCGTAAAGGCCGTTTCGTGGTTATCGGTGTTCTTTGCAACCATCGGCGCAAGGTCAAAGCGATCGCACATTTCACCCGTCATGGGCATACAGATGAGGCCTTTGCCGTAGGTCGCCATGAAGTTGATATTGGCTGGCGTAGCAAACTGCGCAGCACAAATAAAGTCCCCTTCGTTTTCGCGATCAGGGTCATCGGTAACCAAAATGATTTTGCCGTCACGAAGGTCAGCAAGCGCTTGGTCAATGGTGTCGAACTTTGGGATCATGAACGTCTCCCGCTCGATTTTTGTCGAGCGTTATTGGGGGCCAGCGCGCATATAAAAACGCCCTAAACCCGGGTCAAACCGAAAGTTCAGGGCATATTGAGGTCACACAAAAGAGACGAAGCCATCTGTGGCACGTCAAACTCATGCGCCAAATTCAAATCTTCTTTCATCCGGACTATACCGTCGGCCTCGGAATTTCACCGAATCATGCGTTGGCTAAGTGACTAGGCAACGCTCGCGGGCTATACCGCCGGTGGGGAGTTACACCCCGCCCTGAAGATCAAGACACATTTATACAGGTGAGTACAGATGGTTGTCAATACGAGACATGAAAAAGGGCGCCTTCTTTTTGAAGACGCCCTTTCAGGTCACTTAAAGTTGAACTTGGTCAAAGTATCAACATTAGAGGACGATGCCAGCCATCATGAAGCCGAACGGAACGGCAGCGAGAAGGCCAACGAGACCCGGGATAAAGAACGGGTGGTTAATGACGAAGGAGCCAGACCACTTACCCATGTAGGAACCCGTGTCGTCGCAAGAGATAGCGAAAGCAGAGGTCGGGTAAACGTTCGTGATGTAAAGAGCGGAGCAAGCCACGAAGGAAGCAAGGATCGTAGCAGCGTCGCAACCGAGGGAAGCAGCAACCGGGACGAGCAGAGCGGAGGTCGAACCCTGGGAGAAGAGGAGGGCGGACACAGCGAAGAACGCACCAGCGAGGAGCCACGGATACTGACCGAGCATTTCGGTAGCCTGGGTCTTAATTTCGGGGATGTACGGCATGATGATCGTGGAGGAAAGCCACACGATACCAAGAATCACGATGAGGGATTCATAACCACCAGCGAAGATGGAGGAGTCCTTGATCTTCGTGAGCGGAACCTTACAGCACCAAACCATGATCAAGCCAGCCATGAGCATCGTGATAACGATGATGTCACGGGAACCGAGCGTATGGCCGATCTGCGGCTTGAAGAGAAGCATGAGAACGATGAAGACCACGGAGAGAAGGAAGATGATCACAGAGGTCTTAGCACCAGCCGGAAGCGGCTTTTCCTTATCTTCATCGGAAGACATCTTAACGAGACCCTGAGCCATGCGTTCCTGGAAGATCGGATCCTTAGCGAGTTCAACACCCTGGAAGGAGGAAATCAAGGCAGCAATAGCAGAGCCGAAGAAAGCGGCAGGCATGATGAACATAAGAGCCTGACCAAAGGAAACGCCCATCGTTTCAACGACAACCCACATGGCGGCCGTAGCAGCGGAAATCGGGGAAGCCGTAATAGCGATCTGGGAAGCGATCACAGCACCGGTCAACGGCTGGGACGGACGAACGCCGTTCTGCTTAGCAACTTCCTGGATAACGTTAAGAACGGACATGGCGGTGTAGCCAGTGCCGGAGAGAACGGTCAACACGAACGTGACGAGCGGAGCAAGCACGTTGATGTATTTCGGATTGCGGCGAAGCAAGCTACCGGAAACACGAACGAGGTAGTCCATACCACCAGCGATGTGCATCACGGAGCAAGCGAAGATCACGGTCATGATGATGAGGATCACGTCGACCGGGATAAAACCAGGCTTCATGCCGAAACCGAAGACGGCAATAGCCATACCGAGACCGCCGGCCATACCGACGCCAATGCCGCCGAGCTTAGCAGCATAAATAATGCACGCGAAGAGCAGTGCGAAATGTACCCATACCATAACGGGAACTCCTTTGGTCACAAAATTAGGCTCTCGCTCAAAAGAGTGTAAGCCCTTGTAAATAAAAGTTTTATGTCTGCACCATAAAGGAGACATGATTTTTAGTCAACTTTACTTAGGGATATTGCTCATGGGTTTTGAGGGGGTTGCAGGGAAAACCCCATGGTGGGTTTTTGCGGATGGGGTTCCCTATAGTAAGTATGAAAACGATTGTGTGAGAGTTTAAAGGGCGGTTTTTTGAGAGGGGTGTTAAATGATTTAAAAAAGGAGGTCGGGAGAACCCTTACGGGTTTGAAAAGTGGCGCGAGCTTTTCGATGTAAACGAAGAAAGAGAGGGTATTTCGAAAGGGTTTCTGTGACCTTTTTACATCGGAATTGTAAAAAGCTTGTTACAGCTTGATTTGCAAGAAGTGACCGTATGGCGTACAAGACGAGCGCATTCAAAACTTCAGTATTTATGACTAAGTTTATAAAAGACTAAGTATAAGTACGCAACTTCTCTCACTCCGTGCTTATCCTTTAAATGCGATTTGTAACAAGCTTGTTACAAATCGACGAAAAAATAGGCACGTTCGAGGCTGAACGTGCCGTAGTTAATTTAACGGAGCGCCTAAATAGGCGACGGGAATCATTCGGGTTGATGCATCGGCCACTTGGTTTTGAGCCAGGTACACATAATGTCGGCAACGCGCTTTGATTCTGATTCGATGTCTTCGTCAGTGGGCTTGAAGTCCAATTGACAGAGTGCCTTCATAAAGAGGGGGCCGCGCAACATTTCAATATAGTGGGCAGCTGCATCTTCTAATTCAGGCAACGGAGCATCGAGATGGTTTTCAAGCACCTTGGCAAAGCCTTCGTAGGTCTTGGCAATTCCTTCACGGTAGAACCACACGCCAATCTCTGGCATCTGAGGTGTTTCAGCAATGATGAGGCGCGTCGCACCGATGGCGCGTTCTGAGAGCATGCCTTTTAAATAAATTCGACCAAAAACTTCAAACTCCGCTTCAAGGGATCGCCCATGACGATAGTCCTTCATATAAGACTGGTAGATCTCATCAGCGAGATTTTGAAGCGCGGATTTAAAGAGCCCCTGCTTGTTGCCATACACCTGATAAATCGTGGTTCGAGAGCCACCGACCTTAGAAATGATGCGATCTAGTGAAGTTCGCGTATAGCCGAACTCAATAAATGTGTCAATCGCACAGTTCAAAAGATCATTAGCGCGTTGTCGGCCACGTTCAGTCGGAGGCAAGTAGTCGGTCATGGTGTCTTGATGGTTGGTTGAAGTCCACAGTTAACTGTACACGCTCTGAGCGAGAGTTGCGAAACTTAAGCGCATACTGTACGATACGGTACGATTAGAATGTACCGTACAATATTGTTTGTCTTCGGTGTATTTCACTCAAAAAACATAAACACAGCCAATGTGACGCACGAGGTGGTGAAATGGCGATGCAAAGAAGAGAGTGGCTAGCGCTTATGGGCGCAATGGCAACGATGGGATGGCAAAGCGTATCGGCTTTGGCTTCATCGACACCGATGACGGTTGTGGTGCCGTTTCCACCGGGCGGTGGTGGTGACTCGTTGGCGCGTGCTGCGCTTGAACCGGTCGCCAAGGTCTTAGGTGAAAAGGTTGTGGTCGTCAATAGACCGGGCGCGGGCGGCAATATCGGTACGAGTCAAGTCGTGCGTGCTGCGGCCGATGGTCACACCTTTGGTTATGTCACTAATGGGATTTATTGTGTGAATCCCCATCTCTATGGCACGAAGACCTTTGATCCGATGACGGACTTGATGCCCGTGGGTCAGCTCTCTGTCATTAGTCTCGTGATGGTCTTAAATCCGAAGGCCATAGCAGGCGTCACCGACTTTGCGTCATTATTAGAGAAGGCTCGTCAGGCACCAGGCACCGTGCCCTTTGCGTCGGCGGGTGTCGGTACAACGAGCCATATGGCGGGTGCTCTCTTGAGTGAACGCACCGACATTGAATTCCAACATATTCCGCACGCGGGTGGCGCCGCTGCCATTACCGAAGTCTTGGCTGGTCGCATCCCCTTCATGATCGACGTGATGCCAAACGTCATGCCGCATATTCAGGCCGGGTCTTTGAAGGCACTGGCCGTGACGACGCCAGAACGCAGTCCCTTATTGCCCGAGGTGCCCGTCTTTGCTGAACTTGGTGTCAAAGACTGCACGCTCTTTGCTTGGGACGGCTTTGTGGCACCCAAGGGGACACCAGTTGCCGCGATTGAACGCTTTAGCCAGGCCTTGAATCAAGCCTTGGCTGAGCCCGCCGTTGCGCAACGCTTCAAGAGCCGTGGTGCCATCACCATTCAAGATACGCCCGAACAGTTTGCCGCCTTTGTCAAAGACGAAGCTCCACGTTGGGAAGCACTCGTCAAGACCGTTCGTGGCGCCCAATAAGTTTTTATTTTTTGAATCAGTTTTAAGGAAACCTCATCATGCAACCGATGCTCGATACGTCGAATCTGCCTGCGATCCCTGAATGGAAGGCATGCGGTGAATTCACCGATATTAAGTACGAAAAGTGCGAAGAAGGGATTGCTAAGATCACTATTAACCGTCCTGAAGTACGTAATGCTTTCCGTCCTCAGACGGTCGCTGAAATGAGCCGTGCTCTGGCGGATGCTCGCTCTGATGACGGTATTGGTGTCATCATTCTCACGGGTGAAGGCGACTTGGCTTTCTGCTCGGGTGGCGACCAGAAGGTGCGTGGTACTGGTGGCTACGTGGGTGACGACGGTGTGCCTCGTTTGAATGTGCTTGACCTTCAGCGTGAAATTCGTACCTGCCCGAAGCCCGTGGTGGCCATGGTGGCTGGTTGGTGCGTAGGTGGTGGCCATGTGCTTCATATGGTTTGTGACCTCACGATCGCAGCTGAGAATGCACGATTTGGTCAGACGGGTCCTCGCGTTGGCTCCTTTGACGGCGGTTGGGGCGCTTCTTATATGGCTCGCATCGTGGGTCAGAAGAAGGCTCGCGAAATTTGGTTCCTTTGCCGCTTCTATAGCGCCCAGGAAGCCCTCGATATGGGCCTCGTGAATACGGTGGTGCCGCTTGAACGCCTTGAAGCCGAAACGGTTCAGTGGTGCCGCGAAATGTTGGCGAATTCGCCGCTTGCGCTTCGTTGCTTGAAGGCTGCTTTGAATGCTGACTGTGACGGTCAGGCTGGCTTACAAGAGCTCGCTGGTAATGCCACGCTGCTCTATTACATGACCGAAGAAGGTCGTGAAGGTAAGAATGCCTTCCTTGAAAAGCGTCGTCCTGACTTCTCGAAATTCCGTCGCTTGCCGTAAGTCGAGGCCATCCATGTGTAACGGGATCGATACGATAGATGGCGCGCTCTCGGTTGTTACCGCAGCTAAAGAGCGCCCTCAAGGTTTAGCCATTCGGTCAGGTAACGAGACCTACACCTGGGCGGATGTGGCGCAAAAGGTGATTGAACGCCTTGAGACGATGGTGTGTCCAGCGCCAGGGCGCCCCATGCCCTTCGTTGCTGAAGCGGACGTTGAGCGTTTGATTACACTCTTAGCGGCTTTTGAAGCGAAGATCCCGTTACTCTTAATTTCGCCCAAACTGACGCAACCAGAGCGTGAGGCGGTGATTCGTATGGCTGATGCCATTGAGGTGCCGTTACCTCATGATGCCGCTGTGGTGATTTTTACTTCTGGTACCACGGGAAGTCCTAAGCCCGTGGTTCTCACGCGCCATGGGCTTTATGAGAGTGCGCGGCGCGTGGCTGAAGCGCTTCATATGACGCACGACGACGTCTTTCAGTTGTCTTTGTCGCCCGCACGTGTGGGTGGCTTAGGGATTGTAATGCGCTCTTTGGTGATGCGTAGCACCATGTCGCTTGCGGGGCAATTTAAGGCCGAAACCTTTATGGCTAATTTGGCACGAGACGGCGTAACCTTGGCGTCGGTCGTGCCTGCCATGCTCTCCGAAATCATAGATAAGACGCCCGATTTATCGGTGCCAAAAACGCTCAGAACTTTGATGGTCGGAGGCGCTGCCGCCTCAATGGGATTACGCCAACGTGCGGCGGATGCCAGCATTCCGATTGTGACCACCTACGGCATGACAGAAGCCGGAAGTACTGTCGCAGTGACGCCCTACGAAGAACGTTTTACGCCTCAAATTTATGCGGGTCGCGTGCTTGAAGGGTTGGACGTAAAGCTCGTTAACGACATCATTACGTTGCGTGGTCCAATGGTCTCAATCGACTATTGGGGGCGCGGTAGCACCTTACAAAACGGATGGTATCTGACAGGCGATATCGGAAGCCTCACCGAAGACAATCGTATTCGTGTGAGCGCGCGTCACGCGGAACTTATTATTACGGGTGGTGAAAACGTGGCACCCCGTGAGGTTGAAGAAGTACTCGAAAGTATTCCGGGGGTCAAGGCGGCCTTAGTCTTAGGTCAACCCGACGAAAAGTGGGGTGCTTTGGTGACGGCTTTGTTGGTACCAGAAACAGGTAAGACATTGCCTTCAGACAACGAGATCGTAGGCTTTTTACGTCCTCGTTTAGCTCGCTGGAAGTCCCCTCGTCGATTTGCGTGGGTAAAGACCTTGCCCCTTACGGCGGGCGGCAAGCCCTGTCGACAGCCTGACGTCTTGGAAGGGATGACACTACAGCCCCTTCATTACGCGATGCATTGATGCAAAAACAAGCAACGGTGACTAAGACGAAATCGCTCAAACGTAAGTCTCTTCAAGCACGTCCGACGACCAACAACCATCAGGCGTAGAATTAAAAAATCGTTTCTTTATTTTTGGAGATGTTCCATGACGCTTTTGCTCGAAGATCGTTTATTGCCAGGCGTAGCCGAATTGGTGCCAGAGCTTGTTGAGATTCGTCACGATATCCATCAGCATCCAGAGCTGGGTTTTGAGACAGAGCGTACGGTTGGCAAGATCGTTGAATATCTCCAAGCAAGCCACGTCGATACGATTGACACTGAGCTTGTGAAGGGATGTGTGGTCGCTGTGGTTGAAGGCAATCAACCTGGTCACACGATTGGTGTTCGTTCAGACATGGACGCCCTCCCGATGAAGGACGGTTGCGGCAAGTCCTATGCGAGTGTGGTAGATGGTCGTGGTCACTGCTGTGGTCATGATGGTCATACGACGTGGCTTTTAGGGGTTGCGCGTTGGTTGGCGACTCACCGTGACTTCCCGGGGCGCGTGGTTTTGGTTTTTCAGGCCGCTGAAGAACCAGGACTCGGTGCCAAGGCGTTAATTGAAGCTGGGCTCTTTGAAAAGTATGGCATCGAAGAAATGTATGGCGGTCATACCGAACCCAATTTGCCTAAGGGTACGATCGGCTTTAAACCAGGCCCCTTGCAGGCTGCAAGCGACAGCTTCTATGTCACTTTGAAGGGTAAGGGAACGCATGGAGGCCGTCCGCATTTGGGTATCGACCCGATGCCTGTTGCTGCGCAGATCATTTTGGCTTTGCAGACGATTGTCTCCCGTAAGGTTGATCCGATCGAGTCGGCTGTTGTGTCTGTGTGTTCGATTAATGCTGGTAACTTCCAGGCCGTGAACGTTGTTCAGAGTGAACTCACGATGAGTGGTACGGTGCGTACGTTCTTACCTGAAATCCGCGACTTGGCTGAAGCCAATATCACGGCGATGGTTAATGGTATTGCTGCAGCCAATGGTTGCGAAGCGGAACTCGTCTACGACCGTTTGATTGGTTCTGTGATCAATTCTGAAGAACAGACCGAAGCTGCTATGGCTGCGACGCGAGACCTTCTGGGTGAAGATCGCGTCAAGGTTATTCGTCCCTTCATGTCAAGTGAAGACTTCTCATGCTATCTCAATAAGGTACCTGGTTCCATTATTCGCGTGGGCATTCGTGATGATGAACATCAGGTATCGTTACATCACCAAAAGATGGACTTTAACGACGACGTGTTGCCCGTTGCCGTGAGTGTCGTGGCCAATATGGCCGTTACGCGCTTGAAAGCCTTGGTCTAAAAACTTACGGTCACATTTCAATCAAGAGCCAGTCTTCGTGAGAGGAAGGCTGGCTTTTTACTTTGTTCGCACCTCAATGCTGGTTTGCCTGCTCTATAACCATGAACGGCGGTGACCTGCTCTATAACATGAACTTCCTTGGAGGTTTGGTAGCCTGAGTGTTTTGAAACAACGCTGACGTGAGGCACGGATAGAATTTCTGATCCAGGCGTTGGCGTTTGAATAAGGACAGTCGTGTACTTCTAGAGACCACGAACGTTTGATGAAATAGCTGAAATGTTTTGCAACGCAGCACTCAGAGACGAATTGGGTGCGTTCGGGGCATTAAGCGCTTTTTGTAATGCGATGGTTTCTGCTCGCGTGAGCACCATCGTTGTCGGGAGTTCGCGAGACACCGATGTATCCAAAGGCAATCGTTGTTCGAGAACTGCCTGTCGAAGGAACATTCGTACTGCGTCTTCTGTCGTTAGACCAATGGCGGCAAAGACCTTATCGGCTTCGTCACGTAAATCTTGGTCGAGGCTAATCTTTAATGTTGCCATGATGCCTTCTTTTTAGGATAGTTTGTCAATAAGGATGGAGATCGAGGCGGTGGTTTGGGTTTTGTGGTCGCTTGAGCTCAGTTTTCAAGATATATAGCACCAACTGCTTGTTATGCTCAATGGCGCTAAGGCGCGAAGGAATTCGTTGCAGTAAAATAACCTGTTTTAATTCACGAGGTATACAGACTCCATGTTTACGCAAGTTGCCATTATTACGCTACTCATCATTGCAGCAGCGTACTTCGCTATGTCGGAAATCGCTTTGGCAGGGGCGCGTCCTGTCCGTTTAACCCGCATGGCCGAAGACGGCGATTCGCGTGCCCAGTTGGTGATCAACCTCAAAGAAAATCCAGGCTACTTCTTCTCGGTCGTTCAGGTGGGGATCAATGCTGTAGCGATTTTGGGCGGTGTCGTCGGTGAAGAAGCGTTTACGGGCTTTTTTGCAACGTTACTTGCTTATGTGTTGCCAGCTGAATTAGTGAACGGCGTTGCCTTCTTTTGCTCGTTCCTTTTTGTGACGATCCTCTTTGTGATGTTTGCGGACTTGATCCCGAAGCGCGTTGCTATGAGTTGTCCTGAAGCCGTGGCAGTGCGTTGTATCCGTCCGATGATTGTCCTCATCATGGTGCTCAAACCTTTGGTGTGGTTGTTGACTGCTATGGCCAACGGCATCATGCGCATGATGAGCCTGCCGCTACATAACGAAGATCGTATTACCAACGAAGACGTGATCGCGACCGTGGAAGCCGGGGCTAAAGCTGGTGTGGTGGCACCTTTAGAACATACGGCTATTAAGAACATGATGGAGCTCGAAGACCATCTGGTGCCGAGCGCTATGACGAACCGTGACAATATCGTTTACTTTACGTTGGATGAGCCTGAAGAAAGCATCCGCGAAAAAATTAGCCAGACACCCCATAACAAATTCTTGGTTTGTAACAGTGACATCGACCACGTCATGGGCCTTGTCGACGGTAAGCAACTCCTTAAAATCTACGCCGATAACGAGCCGCTTGATCTCAGTCAGTCGGGTTTGGTGCAGCCTGTCATCACGATTCCAGACTCTTTAACGCTGACCGAAACGCTTGACCTTTTTAAGCAAGATAGCCAAGACTTTGCTGTGGTGATTAACGAATATGGCCTCACGGTCGGGATCATCACGTTGAAGGACATTTTGTGGCCAGTGATGGGTAACTACGACGTTTGGGCTGACGATCAGATGCTTGTGCAGCGCTCAGATGGCTCCTGGCTTGTGGATGGCTCCACGCCCGTTGACGACATTGAACGCGAATTCGGTATCGAAAGTTTGCCTGACGAAGAAACCTACGAAACGGTCGCGGGTTTCATTATGTACATGCTTCGTCGTGTGCCAAAGCGCGGTGACCATGTGGACTACGCGGGCTATCGTTTTGAAGTGACCAATATGGATGGCTTCCATATTGACCAGGTCTTGATGTATCGCCCTGAACACCGTCACAACGAAAAGAAAAAGGGCGAAAAGCACGATAAGCCGACCGACAAGCCAACGGATAAGGCAGGGGGCTCAGTAAAGTCTGAGACCACGCCAATTGAGCCCACGTCTCACGTTTAAAAAGAAGGAACACGATGACAACGCCTAAATGCATTGGTCGACGTTGTGCTCGATCTCGCCATATATCGTCACAGTGTGATGCGTGCATCAAAGCGTGTCCTATGGGGGCACTACAAGTTGAAAGCGGTCGTTTGAGCCTGATTGAACCCGCGTGTACGGCATGTGGTGCCTGTGTGTCGGTGTGTCCGATGGATGCCCTTGAACTCGATGGGGTGCCAGAACGCCTCAACGTGATGCCCGATGGCTCGTGCCAACTTCGGTGTTCTCGCGCCATGTCGGGCGACGGTCAAGCGATCGGTTGCCAACACGCACTCTCTGAAGAAATGTTGCTCGACGCTTTGGCGCAAGGTGTCAAACACATCACATTGGTGACGGCTGGGTGTGAAGGGTGCCCCAATCAACCAAGCAAAATCCCGACAGATGCCTTAGAGCAACGCTTTAAAGCTTGGCAGGAGATTTTAGGCAAGGGTGTGACGATTGCGCGCCGTACTGAAGTACCTAAAGACGTGGACGGCGGTCGTCGTCACTTATTGGGGATGGTCGCGCGTAAGGCCACGGCACCAAAGCCCCTCGAGACAGTAGAGGACGCGGCGCCCATGAATCCGAAGGCGCCATTTCATCTCACGAAACGCCGTCGACAGTTGATTACGCTCTTAAGAGGTTTATTGCCGCAAGCGCCCAACCAGGAGACTGCAACTAAAGACGCTTTGTCGCATGTCTTGGTGCCTAGGTTTGACGAAGAAAGCTGTACGGCTTGTGGGCTCTGTGCTGCCATGTGTCCCAATAAAGCGCTATCAGCCAAAACCGAAGGTGATGTCTTTACGATTGCTGCGATTGAAGCGTGTTGTACTGGGTGCGGGCTTTGTGCCGATATCTGCACGGCCAATGCTGTGACCTTTGATGAACCTCAGGGGACCGAAGCTTTCTTGATGGGACGGCCAATCGTTAAGATGACCGCGCGCAATAAGCGCCGTCGTTCCGCTTGGGATGGCATCACGCAAAAAGACTTTTCGCAAGCCTTCTTTAATCGGTGATTGACGAGAAGTTAAAGATAACGCCGCTTGAGGTGAGACTCTGGCCGCGTTTGTCGTTAACGAATCTGCGCAATGGCTTCGCAATAGTGACGATTACATTCACTGAGCGTAGGCACGTAGCCTTCACCGGTAATAAAGGGCTCAATCGCGATGTCTTCGGTTTCGGTGACCGTGAGCACATCGGGCACTGCGCTCGCAAAGGCGTCGAGCATATTGCGTAAGCCTTGAACAATATGAAGCGGTGTACCTACGGGCACCTGAATACGCACAAAGCCAAGGGCGCCGCGCTTAATGCTAAAGCCAATCCCATTGGAGAGTAGGGCAACGACACTATCGGCACTCCAAAAGACGCTCCCGATTGACTCTGGATCATGAAGGGACGAATGAATGTGTGTCAAATCGTCAAAAGCCGCGCGAAGCGCCATGGCGGCTTCACGGAACTGCACACGCGAGATGTTATTAAAGCCATCAAGTGCAAAGGTCTTCTTGACCAAAATCCCAAAGTCCGTTTCAACGTCTGTGCGGGCATCCGCAAACTGCTTGGGCGTAATACGGACATTGACGAGCTCGGGCTGGTGTTTAAGCCACATAATCACGTCGTCCATGGTGCGACCAACGCGGTTTTCTGCTTTGAGGCGCCCGTTTTCAAAGAGACGCACGAACCAGTCGAACGAATTATGCCAAGCGTTATATTTGTTGACGAAGTCTTCAAGAATGTCGTCAGGCACGTTGCGCGTTTGAAAGGTATCTTCGATGTGGTGTAAGTCCATCACGGCCACTGCTGAGACCGTGAGTCCAGTCGTCATATGCTCTTCAAGCGCTTGACGAAATGGCACGATATGGAGTTCTCGACGCAGATTAATAACACCAAAGAGCACCGCATAGAGGCGGTACTGCTTGTTGCGCTCAAGCTCATGGAGCTTACTCGTGATGTCATCGACCATGACTGTGTTCCAAAGTAAGCCGTAGGAGCGCTCATCCCAAATGAGTACTTGACTAATCAACGCTTCAAAATAAGCGCGCATCACGCTATAAACGATTTCGTGATGAAAGCTCATCACCGAAACACGTAACGTATTGTCTTTTAATAAAAGCGTTTTCATGGCCGCACTTAATGAAGCAACAACGATTTATTCATTATTCAAGGCGTTGAGGCTTTTGTCCATTTAAATGGTTGTAAATACGGGTAATTCAGGATTGAAGTTTGTGATTCGAAAGACACTGACCAGGTGGATGTCGCGTTTTTTGGAGGCGTGTCCGTGAGATACAAAATGTTGCTCTCACCCAAGGGTTTTCGTTACTAAGGTATTTTATGTATTTTGGTTGATTCGTCTTAAAGATACAGGGTTTAGTCGGAAGCGTTTTGTCGCTCGCTCAGGGATAATGATCGCAATGGTTAAAAAAACCATTCAAAGACCTCTATAAAAAATCCTGGAGATCCCGCTATGAATGCATTTGACAATGCTTTCGAAACGAAGTGGACGCTCATCTTTCTTGCAGAATTTTTCTTCATCATGATGCCGTTCCCCTTCTTCTATGACATCAACTACACGCCATGGCTGTTTGGTGTGCCTCGTTTTATTTATTGCTGGTTGGCTTATGGCTTACTGGTGATTGGAACGATTGCCCTTTGGTGGCGTGCTTGCATGCAGCGTCCCGAATATCAGGAATACGAGGAGTAACGCGCCATGCCATATCAGGTTGAAACATCAACGGGTCCATTTTTGGCCGTTACGATTATTTATCTTTTCATTCTTGGCTTCATCGGTTGGTGGGGTAATCGCCAAAATCGCAACCTGCAAGACTTCTTCACGATGTCGGGTTCTGCGGGCGCCATTCTGTCAGGCTTGGCTTACTTCTCGACGCAGTATTCGATGTCGACCTTCATGGGTGTGCCGGGATCCATCTATCACGTGGGTTACGCTGGGATGAGCGTCTCCGTGCCAGGGATCGCCTTCTCGATGGTGATTCCTGCCTTGCTCGTTGGCCGTCGCTTGATTAAGTTAGGTCATCGCTATCAGATGTTGACGATGGCTGACTATTTGGCTGACCGCTATGAATCGACCGCTATTCGTGGTTTGTTGGCTGTGCTGATGTTGATCTTCTTGGTCCCGATGATGGGTGCCCAAACGATCGGTGCGGGTGTGATTTTCACGACCTACACAGGCGCGCCGCAGTGGGTGGGTATCGTGGTCATGGGTGTGACCGTGATTCTTTACTGTATGGCCGGTGGTATCCGTTCAGTCATGATGACGGACGTCATTCAGGGGGTCTTGATGGTCATGACCGCAGTGACGACCTTTGTCGTGTCGTTGCAGTTGGGCGGTGGCCTTGAAGTCATCAACCAGAAGCTCGCAGCTGTTGACCCCAACTACTTGAAGTTCCCTGGTCACAATAATAGCTATCCGTGGCAGAACTACGCTTCGATGATCGTGATGTGGTCCTTCTTCTGTATTGGTCAGCCGCATCTCTTTACGAAGTTCTTCACAATGAAGAACTACTCCACGATGTTTAAAGCCGTGTTGCTCGGTACACTCGGTATGTGGTTCTCCGCTTCCTTCATCGAATGGTGCGGTGTAACGGGTGCTGCTAGCTTCCCTGGTATCCCAGGCAAAGAAAGTGACTTCATCGTGCCGTTGATCCTTCAGGAAGGTCTCCATCCGGTCGTCTCCGCTTTGATGGTGGCTGGTATCTTCTCGGCCGGTATGTCGACGATTAGTTCGTTGCTGCTTACCTCGACCTCTGCTGTTTCTCGCGACCTTTATCAGCGTATCTTGAAGCGCGATGCAACCGACGAAGACACGCTCAAGATGGCTCGCGTCGTGACCGTGGTGCTCGGTATCATCGCTATTGGTATCGGTATCTTGAAGCCGGGTTCGATCTTTACGATCATTCTTTTTGCCTTCGGTGGTCTCGGTATCTGGGCTGCGCCGATCATCTGCGGTATGTACTGGAAGCGTACGACGACCACGGCCGTGTTTGTGTCCGTGATTCTCGGCGAAATCTTCTACTTCTTGCTTCTCACGCAGTTTAAGGAACTCTCCTTTGGCTTTAACCCGTTGATCGTGGCTTGGTCCGTGACGATGGTCATCCTCATTGTGACGAGTCTCTTAACGAAGCCTGTGTCGGATGCTACCATCCGTCGCCACTTCGACGATCTTGATAAGCCCGTGAAGGCTTAATCGCTCTTTATCCAGTGCCGCCGATCGTGTGACATACATGGTCGGCGGTTTTGCCATTCTTCTTTATAGTGACTTGACTATGTATCTCGCTCATCTCAATTGGCAGGAAGCTGCCAAAGTGTTCGCTGATCCTGAGACGCTCGTTGTGATTCCTGTGGGCTCTACGGAGCAGCACGGTTGCGTGGGTCCTTTGGGCACGGACTGGTTGATCCCTGAAGAATTCTGCCGTCGTTTGAATGACCAAATGCAAAAGATCGTGATTGCCCCAGTCTTGCCTTTTGGCGTGGCAACGCATCACATCAATTTCCCAGGTACGATCGACTTAGGGCTTGAAGCCATGACAGCAGTCATGAAGCAAATTTTTGAGTCCCTCTATCGCCATGGCGCTCGTCGCTTTGCGGTTGTGAATGGTCACGGGGGTAACGATCCCGCAATCGAAAAGGCCGCGCTTGACCTTTACCGTAAGGGCGCTCAGGTGACCTTGATCGATTGGTGGGGCATTGCACCTAAACTCAATCCCGAATGGCCGACGGGTCACGGTGACGCGCAAGAGGTTGCTGCGGTAATGGCTTTCCGTCCTGAATTGATTAAGACTGAATACCTCGTTGACAACGTGGTGACGCCGCCTTCTGAGGCTTTGCCTCAAGCGCACATCAATACCGTGACCTTTGAGGGGGCACCCGTTAAGATCATTCGAGAAATTCGCGATACGGTGAATACGGGTGGTTTGGGTGGCCTTGAAGCCAAGTTTGCGACGATCGAGTGGGGCACTGAAATGATGAACGGTGTCTCCGATTGGATGGTTCGCTATTTGGAAGAATTCCGCTGTATTCCGTTACCTGCCAAAAAGTGGGCTGACTAAAACGCTTACGACGAAGAAGGAGACCTTATGCACTACGGGGATATCGCATCGGCTGTCAATGCCGAACGTTTAATGAGTACCGTTCGAGCAATCTGTACTGGTGAACGTTTATCAAACACCGCTGAAGAAGCAGCTATAGAGACACTCACGCGCTTTTATGAAGAAGCCGGGTGTCGTGTGACGGTAGAGCGCCATCCGGGGTTTGTGAGTACCCCTGAAGGCGCCGCTTTTGTGGTGGCTGGAAACACCTATGCTGCGGTCACTCACCCGATGACCCCTAGTGTCGAAGGTCTCCAGGCGCCTTTAGTTTATGTCCCCATCGAAGACGTAAGGACTGTTGCGTCTGAAGTGGTTTTAGGTAAGTTAGTCCTCACCGATGGACTAGCCATGGAGCCTATCGTTCGTACGCTTGAAGCCAAGGGTGCGTTAGGTGTGGTCTTTATTACGGGCGAATACATTCACAATATGATTGTGTCGCGCGTTTGGGGGTCACCTACGCCAGAGACCCTCCACAACTACGTGGGTATCCCGGTCGCGAGTATTTCGTTGGGGGACGGCAAAGCGATCAAGGCGCGCTATGCCTCGCAAGGTGCGTTAGAGGCTAAGCTTGCTACGACGGTGTGGAGTCGCTGGGTCGAGATCCCGTGTTTAGTCGCAGAAATCCCGACACCTCATAAAGACTTTGTGATGGTGACAGGGCATTTAGACAGTTGGCATTTGGGAGCCATGGATAATGCATCTGGTAACGCATGCGCCGTTGAACTCGCACGCATCTTGGCGCCCCATGCATCGAAATTAAAGCGTGGGGTTCGCTTTGTCACGTGGTCTGGACACTCGCATGGGCGTTATGCTGGTTCAACCGCTTATTGTGACGCGCACTTTGAAGAGCTTCACGAACACTGTGTGCTCAACATTAATGCGGACTGCTTGGGTGGGTGCTGTGCTTCAGTCATGACAGAGTCGCCTGCCATGGCTTCAACAGCTGAATTAGCAAAACTCGCGTTGCGTGAAGCCGCAGGGGTCACAGATTGGGTTGGATGCCGCTATTCACGCTCTTGCGACCAAAGCTTTTGGGGGCCTGGTGTTCCGTCCGTCTTTTCGCAGGTCTCTGAACAGGCGCCCTTTGAAGGGGTCGCTGCGGAGGCCTTCAAGAAGATGTTTGGAAGTGGTCGTAGCGGAGGCTTCGGCTATTGGTGGCATTCGATTGAAGATACGCCTGATAAATTAGATCCTGTGCTTCTAGCTCGCGACGTTCGCGTCTTTGCCGTGGCACTTTGCCATGCTGTGATGGATGAACGTCTTCCGTTAGATGCTAAGGCTGAAGTCGATGAACTCACGGCCTTCATTAAAGAGCGTCAAACGAAAGTCGGTGACTTGCTCGATCTATCCATGGTGATCGATCGTCTTGAATGGCTGTCGCGCGTTTTAGCTGATCGCATGAATGATGAGCCCGAAGCGGTGAACCGTTTGACGCACGACGTGCTTGCTGAAATTATTCCGCTTTCTTATGTCGAAGGGTCGATCTATTCGCACGACGAAGCTTTACGTGCGCCTGCCGTCCCGATGCTTCGTGACATTGATCGTTTAGAGAGTATGAACGAGCATGAACGACAAGCTACCTTGGTGAAACTACGTCGTCAGGTTAATCGCCTCAAGATGGGCGTTCGTCATGCATTACAGGTTGCGGGGGCCAATGTGCCAGTTTAAGGCGTTCGCCCGTTAAGGTGATAGAAGAAGCACTCGAAAGCATCAACCTTCGAGTGCTTCTGTCTTTTGGTGATCGCTTTTTGGCTTAATGGTTGTCAGGCAACTGTAAGCCTAAACGGATCGCGAGTTTACGAAGTGCAAGCTCCCACCAGTCCACAAACTCGATGGGCACTTCATCGGTTTTAAGGCGTAACACCAAACGTTCTGGGGCTAAGTCCATTGGAGCGTCTAAGAGCGCAAGGCTTGATTTAAGTCCAGGCTGCGTGAGTGCCACGGCTTTAGGCACTATCGTCCAACCAATGCCGCGTGCGGCTAAACCAATGGCCCATTGAGGACTGTCGACTTCCCAACAGTCACTACTGATCGTAATGGGAGGTGCCGACTCACTGTCTCTCGCAATAATCAGAATTTGACGATAGTCGCGCAAGTCGTCCGTTGTGATGTCGGTGCGTTGTGCCAAAGGGTGTTTTTTAGAGACCGCAATGACACGGGGTGATAGCCCAATGAGGCGCTCTTCACACTCGGGATCGGAGCGCAAAGAATAAATGACGGCCATCGTCATGGCAGCACGTCTAAAGAACCAGTTGGTTTCAGAACTTGAAATGTTTTCAAGCTGCACTGTGGCTGACGGAAAGTGACGCGAAAAGTCACGCAACAAATCCAACACCATCGGAATTTCGAGCCCCATGTCAATCCCCATATAAAGAAGGGGATTGGGCGTATGAAAGAGCGCTGCGGCTCGACTTTCAAAGCGAGAGGTTTCGAGTAGAACGCGCCTGGCATTAGGTAAGAGTGTTTCGGCTGCAGGCGTCAGGAGGGCAGGTGTCCCACGCGTAAATAATTTAAAGCCTAATTCATTTTCCATCCCGGCAATATGGGTCGAGACGACACTTTGACTTCGACCAAGTGCACGTGCAGCGGCCGAAAACGTGCCCTCGTCAGCGACGGCAACAAAAGAACGGATTTCGTCAATCTTGAGGCTCATAGCAAAACTCTGAGAGAGGATGGTTAGTGCCTAGTCTATCAAAAACTTGATGGATCTTATCTTGAGCGATCGGAAATTAAATGAGAGAATGCTCGCGTATAAATAACAATTAGGCGCTTTATGCAGATCCAAACCACAATTCCAACCAATCATATCAATCCATCCTCTTCAATGAAACGGCAGCTCTTGGCTGCCCGTGCTGGCTTTTTTACGGGTGGTTTTACGGTCGCTAGTTGGGCACCGATTATCCCGTTTGTGCAGTCTGGTCTTTCGCTTGAACCCGCGATTTTAGGTTCGCTTCTCTTAGGTCTTGGGATTGGTTCCTTTGTTGGGATGCCGGTCGCTGGAACCATCTCTGTGCGTTACGGTAGCCGTTTTGCCTTAGCGCTCTCTGGTGTGCTCTCTTGCCTTTTGTTGGTCATCCTCGCGATGATCCCTGGATTTTATATTGAATGTGCCGCGCTCTTTATGTATGGCGTGACCTTGGGTTGCTTAGAAGTAAGCGCCAATATTTATGGTGCGCAGCTTGAAAAGCAAGTAGGTCACCCGATCATGTCTGGGCTCCATGCGTCCTATTCGATTGGTGAGGTGGTCTCCGCCGCTGCGGTCACGGGGCTTTTGATCATGGGTGCGCCGCTCGTTTGGGTGATTGGTGGTTTGATGGTCGTGATCGCTTCTGGCTTGCTTTGGACGCTCTCTGGAATTCCAGCCGACGCCGGTCGAGCGAAAGGTCAAAAAGCCGAAGGCATGGTCTTTGCTGCGCCAAAAGGTCGCATTCTCATGTTTAGCTTGGTTTGTCTAGCGGTTTTCTTGGCCGAAGGTGCCATGCTTGACTGGTCGGCCATCTACGTGCATGAAGTCGGTGGCGTGGATTTGAAGGCCGCGGGTATTGGTTACACGCTCTTTGTGATTGCCATGGCGATCTCTCGTTTGACGGGGGACCGTTTGGTTGAAACCTTTGGTCGAGCCAAGGTGCTCTTTGCGGGCATGATGCTCAACATTGTGACGCTTCTGATCATGGTGTGTTTCGAGTCGCCGATTGTGCTCTTTGCTAGCCTCTTCGTGATGGGCTTGGGCGTGGCTAACGTGGCGCCGATTATCATTTCGGCCGCCTCTTCAGTGAAGCACGTCGATCCGACGAGCGCTATTACAACTGTGACGACGATTGGTTATGGTGGTTTGATGGCGGGGCCTGCGATCCTTGGTTTTATTGCTCAGCATCAGTCTCTTGAAGTCGCCTTCCTCTTTATTGCGTGTCTTTTGACTGCGGCTTTGGTCAACCAGTTGGTGATGCGCAAACATCTCTCGGCGTAAGTTAAGCTGTTGCAATAAAGCCACAAGTAGTGACGACGTTATGCGTGTAAACCCTTACGCGTGATAACATTTCTGCCTAGCTGTAATTGGCGCTGCCTCTTGAGACTATCTCAAAAGGCAGCGTCTTTTTTTAAAGTGTTGTCCCATGTCTGAACCCGTTCGTCGTCCGATTGATTTAAGAGCTTTTCTACTTTGCGTGTGCCTCAGCATGATTTGGGGCTTGCAGCAAACGGCCATTAAGGCTTGTGCGCTTGAGATCAGTCCTATTTTGCAGGTGTCGATCCGATCGGGGACGGCCGCTTTGTTGCTTTGGCTCGCGAACCGTTGGTGGCTCCATGAAACTTGGAATGCCAATGTGCGTTTGAAGGATGCTTTGCTCGTGGGTTTAGGGTTTGCGGGTGAGTTCTTCTTTGTGGCTCAGGGGCTAAGCTATACGAATGCCTCGCACATTTCGGTTTTGCTCTATACAGCGCCCTTTTTTGCGGCTATGGGTTTGGCAATTAAAATCCCTGAAGAGCGTTTGAGTCTCGTTCAGTGGGGTGGCTTAGCGACGGCGTTTTTAGGGATTGCATCCGCATTCTTATTACCGGTCTTTTTAGAGGGTGGGGCGATACCCGAAGGGGACCATTGGATTTTGGGTGACTTTTTTGGTTTGATGGCTGGGCTCTCGTGGGGGCTCACGACGATTTGTCTACGCACGACTACCATGAATGATGCGCCAGCAACTCAGATGCTCTTTTGGCAGTTGCTCATGGGCTTTTTGCTCTTATTTCCGATGGCCTTTATCACCGATCAAGCGTACGTGACGTTGACGCCGATGGTGATCGGTAGCATGGCCTTTCAGATTTTGATTGTGGCCTTTGCGAGCTACCTGGTTTGGAGCTACTTGCTAAAGCAATATTTGGCAGCGCGCTTAGGTGTACTCGTCTTTATGACGCCGCTTTTTGGTGTGCTTTTCTCGGTTGTGCTTTTGGGCGAACAGATTGGGGTACCTTTTGTGCTCGGTTGCGCTTTGGTGATGACTGGGCTCTTGATGATGCAGGCAAAGAACTTGAGGTTTTTGCGTCAGCGACGAGAAAAATAGTGTCAGAAAGCAATAGAAGAGGCGGTTCGCATGAGTGGACTGTCTCTTTTTGCATGGAGAGCCAAGTCTTGTCCGGCTAGAAAAACAAAACCCGCTCTGCCTAAACAGAACGGGTCGGTGTCTTGGTGCGCCCTGCTGGACTTGAACCAGCGACCAAGCGATTATGAGTCGCCTGCTCTAACCAACTGAGCTAAGGGCGCGAGAAGATGCATTCTAGCATGTCAAACGAAAAATGCCAAATTTTGTTTAAAAATCGCGTCTTGCTAACATGAGAGTATGCGTTTGATGGCAGAATGCAACGGGATCCTCGAAGAAGAATGGGCGTTTTTGGCGTGATGCCTCATCTTCGTTTCGCGCAGTGTGCTTTGTTCAGGTATCATACGTGGCAATCCATAAATAACGTCCCCACGAACGGGTCACAAACGAATGACTGAAGAAGAAAAGAAAAAGCCGATCGTCATCAACGGTGCAGATATTGCCGAAGAATTAGTCGAATTGTGTCCAGGTATGCCACCGACGCTCACGCGCGAAGTGTATCGCTCGGTGATTCATGCCATGCAGGATGCGCTCGTCGAGGGTAAGCGTATTGAAATTCGTGGTTTTGGTTCGTTTACGACCCGTTATCGCGAAGGCGGTCAGCGCCGCAATCCGCGTACGGGCGAATATGTTTATGCCGAAGAGCGCTATGTGGTGGCGTTCCGTGCAGGTAAAGAACTTCGTGAAGAAATCGACTTCACGCGCCATCTCAAGTAAATAAACCCTTAATGCAACAAGAACACCTCGTAGGTCTGAACGCGAGGTGTTTTTTTTATGACATTTCGATGTGTCGTCGCACTTAAAAACACCCGATTTGACACTCAAAATTCACTTAGGTGACACGAATCTTTCACAGACAGTTTCTAGACTTTAGCCACCTTTCGAGGAGATGTATCGAAAGGCGAACGTATTGTTATAGGAATGATCAAGTGAAACTCAAAGCTACGACCGCTGCCGTCTCTGCAGCGATGCTGTCTCTTCTTTGTGCCGCTCAGGCGGGTGCTGCTCAGATTTATCCGGTTGACCAGGCGCGCTTCATGACCAATGCGCGTTTTGACTTCAAGGTCGAATTGGATAGCACCATGGCTCGTAAGGATGTCACGGTACAAATTAATGGCGAAGACTACACCAAGACGCTCTCGGGCAAGGAAGTTTGGGTTGAAAAAGAAGACGGCGTCCATGGTTCTGCGTTGGTGGTGCGTGACGTTGAAATTAAAAAGCCTGGCCGCTATACCGTGACGGTTAAGAGCGCTGAAGGCGAACAGACTGCGCATTGGGATATTTATGGCACGCCCGAAAAGCCGGTCGCAAAGAACGTGATTCTTTTGATTGCTGACGGTTTGTCTGTGGGGCACCGTACTGCCGCCCGTATTCTTTCGAAGGGTGTGACAAACGGCATGTATAACGCCCCGTTGGCCATGGACGATATGCCTCACATGGCATTGCTCGGTACGAGCTCTGTCGATACGATTGCTGCTGACAGTGCCAATACGGCTTCTGCTTACATGACGGGTCACAAGTCGAGCGTCAATGCGCTTGGTGTCTACGCTGACCGTACGAAGGCAAGCCAGGACGATCCGAAGCAAGAAACGATTGCTGAAATCATCCGTCGTAAGACCGACATGGCCGTGGGTGTGGTGAGTGACGCCGAAATCGAGGACGCAACGCCTGCTTCGGTGGTCTCTCATACGCGTCGTCGTAATGACAAGGCCGATATCGTAGGCATGTTCTACAACGTGAAGCCTGAAGTTGTGTTGGGTGGCGGTTCTGCTTACTTCTTGCCGAAAGAAACCCCGGGTTCTAAGCGCAAAGATAGCGTGAACTACATCGAAAAGTTTAGCGAAGCGGGCTACCACTTGGTCACTGACCGTACGGCCTTGAATCAGGTTGTGACGGGCGAAACGCCTGACCGCCTCTTAGGCTTATTCCATACGGGTAATATGGACGGCTGGATTGACCGCCATCAGTGGAAGGGTAACACCGTCAAGAAGTTCCCGAATCAGCCTGACCTTACCGAATCCTTTGATGCGGCCGTCAAGGTGCTTGAAAAGAACGACAAGGGCTTCTTCTTGATGCTCGAAGCCGGTCTTGTTGACAAGTACTCTCATCCGCTTGACTGGACGCGCTCTGTGGCTGACACGATCGCCTTTGATAAGGTGGTTGAACGCGCCAAGGCTTACTGCGAAAAGAATCCAGACACGCTCTTGATTGTGACGGGTGACCATACTCACTCGATCTCTGTGGCGGGTACCGTGGACGACAATAAGCCGGGCAAAGATATGCGCGAAAAGGTCGGTGTCTATGCCGATGCTGGCTACCCCAACTACGAAGACAAGGATAAGGACGGCTTCCCAGATAACTTCCAGCCCTCTAAGCGTTTGGCCGTCTTCTTTGGTGCACATCCTGACTACTACGAAACCTATCGTAGCTTCCCTGACGCCACCTTCACGCCGGCCGTCAAGGATGAAAAGGGTCACTACGTGGCCAACGCCCAGTATAAGGATGTTGAAGGCGCTCACTTCGTTGAAGGGAATCTCCCGCGTAACGAAAGCCAGGGTGTTCACACGGTGGACGATCTGGTCGTAACGGCTCAGGGGCCCAATGCTGACAAGATCCGTGGCTTCATGAATTCCACGGAAGTCTTCCGCGTCATGGCTGAAGCGCTCGCGCTTGGTAAATAAGCTGACTGACGAGTGACAGCAGACGGAGGGACGTCCCTAAGGCGACGAACCCTCCGTTTTTACTTTGACTTTTCATAAGACGACAGACCATGAAACGACGCACGCTTCTTATTTCGATCGGTACCGCGCTACTGGGCGCAAGCCTCAATGCACGCGCCGAAACGCCGTCCATTACTTTTGAAGAGATGTATGCAAGCTCTTCGGTGTTAGGGCTCGCCTTTTCTGACACTTTAAAAAAGCTCGCTGGTCAAAAAATCCGTATCCGCGGCTTTATGGCGCCACCTTTGAAGGCTGAAGCCGACTTTTTGGTGCTCACCAAAGAGCCCGTGAGCCTCTGTCCCTTCTGTTCTTCAGACCAAGACTGGCCAAACGACATCATCCTCGTGCGTTTAGCCAAACGCAAAGACTTCGTGCAATCAAACACTTTGATTGAAGTGTCTGGCCAATTGCAAATCGGAAGTGAAACGGATGAAAAAACAGGCTTTGTGAGCCTGGTTCGCATTGTTGACGCTGATTACAGGATTGTCTAACGATGGCTTCAATCTTGAGACTTAAAGAGGTTCGGCTCGATGTCCCTGATGGCGTGGGTACCCGTACGATTTTCGATGTGCCGCATTTTGAGTTAGAAGAGGGCGCTTTTATGGGCGTGAGAGGTGCATCGGGCTCTGGCAAGAGTACGTTTTTAAAACTCATTTCTGGGATCTTGCTGCCAACCACGGGCACGATTGAGGTTGGACACACGGTCATTAACCAATTGACTGAAGTCGAGCGAGACCGTTGGCGTGGGCGTCACATTGGTTTTTTATTTCAAGACTTTAGGCTTTTTGACGGGCTGACGGCGCTTGAAAACGTGTTGCTCCCTTTTACGTTTCATCAAAACACGATCTGTCGTGAACTTCGCGAAGACGCCGTGGCCAAATTAAGTGCCGTGGGTGTGCGCCCTGGCACCCGCGCTGAATGTTTGTCGCGTGGTGAAATGCAGCGTACGGCGCTCGTGCGTGTATTGATGCAGTCGCCCAAGATCATTTTGGCTGACGAACCGACGGCAAGCCTAGATACCGTGCGCGGCGATCAGGCAGTTGAAGTACTGCAAGAAGCGGCAAGTAGTTTGGGGGCGACGCTACTTTTGGTAAGCCACGATGAACGTGTGTTATCGCACTTTAATCAAACGATTACGCTTAGCAACGGGCGACTCTTTGATGGAGAAGATGAATAATGAACGTCTTCATGCTTTTAAAAGCTGAACTGCGCCGTAGTGCTGCGGTGTTAGCGGGGCTCGCCTTGGTGCTCGCGCTTTCGTTGTCGCTCTCCATTGCGACAGGGCTCACCGACCGAATGCTGAGACAGTCGTCAGCAGCGGCGGCTGACCGATTTGATTTATTGATTGGGGCTAAAGGGAGTTCAACGTCCCTTCTATTGTCGACCGTCTTTTTGCGTGATGAGCCGCAAACACTCGTGCCGCTAGAAGTCATGAAGGGGCTTGACGACAAACACGGCGTCAAGTGGGCGGCTCCCGTCGCTTTTGGTGACCGAGCCGACGCTTCGCCCATTGTGGGAACGACCTCGACCTTGGTCACCTTTGGCGGCACTCTAAAGCCCGAAGAGGGTAGAGCTTTTACAAACCTATTTGAAGCGGTTGTGGGTGCTGAGACCGACTATAAGATTGGTGACAAGATTGAGCCGATGCATGGCCGAACACCAGGCGCTGGTCACAAACATTCGCACGCACATTTCACGGTCGTAGGACGTATGCCGGCAACGGGTACGCCTTGGGATCGCGCTGTGATGGTGCCCATTGAGGCACTCTGGTCGATGCACTCGTTGACCTTACAGTCAAAGTGGCAGCAAAACACCCCGACATTAGGCGAATGGTCTGACGAAGATATGAAGCTTTTGCCAGGCGTCTCGGCAGTCGTTGTGAAACCCATCAGTATTGCGGACGCTTATCGCTTACGCCAGTCGCAGTCAACGCGCACGGTGACAGGGCAGCAAGGCGAAGCCGTCAATTTGATGGGGGTCTTTTCGGGTGAAGTCTTGGTGTCGCTTTATGGTTTATTAGGTAACGCCTCTGAGGCCATCACGCTCTTGGCTCGATTGACGCTCTTTACGGCATTGACGGCCACAGTGATTGCGGGTGTCCTTTTAGGGGAATTACGTCGCCCGGCCTTATTGCAGTTACGAGTCTTAGGTGCCCCTAGACGCTACTTAACCACCTTGATTTGGTTATTGATCATGACCGTGATCGTGGTTGGTGCCGTGGGTGGCTTAGTGTTTGGGACAGGATTTGCCGAAGGGGCGGCCATCTTATTGGGTCGCGAAACGGGGATTGTGATGCACCCGAGTCCTGGGTTCGATGAAGGTATGACGGTGGTAATCACGCTCATTGCAGGCGCCTTCTGTGCATTGTTGCCAGCTTGGCTTGCTGGACGAAGTGCCATTCGTTAAAGCGTCATTTCTGGCGATTCACTTGTGAAATGTCCATCTAGATTGGCTACATTGGATGGACATTTCAGTTAAAAAAGCGTTTGACTTTGACTATGTCGCCCTCATGAAGCATACCTGGCGCTACATGCACCGTACCAGCATCGATCGCGAAAATACGCGTGTTGCCGCGTCCTTTGCTGACGGGGCGAGCAACGGTCTTTTGTCCCTCTCTTTCAATCGCTACACAAAGCTCACCTTCGGTTTCGATGGTGAGCGTTTCACTTATAGGAAGCAATAGTTCTTCTTGGTGTGGTAACTGGAGGCCATACAACTGAGCTAGCAGAGGGAGTAAAACTCGCTGCGTCAGCATGATCGAACCTAATGGGTTGCCTGGTAGCCCAATGATAGGTATGCCATCGAGTTCAGCCATGATAAAGGGTGGGGCCTTTTTTTCGTCTTCGGGTGCTTTATCGTCGATCGTACCGCCTGCGGCGAGAATGGCTTGACGTGTGAGGTCGTGGGAACCGCGACCGGTTCCACCGATACTAATAACTGTGACTTCTGTTTGCATACGCGCTTAGCTAAGGGTGAGACCCCTGCTTGCGTTGCAAGTTGCAAATATGATGCGCTAGTTTTTGGTGATATCAACGATCCATATTCATATATCAGTCGGCTTCTCAAAGTGAAGGATACGGTACGTATTCGTCCTGAACTCGGTACCGAACCTAGTTTGAGATACATTCCCGTCGTTAAAAAAGGAGTCTAAACATGGAACTCGATTTTACGATTGGCTTAACAGAAGGGATTAGTTGGCCTTGGCCGATTGCGGTGTACCTTTTTTTGGCTGGGATTTCAGGCGGTGCTGTGGCTGCTGTACTGATGCTGAATCTTTATCGGCGTCAGACGCATGTTAATACGCCAGCATTGAAGGCGGCTTCGTTGATTGGTGCTTCGACGATCCTGCTTGGAATGGTTTGCCTTGTTCTAGACTTGACGAACCCTTTCAATTTTTGGCGAATTCTCATTCATTACAACGTGACAAGTGTGATGAGCCTTGGGGTGTTGGCGCTCTTAGTCTACATTCCAGCGGTCTGCCTCTTGATGTTGGTTGCCTTTAGAGATCGTTTATCAACCTTCGGGTTGGGTTTTCTTGATCCACTTGTAGGTGGCTTAGATGCGCGTCGTCATGGTTTGTCATGGCTCACGCTCATCATGGCTTTGACGATTTGTGCTTATACGGGCTTTTTAATTTCGGCGCTCATTCGATTCCCGCTGATCAATCAAGCTGTTTTGCCTGCGCTCTTTGTTGCGTCTGGTCTCTCTGCAGGGATGGCGGCCACAAAGGCCATGGCTGTGGGTTGCTTTGGTGATCATATAGAAAGCGTTGATCAACATTTGATGCATGGCGCTGAGTGGCCTGTTATGGCGGCAGAAGCCTTTTGCCTTTTTATGATCGCTGTTTCTTTGGTCAACGGCAATGCTGCTGCGCAAGTTGCTGTCAATGCATTTACTGATGGCGTATGGGCAACCGAATTTTGGGTTGGCGTGATTGGCGTAGGTTTTATTTTGCCTTTGCTTTTTGGTCTGATGAAACAAAGCCGTGCCGCCTTTTATATGGGCGCACTAGCCTCCGTCGTAGGCATGATGTGTCTACGTCTATTCATTCTTTATGCGGGCCAGCGTAATGGCCTTTAAAGAGAATGTCTGTTTGACGTTCTAATGACGGGCATCTGAAGCGCACTTCAGGTGCCCGTTTAATCAAAGGAGTTGTTATGACCGACCTCGCTCAAGCGGTGCATCCCGCTGTGACCCGTGTGCCTGTTTATAAACATAACACGCGTGTTAAGACAGAAGATTATGTGGCCGAAGAGGTGCCCATTGCTTTGGTGTATAACGGCATTTCGCACACCGTCATGATGGGCTTGCCGCTCATGCTTGAAGCGTTTGGGGTGGGATTCAGTCTTTCTGAAGGCATCGTTCGTGATCGCTCTGATATTTATGACGTTGAAGTTGTTGAAGCCTGTGGACTCGGTCGAGAAGTGAGATTGACGATCAGTTCAGAAGCTTTTTTACACTTCAAAGCGCGTCGTCGTGCCATGCTTGGTCGAACGGGCTGTGGTATATGCGGTATTGAGAGTCTCAATGATGCTATCCGTCCAGTTCCTGTATTAAAGCAAACGCAAAACTTTGATATGCGAAACTATCAAGGCTTGATGGCACAGCTAGGACATTTTTAAAAAATTGGTGCTTTGACTGGATGTACACATGCTGCAGTCTGGGTAAGTCCAGATGGAATGCCGCTCGCTGGCACAGAGGATGTTGGGCGTCATGTGGCGCTCGATAAGCTACTCGGGATGCGCGCCTTAGAAGGTTGGTATGATGGTGCACTGATTGTGAGTTCGAGAGCCTCTTACGAAATGGTTCAAAAGGCAGCAATGTGTGGCGTTGAAATAATGTTTGCGGTCTCAGCGCCTACGGCATTAGCTGTGAGAACGGCGCAACGGTGTGGGATAACCTTGGTCGCGTTCGCTCGAGATAAAGGCTTTAACGTTTATACACATCCAGAGCGACTCATTGAGTAGCGTTTTACTTCAATGTGATTGTCATCTAGTAGACATAAAAACGCCATTAAATCATCGTCAAACTGTCAAATTCTCGTGACGAAGCTGTCATCTTCAGTCTTCAAAATACGCCCTGACACGAATAAGAGACCTCATTATTCGGTGTTTGTTGAATGTAAAGGACTGTCATGACTCATAATCTCTCCCGTCGTAACCTCTTTAAATCCGCTGCCGCGACCTCTCTCTTACCTGCCATGGGTGGCATTGCTGCTTTTAGCCCGCTCGCCATGGCCGCTGAAGCGCCGAAGACCGCTCGTACGCTTAAGGAAGTGGTTGCTATGACGCCTGTTGAAATGGCTAAGCATAGTGAAGTGGTTCAGACGGCCTATCGTATGATTACCACGGCTGCCGAAAAGCTTCACAACCCGACTCTCCGTAAGACCGTACTCGACATCCTTGACAATCCTGTGCCGACGCTTGACATGTCGGCCGAAGCCACGACGCTCGCAGAATTGAAGAGTCTTGGTTTGATTGACAAAGATCGCACGAACGTTTATCCGCCGCTTGCTAATGCCACGCAGGCGCCGCAACCCTTCTGGAGTGCCCCGGGCTCTGGCTACAGCAGCCATCACGCCTATCCGGGTGGCCTTTGCACGCATGTCGCTTTAAATGTGGCTGTCGCCGAAGCCTTCTATGCGCTCTATGAAAGCGTCGATGGATTGAAGATCGACTTTGATGATGCCGTGGGCGGCGAAATCCTTCATGACCTTCATAAGCCTTGGGTTTTCCAGTGGGAAGACGATGGTAGCTGCCGTAAAGAACTCCCGCTCGCTGGCACTGGTGAACATCATGTGTTGAGCGTGGCCGAAAGCATCCGTCGCGGTATTGCACCGTCCTTCTGTGTGGCTCAGGCTTGCGCCCATGAGCATCCGGGTAGCCCCGCTGGTGAAAAGCAGGTGGTTGGCTGGTTGCGTGCCGCTGCTGTCATCGCAGGCGTCGATCCCGTGAAGCACGGTCTCTTAGCGGCGGATGGTAAGACTTTACCGCTCCCACGTCGCATTGAAGGTTGGGTGGTTCATTTGGCCGATCACGACTGGGTCATCTCTGTGCCCGCTTGCCAATGGGTCGTGAAGGCGCTTCGTCGTCTCGCTGAAACGACCTACGGCGTCAAGGACGAAAAGACTTTTAACGCGATGCGTAACTACGTGCTTTGCGAACTCACGGCCATGCGTCTTTATGGCATCCTCTCCGAAAAGGGTGAGGAAGCCTTTGCTCGTGAAGTGGCTCGTGTGTTGAAGGCGTAATTCGCCATCAAATTTCACACTCAATACGCCTCGATGTCCTCGTGATGTCGGGGCGTTGCTGTTTAGGGTTTCTTGGTATCTTTTCGGAATTAGCTACGGGTATTCCAAGGGTGGGAGGCTTCCGAAAACGACTTGGAGAGAGTCGAAAATTAGTTTTAATTGTAAATATTTGCATAGGGTTTGACTCGTAAAGGATTCACAATTTCTGAATCGTTTAAAGTTCGTTTGTTGCCCGTACAATACTCCGGCAACTATCTATTGGAGAGACCGACCATGCATTTCAAATCTTTATTGCTCACCACGACGTTGACCGCGCTCTTGGCGAGCCCAGCTTTTGCCGCAAACGAGATTCCGCAAGGCCAAATTAAAGGAACGGCCTATACGCATACTGACCGCACCATGGCTGAAGCCTTGGCGAATGCGTGGACGGTGTTGCCAGCTAATATGACGGGCAATAAGGCTTACGAGGGCCTCTACAAGGATCATCCAAAGGTGATGGGTAAAGTGCCGAGCGTGATCTTTGTGCATGGCTCGGGTGGCATCAACCCTGAAATCAAAAAGTTCCAGCGTTGGATGGCAAACGAACTCAGCATTGCGAGCATTACGCTTGATAGCTATCAGTTACCTGACCGCATGACCTATTCGTCGCCCATTGCCAAAGAAGACTACGAAAAGATTCATGCTTTGCGCGCTTCTGAACTCAAGGCCGCTGTGGACTTCTTGCGTAAGCAGTCCTGGTTTGATGGCCGCTTTGTGATTGCTGGCACTAGTGAAGGTGCCGTGGCGGTTGCGCGCTATAAGGGGTCAGCCGATGTGCCGCAAGAAAAAGGCCGCATCATCTATTCGTGGTCTTGCGAAAACAACTATCACGTCGAAACGCATCGTACGGCCGTGCCCGATACAGTGCCAGTGCTTAACGTCATGAGTAAGACCGACAAGTATTTCTCGAAGGCCAATCCTTATATCGGTAACGAGAATGCGACGGGCACGTGCCGCAATGCCCTTTTAGGTCACCCAGACGTTGAGATCGTGCAGATTCCGGATGCCCCACACACCCTGATGAATCAAGAAAAGGCCTTGGATAGCGCCAAGGACTTCTTACGCAAGGTCTTCAATATTCCGTGTGGTTGCGAATAATCGGTTGAATTAGTCCGAATCTAACACCACCAAAAACAACATTGCCCGGTGAACGTGAGTCCATCGGGCGATGTGTTTATGGATTAGAGGATTTAGGCCGGCTGCACTTGGCGACCCTTGAGGAGTCGACCCACGCAGTGGTAGACCACGAGGAGCGCCAGGGTGATCAGGGCAACAGCGAGGAGTCCCTGGAGACCGTGCACCATGAAGACGAAGGTACCGTTAGCCATGGCGGCGAAGACCTTGAAGAGAGCCATCAAAAGCGCCGTCATCGTGACCACGAACATGACTGTCATCGGGATGTAGAGCATCCAACCCTTACGACCCGTGCTCTGGAGGAACACAGCCAAAGCCGTGAGAACGAGCGCAGAGAGGAGCTGGTTGGCAGAGCCAAAGAGTGGCCAGATGCTCATGTAACCTGCCTGGCAAAGGGCAAGACCACCCAGGAGCGTGACAACCGTCGCGACGACCGTGTTGCTAAAGAAGGCTGCGACCGGCCCCTTCTTTTGACCTTCAGAAGGCGTGCAGAGTTCTTGTAAGCTCATGCGACCGATACGGGCAACCGCGTCAACCGAGGTCAGAGCAAGGGCAGACACACACATCGTGAGGATGCAAGCAGAGATTTCAGCCGGGACACCAAAGATGTTCGTTAAGAAGCCCGCAACTGAGTTTGAGAAGAGCTGGAAGGGTGTACCCGAAGGGAGCTGACCGTTCGAAGCAGCAGCGCAAACCACGACGAGCGCAACGACACCGAGTACGCATTCAACAAGCATCGAGCCATAACCGACGAGGCGCATGTCACGTTCGTTGGCAATCATCTTCGACGAGGTACCTGAAGACACAAGACTATGGAAGCCCGAGACGGCACCACAGGCGATCGTCACAAAGAGGATCGGGAATAGATCAAGATTATTAACCGTGAAGCCCGCAAAGGCCGGCATATTGATGGTCGGATTTTCAACGAAGACACCCACGACACCAGCAGCGATCATGCCGATCAGAAGGAACATCGAGAGGTAGTCACGCGGTTGTTTCAAAAGCCACATCGGCATCACAGACGCTGCAAAGAGGTAGGCAAAGACCACCCAACGCCACGTATCCGTGCTCGCATACATCGGGAAAGCGATGCCAAGCGCCACCATGCCGAGCATAAGTACGATGCCAACGCCGAGCTGCACTTGAGGATTCGGCTGCATGTACTTGATGTAAAGACCAAAAAGAAGAGCGCCCACCATGTAGATCATGGAGATCGACGCGGCAGCCGCATTAGGCGTTGCCAGCGTGCCAGCTTTGGTGAAGCCATTAAAGGTTGCGGCAACCATGTCAGCAAAAGCCGCAATGACGAGCATTGTGAAAAGCCAGCAGAACGTCAAAAAGAGCTGGCGACCAATGCGACCGACATACTGTTCAATCAGCATGCCCATGGACTTGCCACCGTTTTTAACGGACGCATAAAGCGCAGTGAAGTCCTGAACGGCACCGAAGAAAATGCCGCCAAAAATAATCCAAAGCAACGCGGGTAACCAGCCAAACATAGCGGCAATAATCGGACCCGTCACAGGGCCCGCACCAGTAATGGACGTGAACTGGTGAGCAAAAACAGAGAGTCGAGAAGCGGGTTGGTAATCTTTGCCGTCATTACGTAGAGCGGCAGGTGTCGGTGCGTTTTCGTCGATACCCCATGTTTTTTCGAGCCAACGGCCGTAAAAACGATAACCGAGGTAGAGAGAAACGATCGCGACAGCCATCATAGTCAGACCGTTCATAATCATTTCCTAAGAGGTTTGTTGCTTGGATTGTGAGGCTTGGATTAAATACCTCATGTTTAACTCTAAAGCCCTGTTAGAGAAAGGAAAATAGGGCGGTTAACTTATAAGCGATCGACTGTAGGTATTGACGAGAATGGGTGTATTGCTTACGGCTTGTGCGCAAAATCTAATGCTGTGAGGTAAAGTCAAAATGATATCTGTGAGATCTTAAAGTGATTGTTGTTTTGGATCTATAAAAGCCGCAAGGTAGTTGCGCTTTCTGTGTGTTTTTAAGTGGCAGAGTGTAAGGATCATTGACCACCAAATTGATCAAGATAAGTTTTTTTATGCGTTGCGACGGTTTGTGTGGGGTGAGGAGCAAAACAACAGCAAAAGAGGTTAGAGACACAAAAGAAAAGCGGCCAACACCCGAGGTAAGGGTGTTGGCCGCTTTAGTGTGTACTCAAGGCGTGAAGGTTACTTCTTGAGCGTCACAAGACGGTTGTTGTCGATCACTTCGAACGTGTCGCCATTCTTGACGAGACCACGAACGTCGGTGAGGTCAGCCGGGAAGCCCCAAGCATTGGTGACCTTTTCCTGAGCGATGTCGATTTCAACGATCACGTTGTGGTTCTTAGAGACGGCGTAGAGCTTGCCATCGTCGTAAACCATACCGGTGATGTAGAGTTCGCCGAGCGTACGATCCTTCTTGAGGTCAGCAGCAGGCATGAATTCAGCGGAGAGCGTCCAGTCAGCCATCAAAGCCTTGGAGATCACGAGCTTCGTGTGGTTCTTGTTGTCAGGCACCGTGGCGGTGTAGACATAGCGACCATCAGCGGCAGCGGAGTGGATGTAGCTGAACTTAGCGCGTTCGGTACCGACACGGGCACGACCCAAGCCACCGATATGTTCAACTTCTGTACGGCCAGCCGTGAAGTTGCCCCAACCCTTGACATCGTCAGCATTCGGATTCCAGCGAGCGCGCAAGAGGCTCTTGTTGGAACCCATGAGGATGAAGCCATCCTGATAGGGAGCGATACCCACGAGGTCGAGCACGTTGGCGGAGTACCACGGGTCATAAGAAGCAGACGTTGCAGGCTTCATGTTGTTGTCAAGCGCCCAGAACGTGTACTTGGAACCAACCATGTACTGACCATTGATCATGCTGAGCGTGTTGATCTTGTCATTGATGCCTTCGATCTGACGAACGTTGGCGACCGTCAACATGCCGTTCACATTAACCGGCGCGTTCTGAGCGTCGTGAGCGAACGTGATGCCGAGCTTCTTGTCGTTAGCCTTATAGGCAAAGTCAGGATCCTTCACATCGCGCTTACCGAGGAAGTTGATGCCAGACCACATGCCTTCCCAGCTGTCAGCACTCCAAACCACGTACTTCGGATTCCAGGAGAAGCGAACAGGATCGCCCTGACCCCAGAACGGCGGGACGCCCGTGCTCCACAAGGCCTGGAAGCAGTTAGAAGCAACGATGAAGCAAACGATGCTGAAAGCGATACGGTTGAACTGCGTGAGCGGACGATAGACCTTACCCTTGAATTCTTCAATCAAGGCGTCAAAACGCGGAGCGAGATAGACGGCCAAGCCAAAGAGGAAGACCACGCACCAGAACACGACTTCAGCCCAGAACTGGGTGTGAAGACCGAAGATGTCGAGACCGAAACCCTGGCCAACGTCACGCATGGCGTGGTTGCCATAGTGGCGGAAGCTGGAGTAAAGACCGATGGCAGCCATCACGAGCATCGTGGCGAGGTACTTCGGCTTAAAGCCATAGCGCACCATGAAGAGCGCCGTCACGCCGATGTAAGCCATCTGCTGACGCTGACCCCAGCAGAGCGTGCAAGGGGAGTCACCCATGAAGTAGCCAAGAATGATGTTGGCAATACCGACAGGCAACAAAACGATGAGCAAGCCGCCCCAGCAAAGGAGGTCGTAGAAGGTCTTGGCCTTCTTAATATCCTGGTCGTTGACCGGAAGTGCATAATTCGTCATGTCTCAATCTCCTTAAAGGTTAAGGACGCCGAGAATGGCGTTAGAAACGTGGCCGATGTACATGAAGACAACGACGGCCCAGGAAACAATGAGGAGCGTCCAAGCAAGCTTTTCTTTTTCAGGCTTGAATAAGAGCAGCAGCACGGAGGCAGTGAGCATCAGAAATTCTAAAAATTCCATGATTTATCCCTCGTGGGTGATGGTTATTCGCAACGTACATTGAACGTCGCGGTGTTGAAAAAACGGGTTTTAAGTTCGTCTTGCATTTTTTAGGAACGCAAAGACCTAGCACGCATCAAAGAAGCCTTTGAAGCGCGGCAAAAATTCGGTTTAAAAAGAAGAACGTTTAGTCGGGTTCTGGGCCAAAGGCGAGCGTATGCTCGGGACCTCGTGCTGCACTTAAGCCAGCAATCCGACCGAACGTAAAGACTTCAGCGAGCGCATTACCGCCCATGAAGTTTGCGCCATGAATTCCACCCGTTACTTCGCCTGCGGCAAAGAGGTTCGGGATGACCTGGCCACGCCGATCCAACACTTCGGCGCGCTTGGTAATTGCGATGCCCCCTAAGGACACATTGACTGACATCGACACTTTGGCTGCATAAAAAGGCGCTTTCACAATCCGATTGACTAACATATTCGGATTGCGGCCAAAGGGATCAATTTTGTCGGTTACAGCCTTGTTATAGGTGTGCACCGTTTGCGACAGGGTTTCGGCGGGGATCTGAAGCTTGAAAGCTAGTTCACCCAGTGACTTTGCCGAGACCGCATCGCCTTTGGCTAACGCCTCATCAAAGGCGAGTCGCGAAAGCGATCTCATGCCAGCATACCCATCCGCATCTAAAATCGGAAACGCGAGTCGTCCCGGTTGCGAAAGCACCGCATCAGACACTGTGACGCTCGGTTGATCTTCTGCGACAAACCGCTTACCGAGGCGATTGACAAGCACCATGTTTTCTATGGGCGAAATCGCGCCGACAAAGTGGCCATCGGTGATGCTACCAGGCAAGAGTTGGAAATGATCCATTCCGACCGTCGCAGCACCGATATCTTCAAGGGGACGAATCAAATCACCCGTCGCGCCTTGACAATTGGTAGTGTGAAGATGATCAAGTCTCGGGTCAAACCGAGCCACTAGATCATCATTTGCACTAAAACCCCCAGTGGTCACGATCACGCCTTTACGTGCGCGGACGGTGTATTCGTGGCCATCAGCGGTTTTGACCAAAACACCCAGTACAGGGCCATTTATGCCATCACGCAAGACTCGAAGCACTGGCGACAGGGTGCGTAGCTCAACGCCCAGGGCCTTACACTTAGCCAACAGTGGATCAATGTAGCCTTGACCTAAAGGCGCACGCGGACTATGGGTACGAGGCCAAAGGCTCCCGTAGACCTGATAGACGCCCGGCGCAAACACCACACCACAATCCTTCAACCATTGAAGGGTGACAGGCGCCCCGTAGGTGACCGTTCGAACCAACTCAGGATTCGCGACCAAAAAACCACTCTCTAACATTTGCTGAGCGTGCTTTTCAGGCGAATCTTCGACACCGATCCGACTTTGTTCGACTGGATCGACCGCATTAAAGGCATCGGCTAAGCGGGTATTGCCGCCCACTTCTGCCATCTTTTCAAGAACTAACGTTTTCGCACCTGCTCCTTGAGCCATGATGGCCGCAGCAAGCCCAGCGCCACCCGCACCCACAACGACAACATCAACGGTTTCGTCCCAGGTTTGCGACGGGGTTTGAGCGTGACTCCAAAGCGGAGTAAGGCCTGTGACAGCCCCAGCTTTGAGGAGTGTTCGACGATCTAAACGAAAGTCCGACATACGTTACCAACTATTCCATTTTGTTTCGGGATGAAATTTACGCCATTCACAGACAGTCGCCAAGTGTGAATGTCTACTACGTAAAAGACGATATTGACAGAATACTAAAGTTCGTGTAATGAATGCATCCATCATGATGAAATTCACCCAAAACCCTTCTCTTATGCGAACGATTCGACTCGTCTTCACCTTTTGTGCCTTTTGGTTTATCGGGGTCAATCTCCTGTGGGCCAATCCGCCAACACGAGAGGTGCGTGTCATTGGTGTTCAAGAAAGCATCTTTCAGACGCAGCAGGCGTTTTTTAGACATACGATCGATCAACTCAATGCCGTGGTTGAGGATCGCGTTTATGTGTTGCGTCCGATTAAGTCGCACGAACGCTTTGATATGAAGACCTACGGCGACTTCGATTTTGCGATCGTGAGTCCGCATGTCTTTTCGTTACTTGAGCGCTATAACGGCTTTACGCCGATGGCGTCTTTATATGTACCCGTGTCGGATAAGCCTAAGCCCGTCATGTCGACGGTACTTTATGCGTCGCCTGAACGTTTAAAGCATGAGTCTTATGGTGATTTGGATGGGTTGACGTTGGGGACTTTTGCAAAGCGTCCCATTGCGGTCATAGCGGGTGATGTTTGCGATACGGCTTTACTCCTTCGTAACGAAATGACGTTGCGAGGGCTTAATCTCCCCATCATTCATGAGGCGGGGCGCGGCTTGAGTCCAGAGCAAGCCGTCAAGGTTGCCAAAAGCGGAGATTACGACGCGATTGCGGTGTCCACGGACTTTGTGCGCGAATTGCCGCCCTACTTATTTGAAGGGTTGATTCCGGTTGACCTTCGAATTGATGATGCGTCAGGCTTGGTGAGTTCAACGACACCCCTGCCGGGTTGGGTCTTTGCGGCAGGTCTAGAAACGCCACGCGACAATGTGAGAGATTTGACGGCGACCTTATTGAGTCTTGCGATTTCGCCCAAGATGCAGTGGGGGTTGCCGGCCGACTATCGTGCTGTACATCAGGCGGCGGAACGCGTCAAAGACGATGCGTATCGAAGCTTTCAAAAGAAAACATTGCTCGAAATGATAGAAGAGCATTGGGTCTGGGTGTTGTTTGGGTTGACGATTGTTTTGGGACTGATTTGGCACAGCATTGTGGCTGAGCGCATGGTGCGTCAACGCTCGGCAGAACTCATGGCCACCGTTAAAAAGCAACGTGCAGCGGAGCGTCAGTTTGAAGAGCTTGAACGCCTGACGGCTGTTTCTCAAATGTCCAATATCGTGGCGCACGAATTGCGTCAGCCTTTGGCAGCAATTACGAACTTTGCCATGGGGTTACGTCGTCGAAAAGACAATGGGTCGTTAACGGACGATTCTTTAGACTTTGCCTTAGGGCGCATCCTCTCAGAAAACGAACGCGCGAGTGATATCGTTGAACATGTGCGTGGCTACGCCCGGCGTCGTGCGCGCATCGTGACTGAGATCCATTTAGGTGAGCTTACGCGTAAAATCATGGGGTCAATCAAGGCTTCAACGACATCGCCCGTGACCCTTCAATGTGATATACCAGCCGATTTGGTGATGGATGGGGATACGCTCGAAGTGGAGCTTATCTTGCGTAATCTCATCAAGAACGCCGTCGAAAGTGTCGCTAAAACGCCTGATGCGATGGTGACCGTTCATGGGTTTGCCCGTGAAGGGCAGGTGGCATTGGTAGTTGAAGATAACGGCCCCCTTCAAACGCGTGCTGAATTAGATCGTTTGGCTGTGCCTTTAGTCTCAGAAAAGTCAGGGGGCTTAGGTTTAGGTCTATCGATTGTGCGTAAATTGATTGAAAGCTATGGCGGTCAGATTGCCTTTGAGTTAGCTAGCCCTAGTGGCCTCAAAGTCTATGTGACACTACCTGTTAAGCCAGATTTCTCTGTTCAACTTCCGCTTCAAGAGGGAAACCAACATGGATAGTCGAAAAGCCCGTGCAGTGATCCGTATTGTTGATGATGATGCGGGGGTTCGCGAATCATATAAGTTTTTGGTCGAAAGCGAAGGGTGGCTCGTGAGAACCTACCCGAGCGCCGAAGCCTTTTTAGAGTTGGATGACCCGTCGATTCCAGGGTGCGGCATTTTTGATGTGCGCATGACGGGGCTTTCAGGGATGGAGCTTCATGAAAAGCTTTTAGAGCTCAGCCATCGTTTGCCTGTGATCTTTGTGAGTGCGCACGGGGATATTGAAATGGCTGTCAAAGCCATGCGTCGTGGGGCGGTGGACTTTTTAACGAAGCCCGTCGTCGACGAAAAGCTTTTATCAAGTATTGAGATGGCCGTGAGCCAGAGCTTTGAAGAGATCGAAGCGAGCGTTGCGCATGATGCGACGCTTGAAGCTTGGAAGGCACTGAGTCCGCGTGAACGTCAAGTTGCGGTGCTCGTGAGCGAAGGCTTGATGAACAAAGTGATCGCTGATCGACTCGGGATTGCCGATCGTACGGTGCAAGTGCATCGATCGAACGTCTGCCAAAAGTTGGGCGTGAAGCACGCCGTGGGCGTCTCGCAAATCATTACGCAATTACGTCGTCTGGGAGCCATTGAATGACGATACCTGTCACAGGTTATGACGTTGTCATTGTGGGCGCGGGGCTTGCAGGCTTATCTGCGGCGCTCACGGTGGCTGAGTTTGGGCTTAACCCCATTGTCTTCGAAAAGGCCGATAAGCCGGGTGGCGCCACAGCCTATTCGTACGGAGGTTTTAATGCAGCCGACTCGGGGCGACAGATTCCATTAGGCATTGAAGATAGTCCTGAAAAACACTTTCGACAGGCGTTAAAGCACTCTGGCGACAAAGGGCGTGAACCCCTTTTGAAGACACTGTGCTACGAAGCTTATGGGACGCAGCAATGGCTTGAGACCATCGGTGTGCAGTTTGAGGATCGCATCTATCGTGCCCCGGGGAGTCACTTTCCACGAACGCACAAACCCGTTCAACAAAGTGGCGCGGCGTATATTGAAGCGCTTCTAAGGGCATTAGAACCCTTTGAAGTGCCGATCGTCACAGAGGCCGAAGTTAAGACTTTGATCCGTGCTCATGCGGTGGATCGAGAGGGTTATGAAGGCCCTGTGACTGGGGTGAGAGGCGTTTGTCGAGGGCAAGCGTTTACGTGTCATGCCCGATGCGGTGTGGTCTTAGCGAGCGGTAGTTTTATTCGTAATCCCAGTATGATGGCGCTTTATGCCCCAGGACTCGCTCATGTGGCACCTTGGTTTGACGTGGGCGCTGAAGGCATCATGCACCAGGCTGCGACCGATATTGGGGCGGGGCTTGTGGGGATGAGTTACTTTGAAATCGGGTGTACGTCATCGACCTTCGGTATTCCGAACGATCCGTCGCGCTTCATTTTGGTCAATCGCTTAGGGGAACGTTTTGTACGTGAAGACCTGCAAAAGACTGAGATTTTGCAAGCGGTGCTTCGTCAACCCGATAGCGAAGCGTGGATGATTGCCCATGGTCAAGACCATCGTGATCCATTGGCACAACCCGCCTTAGAACAACTTCTGATGCGTGCGCTTGATCGCTTCAACGAAAGTGTGATGCTTGAGCGCCCTGACCCCTTTGGGCGTGATCCAAGACTCTTGCGTGTGATCGAGAAGCCTTTTTCAGTCAGTAAACTCACACCTAAACTCTTGACGAGCTATGGTGGCATCGAAATCGATGAAACGGCACGTGTGCTTGATCGTTATGGGCAACCGATCGAAGGCTTGACGGCTGCGGGTGACGTGACGGGGGGAATTCATGGCGAACATGCGCTTTATGGTGACCTCTTGGCGTCTGCAGCGGTTTTCGGGCGTATTGCCGCACGCACTTTGGTGTGGTCAGGTCGAAAACGTCCAATAGGTCGACGACGGATGTCGCGCTAACCCGCGTCTAGTGTTTTTTTAGATACCGACATGCAAGACACACGGCTTCGTGTGTCTTTTTGCTTTGAAGGCTGGCATAGCATCTTGAGCGCCATAATGGCGACACGGCGTGAGCTCTGCGTCCATCGCCCAGCGAAGATTCGTTTCAAAAGGAGTTGGCGCGGTTTGAATTGTAGACTTAGGACTTGCCAAAGTCATCGCAGCTTTGGCACGATTCGCGAGGCTAACGACGGGTAGTGCGAGCAAGGCTTGAAGCATAGTTCGTCGATGAATACCCATGATTGCCTCCTAATGTTGAGCGGTGAACATAATTGCAATCGTAGCACGGGACGGAGACTATAACCGACTGCGATAAACGATGTTGCATTTGTTTGACATTAATCTCGTGCAAAATGCAACAAAATAGACCAAAAAGTCTGTTTTAGAGGGGAATTAGGAGTTTTTATGATCAAAATGCGTGCATTTTAATCATAAACGTAGGCTATACGGTGCGACAGGTTACAAAACATCTGAAAAACACGCGTTTCTTAAGTGTCTCTTAATGACGGCTTGTAAAACTGACGTTTTAGATAAACAAAATCATGTCTCTTTGCTTATTCCCTGAATGACAGGTAAAAAGCTAGAGGAAAACAGCATCATAAGTAGTATTTTCCCTATGAGACTTCCAAAAAACCTAAAACTTCATTTAGTATGACTCCGTCTGCTTTTTATTAGGTTAAGCAGGCTAGCTGTTAGATACTTGTTATGCGAACTGGTCCATGCATAATCAAGGTTTATCTTTCCAAAAACACGCGTTGAGGTTCTTTGTTTAGGCAAGAACGTTAACGGGATGTCATCACCAATGCTTTCTGTACTTCTAGCATTGGTTGAAACCTTTTAAGCATAGGTTGAAATTTTTGGGGTTTTACTATGCTTTTTTTAATGCCGGGTCGACAGTGAAGGGTCTTCCCGGCATCTTTTTTTGTGTTTTGCTTCTTTTCGTGAAGGCTTAACGCTTTGTTTAAGCGTGCAGTGACGCCCGACTACTTTTCTTCCCATGCGTAAGGCGTCGTCAGTGTTTTGCGAATGCGATCGGTTACATCGGGTGGCGTGGGAGTATCAAG
>Snoopy_p2__coassemble_612_pt1 | contig 25127 bp, 21 predicted proteins | sample Snoopy_p2__metabat2_high_PE_023 | metagenome-assembled genome bin Snoopy_p2
CACGCTTTCAGGGTTCTACGATCGCAAATAAAGCCACCATCAAAGTCCTCCGCCGCGAGGACTTTTTTCATGGGCACAAATACAAAATCCCCGGAAGCCGAAGCATTCCGGGGATCGCTTTAAGCTATGAAGCTAGCTAAGCTCGTAAGTTCAGATTAGAACTTGTGGACGAGACCAGCATTGACAGCCCAGGTGTGAGCGGAGTCGTCGTGCTTCTTGTCAGCAACCTTGTCATAGCTATCCTGCATGTAGCCAGCGCCCGTGTAGATGAAGGTGCGCTTGGAGAGCGGATAGTCGTAGCCAACAGCGAAGTTGATACGGGTCATGTCCATCTTGGCATCGCCCTGGTCTTCACCATCCATGTAACCCAAAGCGGCCTTGGCGTTACCGCCAGCGACAGGAACGTTCACACCAAGCTGGAGACCGTAACCGTCGAAGGTCGTTCCCTGATAATTGGGATCACCTTCTTTCTTACCTTCATAGGTATTCTGAAGAGCGCCAACATTGAGCTTAGAATCCTTGAAGTACTGCGTAGCAACGAAGAGCTTGGCAACACCGAGGTCATAGTTACCACCGAGGCTAACCGTCAACGGATCCTTAGAGTCATACTTTTCAGCAGAAGCGGAAGCGACATTCGTCTTGGTCACAACACCAACGAGGTTGAGGTTACCAGCGTTGAACGTGGCACCGAGAGCGTATTCACGATCAACTTCAGCGGAACCTTCGCGAGCATCGCCAACGTACGTACCCTTGCTATCCTTCTTGAAGGAATACTGAGCCAACACATTGACACCAGCAAACGTCGGGGACTTGTAAACCACGGTATTGTCGAGACGGCCGAAATCGCCAGCCATCACAGCCTTGTGGCCATAAACGCCACCCCAGCCCGTGGAGAACGGAGAAACGGAACCGCCGAAAATACCATACGTACCGTTACCGGAAACAAGCTGACCAACGCGACCAAAGCCTACCTGACCCCAAGCGCTATCAACGAAGAGCAGAGATTCACGATCGAAGAGACGGGAGCTATTACCCAACGTGCCGTCATCAGCGTTGAAACCGTTTTCGAGAACGAAGCCAACCTTGTAGCCATTGCCGAGATCTTCAACACCCTTCAAACCAAAACGAGAACCGGAGTTGATACCGCTCTTCATTTCGAAGGCATGCGTGGACTTGTCGATACCGTTATCGGTTTCAGAGTACTGGAAACCATAGTCAACCAAGCCATAGAGCTGAACGTCAGCAGCCTGGGCAGAGAAAGCAGCGGCGCCAAGAACGGCGACGGCAACGAGAGACTTCTTGAACATAGTAAGTATCCTCAATATTTTTTTGCCACACACCGTCATGGACTGTGTTGGCAGACCGACAGTTTTATCCTCAAGGGTACTGTCGAAAAGAACGATCCTTGGAAAAAGCACCGTTCGGTCGATAGATTCGTTTGGTCCGAACCTGTGGTCATTCTTTCAAAAAAACGGGCTCTCGGTTAACCGTTTTACAAAAAATTCCACCACATCAAAACATAAGCCACTTACTCTCACTTACGTTTCGAAGCTAAATTACTCCTATTGGAGGATCCAAAAATTTAGTACTTACCCCGTTGCTGTTTAACAACAAAATAGACGTGTATTCTTTACAAATCGCGCGTCACACAATGGATCTAAGGGTTTTTACTTGTCTGTTTAGACACGCAAAACAGAAATGTGAAAAGCCGTTATCCCTCTCAGAATAACGGCTCATCGTGTCTTGACTTGATAATCGGTTACCAGTTACCCGACATCCCAATCACTAAGTTCGCAAAGATGTCATAGAGGGTCACAAGGTACTTTTCATCAAAGTCGACCGAAGCATGTGCATGACTTTCGTCTAAGCTTGCCCCCACCAAGAAGTACCCCGCACGACCACCTAAACTCTGCACACGACGAATCATCAAAGTAGCGTCGTCAGACCCATTCAATGGGACGGTCGGCAGAACGTCGTTAACGTAACGTGCACGACGCGCGCAAACCGTAATCATCTGCACAATCCCGTCGTCAGGCACATAGTCCACGGCCTCGCCCATGATCTTATGGGTGCACTTTACGCCAAAGGCCATGGCGCATCCTTGCGCACGCATAATGGCTTCACGGGTCAATTCGCGGTTAATGGCTTCATTTTCACCACGAACTTCCACTTCCATATCAGCGATAGAGGCCACAATGTTGCGCCCTTCACCAGCATGCAGGGTACCGACGTTCACACGCGTCATCCCTTCAGAGTGGCGTGGCAAAGCCATCAAAATAATCGATGCGTCAGCCGCTGCCAACAAAGCGTTACGACCTAACTGAGGTTGCATACCCGCGTGAGACTGTGCCCCTTCAAAGTGAAAGTCAATCTTCGTGGTACAAAGGAACTTTTCGGGTGCTGCAACGACCGTACCCGGTGTCAAGTCCGTAGCAATATGCGCGCAAAGCAAAAGATCGACGTCATCCAAAAGACCAGACTGCACGATCGGATATGCGCCGCGAGAGCCTTCTTCACCCGGCTGAAAAATAAAACGAATGCGACCCGTGAGACGCTCACGGTTAGCGACAATAAAGCGCGCCAATTCAAAAGCCACCGCCTGGTGACCGTCATGACCACACGCATGCATCGTCCCTTGACGTTCAGAGACGAACCCTTCTCTAAACGGAATGTGGGATTCGTCATGGGGTTCATTCATCTTGAGGGCATCGAGTTCCACTCGAAAGGCGATCGTTTTGCCAGGACGCCCCGTATCAAAGGTGGCGACTACCCCCGTGAGCCCTGCCATACGCTGAAGTAATAAGGGCGAAACACCCGCGGCCACCGCGAGCTTTTCGGACTCTTCAACCGCTGCTTCTGAGCGACCACGCACATACATAGGGTCAATAAACTCACGACCTACAACCACCTTAAAGCCTAAAGACGCAAAGAATTCAGCAGCGCGCGCCGTGGCAATAAATTCGGTCCAACCGGTTTCAGGTAAACGGTGGATGTCGCGACGACGCGCGACCAAATCCGCTGCCTTGACCGGGTCGATCCAATTGGGCATCTGACTCGCGGGGGAAAGGGGTTCTGTGGGAGTGCTAGTGGTTGTCATTGTCTTAGGGGCCTCAGCATGTAAAAAACGGGACACACCTTGTGACCCGCAACGCCATTTTTTGCTCTAAATTCGCGTATAAATACGTGGTTTTTTATTTTTCGTGCGCCTTGGCACGTTATTTTTACGAAGAATAAACTACCTTTAAGGAGGTAGACCACCGTATTTGTACCGATTCTCTTTATATCTCAGCGAAATCGCCTATAAACCACAAGAGTTTCCGGCCAAATGTGTTGCGTGCACACAAAAATAGCTAGTTCCTCGTCGAAACTGGCTACCTGAGCCCACGGGTTCCCTCACCCACTCATCATCAATCCAAGCGTCGAGCCTCTTCAGGCAACAAGGCTAACTCCATCTGCGCATCTAACTCACGCCCGGCCTTCATAAAGATGGCAGCGAGCATGCGACGGCAACGTAAAGCCGTGAGTGTGGGCGAAATGACTTCTAAAGTAGGTGTGATAGGCGTCATCGCGGGCGGCAAGACCTTCAAAGCCAACGCTAAACGGTCAGCATCTTCTTCGGTCTTTTCCATACGGCGTTCAACCAAATCCAAGGCCACACGCAAATGACGTTCAGCGGTAGCATAGTCGCCCACGGCCGCGGCGCATTGCGCACGATAGGATGACACAGCGGCAGACGCTTCTGGGCCACGCTCGTCACCCAACATCATGAGTGCAGCGGCATAGTCCCCTGAATGCAAGGTGGTTGCAATATCAGCGAGCAAAGCTCGCGGTAATCGGTTACTCATCGAATTCCTTTGAACGCAAAATCAACAATCATTTCGTCGTCGGTTGAACCGGCGGCAGATGTGGCGTCATTTTACGCCTAGCGTTCGCAGTACGCTCAAAGTAGTTGTAATAACCCTCATAATCGTCCGCGGCGACCATGCCTTTGAGATGTGTCAACGCCGCCTCAAAGCGACTAATCCCATCCAAAATCGCCTGACGATTGCCCCTCGTAATATCAGCCCACATACGCGCATCCGCCGCTGCCACTCGGGTCGTATCTCTAAAGCCACCACCCGCGGCCGCCAAAGCGGTCTCACTTTCAGGCGATTGCGACGCCATTTGCATGAGCGCAAACGCAATCATATGAGGAACATGCGACACCATGGCATAAACACGGTCGTGCTCTTCAGGTGTCATCTCAACGACCTTCAGGCCAGCAAGCGTCCAGAGCTTAGCAACCAACGCAACGTCTTCAAGGTCTGATTCAGGAAGCGGCGTCACAACCCCTGTCGCCCCTGTATAAAGTGTCGCAGTGGCATAGCGAAGCCCAGCTTTTTCGGCACCCGCAATCGGATGTAATGGCACATAGTGACGAAGTCGCTCATGACGCACATTCAATCGAACCGCTGTAATCACGCTCGAGCGAACACTCCCCGCATCGGTCACGACCGCGTTCACAGGCGCTGCCGAATCGACTTCTTTCATAACGGGTCCCATCGCAAGCACAGGGACAGCCACCAACACCACATCGGCGTCCGCCACCCCTTCGACAATCGACGAGGTCACACGATCAGCAATCCCAAGGTCTAGCGCCAATTCAAGCGTCTCAGGATTGGTGTCCACTGCCGTAATCGTCAACTCTGACGACAAAAAGCGGCCTTCTTTAGAAGCTTCCTTCCAAGCAAGGGCCGCAGAGCCGCCAATGAGTCCTAAGCCAATAATGGTTATACGCATGATGAAGTTGCCTCAAAGTTGATCGTGGTCGACATGTATCGTTAATCCTACCGAGCTTCGGCACGCTTGACCATAAGACAAACATCGCAAAAAAGGCGCCATTCACGATGAATAACGCCCTCAGTTTTTGGCCTCTAAAGGCACACCACGTGCGCCTTTGCTAGTGCTATCCGATTACTTCTGAGTGTCGTCAGGAGCCTCGCCTTCATCACCCGACTGAAAGTCAGCAATATGCTGATCCAAATATTCGCGTGCCCAGTTTTCATTCACGACCGCCGAGTCGATTTCGTCTAAACGAAGGGTATTTTTGATCATTTCGTAGTAATCATGACCAAAGCGTAGGCGCGTTAAAACGTTACCTTGCTCATCCATCACAAAGAAGAAGGATTCGGCCGTGCCTTTTGCGAAGCGGAAGATTGCGTTACGGTAGAACTTATTTTCTTCAAGCCACGACATCTTATAAAAGAGCTTCACGACTTCCATCACACGGTCGTCAAAACCCGCATCAAAGATCTGCGCCTTTTCAACGAGGTCATTCGGATCGATCACGACGCGATAGTCACTCATCGGGAAACCCGCGGCTTCAAATTGAGTCTTACGCTTTTCGTGCTCCTCGATATATTGCTGAGCGACATTGACGTCATTCGTGGCTGTAAATTGCACCATGACTTTGTGCTCCACGTCGTTATAGAGCACTGGATAAAAAGCTTGCCCAGTCGCCCCACAGTTGGGACAGCGGTACTTGAAGAGTTCGCCTTGCATGAGGCGCGCCGTCACATCCGGGTTCAATGACGAGTTGATTGTTTCATATAGGGCAATCGTCAATGGGGTCTGACACTGTGGGCACGGTGCAGTTTCGGTCTGAACGTTCGACATAAAGTTAGGCTCTCCTCACAATAGGGCTGCAAAAGTTAAAGCACACATCTTTGTTTTTAGGGTTCACTGAACCCTAGTTCGTATCTTACGCGCCCTCTTTAATCCTCGGCTTAAGAGCCTCAGGAACCTGCTAGACTCAAAGTGCACATTTGTTTTTTAGGGATTCACCATGAATGAGACGCTCCAACACCTTCTTTGTCACAGCTCAGTGCGCCACTTCACCAACGAACCCGTGAGCGCCCAAGACCGCGAACTGATTCTCAACGCCGCGCGTCAAGCATCAACGTCATGCAACCTTCAAGTGACGAGCATCATTCGCGTAACGGATCCTGATTTACGTGCCAAGCTAGCCGTCTGTGCTGGTAACCAAGCGCATGTCATTGAAGCACCAGAATTTTGGGTGTTTGTCGCTGACTACCACCGCAATCAGATTCTCTGCCCCGAGGCTGATCTCGGCTGGGCCGAGCAAGGCTTAGTCGGCGCGACCGATACCGCGATCATGGCGCAAAACGCAATGGTGGCTTTAGAGAGCTTAGGGTATGGCGGCTGCTTTATTGGCGGCATCCGTAATGGCGTCAAAGAAGCCTCAGAATTATTAGGCTTACCCAAAGGTGTCTATTTAGTGATGGGGTTGGCCTTTGGTCGACCAGCGACAAGGCCTGGGCTCAAGCCCCGACTCCCGGCAAGCGTCACCTTCATGGAAAACCGCTACCAAGACCCTGACTCCCACGAACTCGCCGCTTATGATGAAACCATGCGCGACTACTACGCCAAGCGCGAAAGTCACGCCAAAGACATCACCTTTAGAGAAAGCCTCAAAGCGTATCTACTCAAAGAGCGTCGTCCCTTCATCATGGATTACCTTCATCAGCAGGGCTTTTTTGAAAAATAAAGCTATGAGCAAAAAATCGGCTCGTTATAATGCAAAACACTTTTGAACTTTCAGGTGAACCAACTATGACCAAACGACTTTTAGCCTCTTTAGCCCTTGCCTCGACGATTGCACTCACGGGTTGCTCCGGTGGGGATGAAGTCGGCGATGTTTCGCTCGGCATCTTCACCCTCAAAGACATCAAGATCAACACGTTCCCAGACCCCAAGGTGCCTGGCGTCACGTGCCACGTTGCGAGCATTGAAGCGAATCTCTCTTTTGCCGATCCATCTGATAGCTCTGTCTCTTGCCGTCAAACGGGTGAAATCACCCCTGAAATGATTGCAGCCATTGACCGCTCCAAGGCTGGTGAAGTGGTCTTCACGAAGTCTAAGAGTGTCTTCTTTAAGACCATGAAGATTCGTCGTATCTATGACCCTGAAACGCAGACCCTTCTCTACGTATCTTATTCGACCAAAGAAACGACGGGTAGCTTTAAGCATAGCCTCTCGACCGTACCGCTTTGGGGTACAGCCGCTTGGGTAAAGCCCATGCCCACGCCACCCAAGGCCATGTAATGACACCTCTTTAACGTGATAAAAACGCCGACTTTCTCAACAGAAAATCGGCGTTTTTGTTGCTCGTGAGAGCACGCCTTTGTCAGCGTGCTCTTTGACCGTTTAGGCGTTAGCCCACCCAACGACGGGCGTTACGGAACATACGCATCCAACCAGAGGCATCGGTCCATTCAGCCGGATGCCAAGAGAGTTGCTGAGCGCGGTGAGAGCGTTCTGGATGCGGCATCATGATCGTAAAGCGACCATCTTCGGTCGTCACAGACGTGAGACCACCCTTCGAGCCATTCGGGTTGTACGGATAGACTTCCGTGGCAGCACCGGTCGGATCGACATAGCGAGCAGCCATCTTCACGAGCGCAGCATCTTCCGGACGGAGGAACTGGACACGACCTTCACCGTGAGAGTTCACGATCGGCATCACGCTACCCGCCATACCCTGGAAGAAGATGGACGGGCTTTCGAGGATTTCGACGTTCACCAAGCGAGCTTCGAACTGTTCACTGTTGTTGCGAACGAAGTCAGGCCAGTGGCTAGCACCCGGGATGAGGTCACGCAAGCGGCTCATCATCTGGCAACCGTTACAGATACCGAGACCGAACGTGTCTTCACGGTTGAAGAACGTACGGAACATTTCGATCATACGGTCGTTGTGGAGAATGGTCTTTGCCCAACCACCGCCAGCACCGAGCACGTCGCCGTAAGAGAAGCCACCGGCGCAAGCCAAGCCCACAAATTCAGCAAGGTCAGCACGACCCGTCAAGAGGTCGGTCATGTGAACGTCATAGGCGTCAAAACCAGCACGCGTAAAGGCAGCGGCCATTTCGGTCTGACTATTCACACCCTGTTCACGAAGCACAGCGAGCTTCGGACGAGCACCCGTGTTGATCATCGGAGCAACAATGTCTTCATTCACGTCGAACGTGGTCTTCGCAAAGAGACCCGTGTCTTCAGCGCGTTCGATACGAGCGAATTCGCTGTCGGCACAAGCTGGATTGTCGCGACCGCGAGCGATCTGCCAAGAGACTTCCGTCCAGGCCTTCTGAAGGTCAACGCGAGCAAGCTTAGCAACTTCAGCATCGTTGGCCTTGATCGTGAGCGTGTCGTCCTTCGTCACTTCACCCACGAAGTGGCAAATGGACGTAAGACCGGCTTCACGCATGACTTCGACCACACGTTCAACCTTATCAGCGGGCACCTGCATCAAAGCGCCGAGTTCTTCGTTAAAGAGAGCGGCAAAGAGGTCAGCGTCCTTCGTGAGCGACGTCAAGTCGAGCGTCATGCCTAAGCGAGAAGCAAACATCATTTCAGCGGCGGTGCTAGCAAGACCACCGTCAGCACGGTCATGGTAAGCGACGATCGCGCCTTCAGCAGCGAGCGTACGCACAGCCCCCATGAAGCGAGCCAACATGGCAGGATCTTCGCAGTCAGGCGCCGTATCACCAAAGCGCTGAGCCACCTGAGCAAGGATCGAACCACCCATACGAGCGCGACCACAACCCAAGTCAGCCAAGACCATTACGGACGGGATGTCACGCAATTCCGGCGTCACCGTCAAGGCCACATCACCCACCGGAGCGGCGGCAGACACGATCAACGAAACCGGGCTCGTCACGGACTTCTTTTCACCCTGGTCATCCCAGGCCGTACGCATAGAGAGCGAATCCTTACCAACCGGCACAGAAATACCGAGAGCGCAGCAGAAGTCGCTTGCAGCCTTCACAGCGTCAAAGAGCTTGGCGTCTTCGCCTTCGGTACCACAAGCAGCCATCCAGTTGCAAGAAAGCTTGACTTCGGGGAGCTTCACGTCAGCGGACGTAATGTTGGTGAGGGCTTCGCCCACAGCCATACGAGAAGCAGCAGCGGCATCAATCACAGCCACCGGGGTACGTTCACCCATGGCCATGGCTTCACCACGGTTCGTTTCAAAACCAAGCGTCGTCACGCCGCAGTCGGCCACAGGCACCTGCCACGGACCCACCATCTGGTCACGAGAGACGAGACCACCCACAGAGCGGTCACCGATCGTGATCAAGAAGGACTTCGAGGCCACCGTTGGATGACGAAGCACGTCCTTCACAGCCTTCGCCACGTCAAGACCTTCAGCCGTAAAGGGCGTCAAAGCCTTGTCAGCGTGCTTAACATCACGGTGCATGCGCGGAGCCTTACCCAAAAGGACTTCCATCGGCATATCCACAGCGGACGTGTCGTTCGGACGGGTCAACTTCAATTCGGCTTCTTCGGTAATCGTGCCGAGCACAGCAAACGGGCAACGTTCACGTTCGCAGAAGGCACGGAAGGTGTCAATCTTGGCTGGATCCAAAGCGATAACGTAGCGTTCCTGGCTTTCGTTACACCAGATTTCCAAGGGGCTCATGCCAGACTCTTCAACCGGCACCTGAGAGAGGTCAAACGTTGCACCCTTGCCAGACAAGTCAGCCAATTCAGGCATGGCGTTAGAAAGACCACCAGCGCCAACGTCATGGATAGCGATGATCGGGTTTTCTTCGCCCATCGACCAGCAGCGGTCAATGACTTCCTGAGCACGGCGTTCCATTTCAGGGTTGCCACGCTGCACGGAGTCAAAGTCAAGCGCTTCAGAGTTAGAACCCGTCGTCATCGAAGATGCAGCACCGCCACCCAAGCCAATGCGCATGCCAGGGCCACCCAAGACGATCAAGAGGCTACCCGCAGGCGGCACGTCCTTCTTCGTCTGGTCGTCACGAATGTTACCGATACCACCAGCGAGCATGATGGGCTTATGGTAGCCGTAGCGCGTACCGCCAACGTTAGCTTCAAACGTACGGAAGTAGCCAAGAATGTTCGGACGACCGAATTCGTTATTAAAGGCAGCGCCACCCAAAGGACCATCGGTCATGATGGAAAGCGGCGTGGCAATACGGGCAGGCGCACCGTACTTCGCATCGGTCTTTTCGCCCGTCACCGTATCGGTGTCGTTTTCAAAGCCCTGCGGCAATTCAGGGAGATTTAAGTTAGAGGTCGTAAAGCCGCAAAGACCAGCCTTCGGACGTGCACCGCGACCCGTGGCACCTTCGTCACGGATTTCACCACCAGAGCCCGTCGAGGCACCTGGGAACGGCGAAATAGCGGTCGGATGGTTATGCGTTTCAACCTTGAAGACCGTGTGGGTCATTTCGTCGGCGCGTTCAAAGACGCGACCGAATTCGTTGCCAGAACCAGGACGCGGATAAAGACGAGTCACTTCAGCGCCTTCAAAAATAGCAGCGTTGTCTGCATAGGCCGTGATCGTACCCTGAGGCGCCATCTTGTGCGTCTGACGGATCATGCCAAAGAGCGTTTCTTCGCGATCAGAGCCGTCAATCGTCCAACGGGCATTAAAAATCTTGTGGCGGCAGTGTTCGGAATTCGCCTGCGCGAACATCATAAGTTCGACGTCGGTCGGGTTGCGGCCAATCTTCGTGAAGGCATCGGTCAAATAATCGATTTCGTCTTCAGAAAGGGCAAGACCCATTTCAACGTTCGCGCGTTCAAGCGCAGGACGGCCTTCTTCAACGAGGGCCACAGTTGCCATCGGACGGCCTTCGAGTTCAACGAAGAGCTGTTCGGCCGGGAAGTCTTCAGCCACGACGGATTCCGTCATGCGGTCATGAAGCACAGCAGCGGCAGCGGCCTTTTCGTCATCAGAGAGCGTGGCCGTCGTAGCAAGATTAAAGATCGTGCCGCGTTCAACACGGAGCACACCTTCAATACCGCAGTTCTTCACAATGTCGGTGGCCTTTGAAGCCCAAGGAGAAATCGTACCGAGACGCGGCACCACCATAAAGGTGAGATCACCACGAACATCTTCGGCAGCATCACCGTAGTCAAGAAGCGAACCCAAACGCGTCTTTTCAGCTTCCGTCAATTCGCGCGAGGTGTGCACGAAATGGACGAAGCGGCCAGAGACCGCTTCAATATTGGAAGAGACACGCTGCAGGGCTGCAAGAAGACGCGCGGCGCGGAAATCCGAGAGCGCACGAGCACCGTTCAATTCAAAAACCATACCATTGCAGGTCGACATAAGTTTCCTCTAATTCACCACGAAAAGCGCCACAAGTGCGCCACGCGGCGGGGTGGAAAAATAAAAGAAAAAGCGTTGACGGCATTATAAAGGATTCGACGCATCAGCGACCCGCGTTTTGGCTCTCCAAGCGTACCGATTGCACCCAAAAAGGCCCTTCGTCGAGTCTCAACGTCCGAATCACCAACGCGCACACCACGCTCAAGCCCCAAATGCACAAAAGTCCGGATCCCTAAAAGAGAACCGGACTTTCGTTAAAGCTTAATCGCTAATGGTGTTCACCTTAGGCAGCGACAGGCTTTGCTTTTTTCTTCTGGAAGAAGTGAAGCAAGGTTACCGTACCCAAGAGGCAGACCACGGCGGTACCCAAGGACAAGGCCAAGTTACCATGCGTGACACCTGCCACGACGTAGCCGACCGCAGCACAGAAGGCCACGAGCAAGCTGTAAGGCGTCTGGGTTGTCACGTGTTCGATGTGGTTACAACCAGAACCAGCCGACGAGAGAATCGTCGTATCCGAAATCGGCGAGCAGTGGTCACCAAAGACAGAGCCTGCCAACGTGGCAGAGAGCGCCACCACGGTCAAGGCCGGGTCGATAGCTTGAACCACCGGCACCACGATCGGGATCAAGATACCGAACGTACCCCAAGCCGTACCCGTCGAGAAGGAGAGGAAGGCAGCGATCACGAAGATGATGGCTGGCAAGAAGATCGACCAGTCAGCGCCGCCCGCCGTCACGATACCCTGAACAAACAACGGGGTCTGCAAGAGGTCACGGCAAACGCCAGAAAGCGTCCAAGCGAGCACAAGAATGATATTGGCCGGAAGCATCAACTTCATCCCTTCGACGAGACCACTCATGAAGTCAGCAAAGGGCACAAGACCACGCGGCACATACATCAAGAAGGCCACACCAACGGCACCGAAAGAAGCCCACACCAAAGACGGGGCAGCAGACGAATTACCAAGCGCAGACTGGAACGTATGGTACGCAGGATCGTCACCCCAATAGCCGCCGGAATACATCAAAGACATCACAGCAAAGACAATCAAGGCGCAGATCGGCACAAGCATGTCCCAAAGTGTGCCACGCGGATTGGCGTTAGGCGGCTCGGCAGAGGCCGTTTTCGTCGAATCGGCCAATTCTTCGCCAGACGCAGCACGTTCTTCAGCCTTACGCATCGGACCAAAGTCAAAGTCGGTCACGACGATGAAGAAGACGAGCAACAGGCAGAGCAAGGCATAGAAGTTCCAAGGAATCGTGGCAATAAAAGCTGCCATGTCGCTTTCAAAAGCGGACGACCCCTGCAACGAAGAACCCACAGCCGCAGCCCAGCTAGACACCGGCGCAATAATACACACGGGCGCAGCCGTCGAGTCGATAATGTAGGCCAACTTGGCACGGGCAATCTTATAGCGGTCGCTAATCGGACGCATCACCGTACCCACAGTCAAGCAGTTGAAGTAGTCGTCAATGAAGATCAAAATACCCAAACCAGAGGTCGCGGCCAAGGCACTCTTACGACCCTTGATGCGCTTGACGGCCCAGTTACCATAGGCCTTCGTGCCACCAGACATGGCAACCACGTACACCAAAGCGCCCAAAAGGGAGCAGAAAATCAAAATATTGAAGTCGACCTTGTTACCCATCACGGTAAAGGCGCTTTCAAGCGTGCCCATCAGGACATTGCCATCCATGCCAATCGTATAAATAAGGGTACCGGTCAGAATGCCGAGTACGAGGGAAGACAACACTTCCTTCGTCACGAGCGCGAGTACGATAGCCACAATCGGGGGGACGATTGAGAGCCATCCAGCGTTAAACGGTTCCATGAGATCCGAAATCCTCTGTCAATGGTGAATACGAAGAACAACCATTGGTTTCACCCTCTTGAGATCCTATGACTTAAAGGGCGCTTCATTTCACCTTTCGTGATTGAAAAATATTGTGTGATTTAAGACCCACCACCTTGTGGTCTGCGTTTTTTAAAAAAATGGGATCAAATCGCAGACAACATGGACGGATTTTAGGCTGAAGCGAAGTGTACCAAGATGTGACAAATTGCGCCTAAAATTTAAGGGGTCTCTACGTATGGCGCAAGGTTCGTGAGACATTCTCCTTATGGGAAAGTGCTTATATTTATACAAAACGGGCGTTTTGTATACACCATGACCTCAAACGAACCACTGAGAGAGACCAAAATGACACAAGGCTCGAGCGAAAACAGTCGCCCGAGCCTCAATCACCTTATCCGTGCAATTTAAAGACCACGGTAATCTAAGCCAGCCTTACGGCACGCCTCAGCAACCACAGGATTTTCGTTACCCTGAAGTTTCGCAATACGAGAAGCACGTGTACATTCCCATTGCGTGACGGGATATTGACGGTTCCACTCTTCAATCAAGCGACGTTGCTTATTGCTCATCTTATAGATAGGCGCATAAGCCCCTTCCATATAGAGCATGGCTCGCGCAATCTCTCCACGCGCGCGAGCTGGCGGCTCAGCACGACGACCGTCCACCTTCATTTCGCATGAACCAAACGTATTGGCCACATTGGGCATCAATTCGAAGTTGTAGTTCGAACGAATAGCATTCACGGCACCCACAGCCGGGAAAAGATTAAACATGTCAGCCTGCATCAAGCGGAATTCATGCGAAAGCTTTTCAGCGCAGCGGCGGCCTTTATAGAAGTGCCCCTTATCATTAATGCACTGACCCGAGCCTTCACGCCACTCTTTAAAAGCACGACCAAAGTTTTCGGCGGGCACAACATGTTCCCACTCTACGCGCGTTGCACGTTCTTTGTGCCCAGGCGTCGTAAAAGTAGATGGTAAATCGACGTTTTTCTTTTTATCAAAAGCGTAACCACAATAAAGCGTCACGCGATGGTCCATATAGACCTTGCGTTCAAGCATCTTTTTAGCGTCACGAAAATCATCATTCGTGGTGTTACCTGCAGCCAATGCGCCTGCAGCGACCGCGGTAGCTAAAAGCGCCACCGTCGCGCGGATGAACGTCATAGAGTTCTCCCTTTAAAATCCAAATTTAAGGTTGAGCGACCTCACCAAGGTCTGTCGCCAAACTTCATGACCTCATCTTACCGATTCGTTTTAACTCATGCGTCCTTTGTTTCACAAAAATCCTTTGACGTGGCCAAACCAAAAAGATGGCGCTCTCCTGCCATTTAACAAATGTCCTAGGACATCTAATCAGGATAATGGCATGAGTGGTTTTATAACCACCGTTTGGGGCTTTCAAGTCTCAAGCCTTTTTTGCAACATCGTTCTCTCGAGCTCTGCTTTGACGCACTGCGATGGAACCCCTGTGATTGATGCACGTCATGACTGAATGGAGTCGCCGAACCTTCCTTAAGGGAAGCGCTGCGCTTGGCGCAACGTCGTTGGTCGGCCGCCCTGCCGTGTCAGCGCCACGACCGTTACCCACCACCTGGGACGAAACGCGAGACGTCATCATCGTTGGCTCAGGCTTTGCAGGATTAGCCGCTGCCATAGAGGCACAAGCCCTTGGCGCCGATACGCTCATTCTTGAAAAGATGCCTAAAGCCGGCGGCAACTCAGCCATTAACGGTGGCATGTTGGTTGCGACAGGCTGTCCACAGCAAGTCAAGCTGGGCATTGACGATTCACCCGCGCTCTTAGCCAAAAACATGCTAGATGCAGGGTTGCAGATGAGCCAGCCTGAAAAGGTTGCCTTCGTTGCTAACCATGCCCTAGCCAACTATGAGTGGACGGTGAATGTGCTCGGTGTGACCTATAACGAAAAGTTTATTGGTCAAGAGGGCGGCCATAGCGTCCCGCGTTATGTCGTCACAAAAAACGGCACAGGTGCTGACATTGTGACGAAGATGCTCGACAAAGTGGTTCAATTGGGGGCAGACATTCGGTGCGCCACCTACGTTGAACACCTCTTTAGAGACAACAAAGGTCGGATCGTTGGGGTTCAAGTTCGCGAAGGTTGGCAGTTTCCCGACAAAGACACTGGTGTCACCAAAACGATTCGTGCAAAAAAAGGCATCGTGCTTTGCTACGGCGGGTTTGCTTCTGATGTTCGCTATCGAGAAAGGCAAGATCCCAAGCTCACCAAGGCGATCGACACCACCAATCAACCGGGGGCGACCGCTGAGCTGTGGCGAGAAACCAGTCGCATAGGTTGCGCGCAAGTGCATAACGACTGGATTCAATGCACACCTTGGAATCACCCTGACGAAATAGGCATGGGACTCGGTTGGACCTTCTCGCAGTCTGGAGCTGCTGAGTATGGGCTTTGGGTTTCCACGTCAGGTAAGCGGTTTGTGAATGAACTTGCTAACCGAAAGGTTTGTTCTGATGCGATTTTTGCGCAAGAAGCTCATGGCTTTAGCGCCTTTGCGCTTTGCAATGAACCAAACCTTCAGGCCTATCGGGCATCGCATCCAGATGTGCTTGAAGACCTATTGAGACGGGGCATTGTGAAGGTTTATCCGATGCTCACCGATGTCGCCGAAGCGCTCAAAATTCCCGCTTCGATGCTTCGGGATACCGTCGACCGTTTTAACGAAGCCGTGGTCAACAAACATGACCCCGACTTCAACCGCTCGTTTAACCGCGTGCAGGCACCTTTGATTCAAGGTCCCTGGTACGTAGCTCAAATGAGTCCGAAGGTTCATGGCTGTATGGGCGGCCTCGTGACCGACCTTCAGTGTCGAGTATTAGACATCTCGACGAGCCTTCCCATTCCAGGGCTTTATGCCGCTGGAGAGGCAACATCTGGCGTTCATGGCGCCGTTCGCCTCGGTGCATGTGCCACGCTTGACTGCCTTGTCAACGGACGAACTGCCGGACGAGAGGTCGCGATACGTGCACCAACGTAAAAGTTTCGGATCGGTCGCTAGGTTAATTTCTCCTCCTAACCTAGTTGATCAATTTTTACCGGCTCAAGGCTGTCCTTGGGCCGGCTTTTTTTGTGCGCACGACTTTATGTCGCTTTGAAGCGACTACCAGCCATCAGCCGCCATCATGCCCGCAATCCGACCAAAGACCAAAGCATCTAAGAGCCCACAAGACGTGAGACGCGCCACACCGTGCAATCCTCCCGTCACTTCACCCGCCGCATAGAGCCCTGAGATCGGTCGATCGTCTTCAATCGAAAGCACGCGCGCATAGCGATCAATCGCCACACCCCCGCCACACAAATGCACCTTGGCCAAAATATTGCTGATGTACCAAGGCCCCTCTTCAATCGCAACGGCATCGCGTTCAATGGGTCGCCCCATGGCATCACGGTCTGCGCCCGCTTGCAAAGCTTTGTTGTAAGCTCTCAAAGTAGTCAATAAACGCTTATAAGGAATCCCGTTAGCGTGTGCGAGGTCATCTAACGTCGGGTAGCGTCGCACTAAGCCGCGCGCCACGAGTTTTTCAACGTCTTTGGCGCTAAAAATCACGCTTCTAGGTCGTTCGACGGCTCTGGCGTCAGCTAACGCATGGCAATGGCCATTTTGACTTAAGACATCCAAAATGGCGTGTGTGCGCACATTACTTGCTGCGCGTTCATTCACAAACCGTTCGCCCGTTTCTCGTTGGATCCATACGCCACGCGCCGCGGCACAATAACGTGCAAAGCGCCAAGCGTTGCCAGGCCCCTTTTCGTCTGGGCTCGCGTCTGGAAAACAATGAATATATTGAAGGTGTAGTGTCCAAGCACCAATGGCAGAGAGTTCTCGAATGACTTCTGAGGTACTACCCGGTTGCGTCGTCGTGCCAACATGTTCTGATAAACGCCAGTTTTGCATCACACGCATACCGATGTCAGTTCCAAAGCCGCCTGACGTGATGACTAATCCGCGACGCGTCCCTAAGTAGCGTCCTGGTCCCGACTCGGACGTTGAACCGTCCTTCACTAGACACCCTCTTACAACGCCAGTATCGGGATCTCGCACGATATGCACGAGTTGCGTATTAAGGCGAATCTCAACACCCATCGCCACACAACGCTCATAAAGCGGATAAATAAGCCCTTCCCCAGACCCTGTTTTGAGAATCGCGCAACGACGCACACTATGCCCTTCGTCATATTCAACACGGTCGTCATACCACTGAACACCGAGCTCCTGCTTCGTCCATAAAAAGGTTTCAAGGGCTTTGTTAGCCAAAATGCGAATGCGATCAGGTTGGTTGATCGACCCGAGAGTGAGTAGGTCTTGCTCAAAGCGTTCAATCGAATCATTGAGCCCTGCTTGAATTTGCATGGGCGTGCCTGGCACGGCCATCATGCCTGCGCTCATCACAGAGTTGCCACCAATATTGCCCATCTTTTCGACAAGCAACACCTGCGCTCCAGACTTCTTAGCTTCAAGCGCCGCTGCCAACCCCGCTGCCCCGGCACCCACAACAATCACATCCCAGACTTCATTGGGTAGTCGTGTGGGTTGAGGTTGATGCCAGGCGCGATCATAGTCGCTCGCTGCACCACGGCGTAGATCGGCATAGTGATTCATCGCTTAAAAGCCTCCCGCCTCGATCTGACGAATACGACGCACGGCTTGCGTCAACCCCGCGGCCCCACGCACACCCAACTTACGGCACGCTTCAGAGCGATGCACCTGCACAGTCTTAAAACTCAACCCGCCCAAACGTTCAGCGACTTCACGGTTTAAAAGGCCTTCAGCAATCAAGGTGGCCACCTCACGTTCTCGTTGCGTCAACGTTTGCCAACGCGCCATATCTTCCATAGGGTTTGAAGTGGGACCACTAGAACGCTCTAACGCACGATAAATCGCTTCCATTAAACGTGCGCGATCCGCCGTTTTTTGCACAAAGGCCACCGCTCCTTTTTGCATCGTATCGACAGCCATATCAATATCGCCGTGCGCAGACAAAAAGACAATCGGCAGCGCAATCCCGCGCTGAATCATTGCTTCTTGAAGTTCCAGCCCAGTCATCCCATCCATACGAACGTCTAACAAGAGGCATCCAGGCACAGAGGGACTGTCACCCGTCAAGAATTCACGAGCGCCCGGATAGGTCACTGTCTGCAACCCTTCTTGTTGAATCATAAAAGCCAAAGATTCTCGAACACTTTCTTCATCATCAACAATGCGAATCAACGGACCTTTAGAGCCTCTCATCTTTTTATCCTTCTTGGTTTACGACAGTGGTCGTATTGGTTTTTGCTTCAATCTCTTTCGTCTTGGCAATCGGCAACGTCACGAGCGCCTTGGTACCATGCGGCTCGGCACGTTTAAAGGTTAAACGTCCCACATAGCCTTCGGCCAAATTTCGTACAATCATGACCCCGAGTCCCAGGCCATTGGCTTTGGTCGTCCGAAGAACACTCTCACCTAAACGGTCAAACGCTTCATCCGTCAATCTTGGGCCATTATCTTCGACTGTCAAGACGGCCATGTTGTCACTGATCTTCACAGCGACTCGCACGCAAGCATCGGGCTGATTGGCTGCGGCCTCTGCCCCATTTTTGACTAAATTCATCACAATGAGTTCAAGGTCCATCGGATCCATCACGACCACAGGGTCTGCCATCTCGCCTGTTTCGACACGTACCATACGCGCTTTTCGTGAAGCGCGAAAGTCTTTAAGAACCTTTTGCACCGACGCCCCTAAAGGCATCGGCTGACGATTAGAGTGGCCCTGACCGTATGAGCGAACACGATCCAAAATCGCCGCTGCGCGCGTTGCTTCACGACTAATTCGATCGATCGCATCAGACACATCCTCTAAGGTCTCAGGTTCATCTTCAATCACGCGTTGAGCGCCTCGTGAGAGATTTTGAATGGCTGCCAAGGGCTGCTTCATTTCGTGTGCCACGATACTTGACATCTGACCCACAACCCCCAAACGTTGCAGGGCTTCAAATTTTTCTGTCGTCTCTCTCGCTTGTTGTTCGGCAGCCTGTTGCATGGCGTGCACGCGTTCAAGTTCAGCCGTACGGCGACGCACCAACTTTTCAACCACCACACCGCGCACAAAAAGCCCCATCAAAATGAAGCCCAAAAGCGTAATCCATGGCCAGAACTCTCGCCAAATACGCGCTAGAGTCCACTCGCGTAAATAACTGTAAGGACCCACCTTGAGGCGCTTTAACATATCAAGCGCTCTCGAATAGTCGGTCGTCATACTCCAATACTGACCCCAAGCATTGACGGGCTTCGTCAATAATAAAGCTGTCACCTCTCGAGCGGTCTTTTCAGGTAACGAATCGGTCGACGCTAATAACCAGCCTGGATACGCCTCGGTCGAGTGCATGCATCGAAGTCCATCGTTCCCCCCAGGATGCACGATGACTCGCAATTCGTTACGGTAATCTTCGCTACCCGCACGCCACAAATCTTCTAAGTAGCAAGCACGTACCACCCCAGCATCCACATCCCCTTTCAACACGCGTTCAATCACTTGACGCATATGAAGGGGCTCTTCACGCACAATTTGACCAAAAAAATGCTCAGGCTCTTCACCCATAGCGACCAGTTCAGCGTTAAGTTCCCAAATCCCGGGCGTTAACTCGTCTGTCATCGCTGCCAAGCGTTTGCCTTTTAAATCCTCGAGGGTTTGTAAATCCTCTCGTTCAGCGCGCACCACCACGGCAGCCCCTGCCCCAGTATTTGCACTCTCAGCCGTATCTGAAACCAACGAGGCGAGATCACGCAATTTGCCCGCTTCTTGTAAATAAAGTGCCGCGCTCGTTGCCACTAAGTCGAGTTCACCCGCCTCAATCTTGGCACTTAAGGCTTTAGGACCCATATAGTTGATGTCAAACTGAACACCAGGCAACTTCCAGGCCAAATATCGAAACGATTCGTCAATAAACGTGCCGTCATACCAGGGCGGCGAATAAGCCAAAATTCCCACACGTAATGTAGGTCGATCAGCTTTACTTTGAACAACTTGACTCACGACCTCATTGGCGCAGGTCGGCATCGAAAAGCTAGCAACCCCAAACACCACCGCACTCGCCCAAGCCACAAAACCTTGGCGCGTTAGCCGTCGCAGGCAACAACGCATCCGCGTTGGTGCAAGCCACCAACGGGTTTTGTAAGCAGTCAAGGGCAAGAAACGCAAAGGGGGCTCCAAACTATGAGTCAAAGAAGATAAGCAACCGTCGACATCTGACTCGGTCACTTTAAGTCTTATTGTAGAGGGTCGGCATATTGGCTCGCAAAATCGCCATTGTTCGATCGCGTGAGCCAAAACCCGGCACCCCTCGTGACAATTGTAAATCCCCTCGAAAACCCTAAAACACCGCTCAGAGAGGAATAGGTTTAAGTACAAGCGTTCAGTCACTCAATGGCGCAAATTTTCTTTACAAATCTCCATCGAAAAAAGGGGCTTTATCATTTGCGAACGTTTCTCACTTACGATATATTTCTTTTCAACGAACGACGGCTTACCACCACAAACGCCTGAGGGGTCGGGCAAGGTGGGACAATCGAATGAGCATCGATTAGCCAATATGATGTGTGTTTTCTCCTGCGCATCCGCTGTCGTTTATGAGGGTTGGAAGAGCGATCGGTAGGCATACCGGTCGCTCTTTTTTTACTTATGACGCCTTCATCGCCGATTTGAATGCGTGCGCTATCTCAATAGCATTGGTGTGTGCATAAAACGTACCGTCACCCAAACTCACCTCTCGATAATAGAAATCACGCAAATTTTTCGTTCGATTGACGTTAGTCAGCCTAACATATCGTTGGTTCTTGTTTGTCGTCGTGAACACAACCTGTCGATGATCAATTGTCTCCAATACTCTCTGGTTATTCGCCGTCAAAATAAGTTGACCCTTGGCTTTTGCCGAAAGCACATCTAGTAGCTCACCTAACAGGCATTCGAACAAACCAGCGTCGATTTCATCGATCGCAACCGTGAAAGTACGTTTGTGACAAGCAGCGATGAGCAAATGAAGCATTGCAAAGATTCTATTCACGCCCTTAGACTCATACTCCAAATCAACCTCGAGACCCTGACGGCAAGACACCAGTTGAATCGGTACGCAGGATTCGCCATATCTATCAAAAGCTGGTCCTAACTCTTTAACTTTGACGCTTAAACCAGGAAAAAGTTGCCCAAACACGACGTTTGACTTTGAAACGCCTTCTTTAAATAAGGGCAGTTGATCAACCGTCAGCGTCCGCCCTCCTATATCTAGCGACAGCAATTGATACAGAGACGGCACTGGCATATCAAGGTCGTATGCCGCACTAAAACCCTCCAACTCAATCATTGTAGGAACACGCGAAATCACAAATAATTCTTTGAGTCCAAATTGCTTCAAACGGCTAAGCAATGCGCCAATCATGTGCCAGTCTGATACTGGCTCGACAACAGATTCAGCCGCCGTCACAAGATCGTCAGAAAAAACAAATGATTGACCAGCTTCATGCAAACTGTGTCGCTTAAGATACAACTGTATTTGCTGCTTCGAAGCCTCCAGCCCGCTCAGACCCTTACCTAAAGCGGTAAGTCGTACCGTCGGTATGAAGGCATTTTCCTCATCGTGTGTATCGATAAGGTTCGTTTTTCGAATCACCTTATCTGCAAGCTTATAACGCCACGCTAGTCGTTCTCCGGTGACCTTGATGGACTGATATCCTTCATCATCTACCTCTCGTCCGATACAGATTTCGTAGAAAAAATTCACGGTACCAATATCGGCTTCCAACTTAAAATCGTAGCCAAGCTGAGCTCTCTCCTCGCCATTTTCTATTAAGTGCGCATAGTAATTTGGGATAGGTCGGCCAGAGAGCGCTAACTTCAGTACTTTAAGCGCTTCAATGACGGCCGTTTTACCTGAGCCATTTTGGCCATAAAACACCAAGGTCCTTGCGTCGATTGAGCGTTTATCGCTCTCAAGAACCACCTCTCCATGCGACACATTTTTGAAATGGTTTAACTCGATACGAGTTAACCTCAGCGCGTTAACGACAAAGTTCAAAGCCACAACATCCTCTCTTACAGCTCATATCAAATTATCAAAACGAAGTATTTTATATTTGAAATTCATATAAGCGCCGTAGCAGCCTTGTTGAAAGCGCTATCTTCTGACTTGCGTAACAATCTCCCGCCGAATGTAAAAGATTGTTTTAGTTTCTGCGAACAATTCTCATTTACGATATAGTTAACTCAACAAACAACGGCAACGAAGTTTTCTTGAGGGGTCAGGATTCTTCGTGAACCGAATATTCGGTTCAAGGCCAACAGTCGTTTTTATCTCCAGCGATCTGTCCGTTGTTGAAAGCAATTTTGATGGTCGATCGGCAGGCATGTTGATCGACCTTTTTTTCGATCAAAAGCGCATCGACTCATTCATTCGGCAAAGCCGCCATTAAGCGCTGTAGTGCAGCCTCGCATTGCGGTGAGCCATTTCGAGCGCCTAAGTAATAGATACTCGCCGCTTGCTTAAAGTTTTCGAGTGATCCAAGCGCCTCCACGCGCGCTGCGACCTCTTCAACCGCGAACGGCTCTCCAATACTCGCAAGCCAATATAGATCAAGATTGAGCGTTTCGATCATATCGTTTGTGAGTGGCAACGTCTCGTACCACGGAAGTGCCTTTACGTAGGCCTCAAGATATTTGATACTCACGGCCTTCACTTCGTATCAAAAGAAGCGCCGAATTTCAAACGCAATGCAACGAGCTAATAATGTTTCTCCAAACATCTCCACGATTGCGTTAGCGACCATTTCTGCCGACAGCTCTTGATGAATCCAAAGCCGAACCAACTGTACGCAAAGCTCGTAACCTTCTCGCGTTAGCCAATCATTAGGGTAGTTCGCCTTCTTTGCCTCTTGAGGCAGCGCTTCTAGAAGCTTTCTAACAAAGCCTTCCACCATGGTTCGCGCAAGAGGTTGTAAATCCAGATCAACACAATAAAAGAGCCAGCGACCATCCGCATAAATTGACTCGGCCATGGCTCTTTGTTGAGATACCGGTGTGTCTGGTGTCAGGGCGTCAAGGCCATGGGGCCGCACGCAAAAATCTAGCGGCCGCCTCGCAACGCGCTTCGTATTGCTTCAACGTCTCAAAAAAAGCCGTTCACCACAAAATTCGCCCAACATGGCACAGGCCATCAGATCATCAGCCGCAATCGATGGTGAGCGACTCAATACTTGATTTAGGACGTAAAACTCATTCACTCGGACTCGAGCCAAACTCATCACGCGACCTCCAAAATAAGAACGACCAACGCATGACTGTAATCATAAAACGACAAAATGGAAATCCTTCTTTCTATCAATTCGATAAGAAAAATTGATAAGCCTCACTCAAACCGTCCAACGGTCGTCAAAATCACCAAAACGCTCAACATTCGTTACATCTTTCACGAATTTAGTCCCGTTTTGGCATTGCGAACAGTTCTCATTTACGATATATTTATTTCCAACAAACAACGACATCTTGTCGAAACCTGAGGGGTCGGGATTGACAAGAAATCAGAGTGTTCTGGTTATCGTCCTTGTAATGTGTTTTATCTCCTGCACATTATTCGTTGTTACAGCTATTTTGATGGTCGATCGGCAGACTTGCTGATCGACCTTTTTTTTCGCCATTCTGTCGCAACGTTCGTGTGCTTAAGACAGCGTCCCCTCGTTTTTGTTAAAGTGAATTATCCGTAGGCTTTTTTTCAAGAGGCACGCATGTCTGACCTTTTTCCGACCCTTTTTGATGGCGCAGCTTTGATCACCGGGATTGCCCTCTTTGTGACAGGCATCAAGCATACCTTTAACGCCATAACGTTACGCACCAAAGGTCTGAAAGCCACAGCCACCATTGAGCGCGTCGATGTGCGTGAAACGATGATGCATCGTGACGACCAACCGGTCACCGTGTGCTACTACACTGAGGTGGTGAAATATACGACCTGGGATGGTCAAGTGATGGTCATCAAACTTCCCGAAAAGAACGAAAGCGAACACCGTGGGCAAATCGGAGAGACGATCGAGATTCGCTATAACCCAGACCGCCCGACTTTAGCGACCCCTGTTGTCGGGAGCACCATGGGCGTCATTGGTCCCATTCTGATTGTGGCTGGGCTTGCCTTAAGCAGCTTTGCGGGCTGGTTTATCCTGCAAAATGTCACGTTTTAACGATTCTGCTCGCGTTAATTTAAAGGGCGCTCTCACGCGAGAACGCCCCTTTTTTATGCATAAATCGTAATATCTCGACTGAATTAATCGTTCTTTTGAGCCAGTTCATTCACCAGGTCGACAAAATAGTCCACGCCACGAATGGCCTTCGTCATCACCAAATAACGACCATTGACAACATAGCCTGGAATCCCTTGGATCTTAGCGACGTCAATTAAACCCTTCCACTCGTCAGCCAATTGAATCGCCCCAGGTTGATGAGCTTTATTGAGTAGCACATCCTTTTCGATCTCCGTGGCCTTGGCGGCAGCCAACACAAACCCATCCGTGCTATTTGACCAACGTTGACCTTGACGATGATAGCCCTCGTACCACGCATGCTTAGCTCGACTATAAAGCGACGTAGCATCGTTCACAGAACGCCCAGCCGCTTCGTCTTCTAGCCACAGACTAGCCAAGATTTGGCTCGCCAATCGGCCGTGCTGGCCCTTACTCTCAATATGAATAGGCACAAGCTTGAGTTGTGAGTCGCTAGCAATACGCGGCATCACCTCTGGGTCAAAGGCCTCATCAAACCTAAAGCAAAAGGGACAACTATAAGACCAGAGTTTGATGATCGTGCCTTGAGCGTTTGCAATCGGTGTCTCGAGCTTCACATACTGTTTACCTTCAACCGCTGCGGCGTGCGCGAGCGAAGTAGAAAAACATACGGCACCAATTGCACCGAGCAATAAAGAACGACGATTCATCAAGAGCCCTCCAGATCATATTGGTCTTATTAGAAATTTAGGCTACCATCTTAGTCCTCTTAATTAAGCATGTTCGATTACTGCTCGACTTCTATATATTTCATTACACATTTGCAAAAAACGAAATACATAAAAAAG
>Snoopy_p2__coassemble_650_pt1 | contig 23683 bp, 20 predicted proteins | sample Snoopy_p2__metabat2_high_PE_023 | metagenome-assembled genome bin Snoopy_p2
ACATCTTACAAATTAAAGATGTATATGAAATACTCACGCAAAATTCAGGCTAGCTTATTTGATTGAATATCTCAGTGCTGTTCTTCGAGAGAAGCCTAAAGATGGTCCTAAAAAGACCCAGGCTGACCATCTTCCCACCTTCATGAAAACCGCAAAGAATCGAGAACGGATCGTGAAGTTGCTTGTGAAGTTGTATGAAACGTGAGATGAACAGCATAAATCCGAAACTCAGGTTCAAAGCACATGGATGTTAACGACAACCTTACCTGACACCAAGAACAACTCGCTGATCTATGAGGACGATAGCTTGGTTATCGTGACTTTTCGATGGACGGTGAAAGGGAATACTGTTTTTTATGCTCGCTAAGTGGAGTTTAGTATGGGAGCGATGAAGCTTTATGAACTGGTTAACCAATATCACATTGGTACAGACTTAACTTGTGCTGAGGCGATGTTCAAGGCTTGTAATGAGTACTACAACCTGAACTTGTCTGAGGAGACAAGGAAAATGTTCTCGGTGATGGGACTCGGTATGCAGACAGAACAATCGTGCTGTGGTGCCTTCACCGTTGCTGTAGGCGTGATTGGCTTGATGACTGCTAAGGAAGGTCATACTGATATCGATAATCGGGTCGGTTATTTGATGATTGCCGAGCTGACGGATTTCATGTTGAGTTTTTATAGCACGCTACATTGTGTCGAGCTTCAGAAACTCGAGGTGATCGGGTATAAAAATCCGTGTCATGCCATCGTAGAAGCAATAGCCAAAAAATTGGAGGATCTCTTGGAAAGGCAAGACGATTTGGCTCAGTTAGTGACAAACAAACTCAGTTCTTGAGCCGCTTTTTTCAGTCGCCATAAGGTCATGGCAACGTTTGATGTTGAATTTTTGAGACGTGCCTTCAATTTGCTCTCCATAGCATTAATTTGTGTCTAAGTATGTTCCCGATTGTGTAATGCCTATCCTTTGGTTCAAACTGAATCTTATGCCTTGTAATTAAACTGTATACGAGGCGTAAGTGAAGTTTGAGAATAGGACAGAGAAGCCTATTTTCGAACGCTGGCGATTGACCAATCGCATGCAGGAGAAAGCATCATGCTGTTGACGGATAAAGATCGTGCGTATTTGGATGCGTGTGATGAAGATGGTACTTGCGCTATCGGGCGCATGCTGAGTTATTTGGATCAATGGGAAGAGGAAGGGATTGCAGAAGGGCGCTTTACAAAGGAACAGGCTGAGGCCGATTTAGAGGCTGCGCTTTATCGTGCTTTTGCGTTACTGCAGGACGATCGATATCTTTCATATGCTCAAGTGGTCACGACGCTTGAAAAGGCTCGTGAGTCAGCGACGAACAGTGGTGTTTGGCATTACAGATTGGCCTGTGGCCTCACACATACAGGTCGACTTGATGAGGCACTCAAGGTGGCCGAAGAGGGCGTTCTGGCAGAACCCGATTATCCGTGGGGCTGGTTGCATTTAGGAAAGCTTAGGGCCCATTTTGGTGATAAAGTTGGTGCTTTAGTTGCGGCAGCTAAAGGGCTTGACCTTGTACCAGATGATCCAGAATTTTTGCAGTTGCAAGAAGAAATTGAAGCGGGTGTGCCGTTGCCTGTCATGTTGTGTCACTACATTGATCCTGAAAGTGATGCCGAACTCCAAAATCTTCAAATGGATCTCCAGCCTGTTTTGGAAAAACAGTTGGCGCTAACATGTCTGATTAAAGACCCGAAAGGGTTCGAAGTGGTCAAGAATGCCTTCAATATTGACGGACTTCAAGAGGAGCCTGATGCTCCTGCTTGTCTTAGTGCCGAGGTGCCATTTTCAGTTGGTTTAATACATGTCGTTTTCCGCATGAATGAAGCAGGTTTCAGTCATCTCGCACCGACATGGGTCAAGCATTTTAAAGATGCGCTCGAAGAGTTTTTGCAAGATGGTCACTGCCAATTTGAAGAGATCGTCGAGGTTTGGTTAGATCTCGATCGTACGATTCACGTTGTACTTAAGCCTGAAGAAGAAGGCGGCGAAGGTCGTGTCGTTCGCTTCAAGGTTAATGGTGGCCTATCGAATGAGAGTGCAAGGCCTGCTTATGCGAATGCTTCCGAATTAACGCCTGAAATTCGAGCGATGTTAGATCGCGTGGCGAGTCTCAATGAAGAGGAGGCCTACGACGAGATCATCCAAATGCTTGAAAAGATTCCGGATGACGATCGTGAACCCATACTGACGCTAGAGTTGGCACGCGCTCACAATAACGCCTCTCCAGCGTTGGGGCCAGGGCTAGAAAGAGCAGTTGCCTTGCTCCAATCCGTGAAAGACGACTTCGAGAAGACTTACGAATGGCAGTTCCGCATGGGCTATGCGCTTTTTTACCTTGATCGTGACGATGAGGCGCTTGCTTATTTCCAACAAGCCGAAGCATTACGTAAAGGTGACCAAGATACGCTTGAATTAATGCGCGCCTGTCGACAACAAATGAGCTATCCAAGATTCGTAGAGCCGTTTGCTCAACGTGTTGAATCGCTTTGGAAAACGTTTGAAGAAAAAACGACGGATTGGCAAAAGCGATTAATCAAACCCGAAGAGCGCCCAGTTGTGCTGAACGAAATGAAGCAAGCTATCCATCAGGCGCTGCCTGATACGGCTGTGGCTTTAGGGGCGACGGATGGTGTTGTGGAGGTCAATCTCTCAACGGATGGCAATTATTTGCAACTCTATCTGCTTCGCGCTATGGTGCGTGCGATGCCTGACAGTCTTAGAGGATGTTGGCTGATGACGCTCTGTCGACCTGCCATGCCATCGTGCGCTGAGCTTATTTTGAAGACTGGCTTGAGAGAGTACGCCGCGAAGGATCTTTATATCTATGAATCGGTCGGAGACAATGGTTCGCTCTGTCTCACCATTTATTCAAAACCCTTTGAAACACTCAATGAAGAAGAAGTTGAAGACGCCTTCCGTGCAGTGAATTTGTTGCTTGATCACGCCTTTGGCGAAGTAGCACGCATGCAGCACTTTGGCAATATTCGACTTTCAAGAAAACCCGAAGAGGGTGTGGGTTTTTCCTTGCCTGAATATGTGAGGTATGTCCATAAGTGTGCACCACAGAAGTTGGTTGATACGGTCGATGATTACTTAGACGACGTGCTTCAATTCCAATGGAATCTCGATACAGACGATGACTGTGACTATCTGCTCGACGCAAAACACGGGCAATCGTCCGTCATGGCACTTATCTCAGCGTATTTCAATAATGAGCCAGATGTGATGCGTCTTTTACATCGGGCTGGGGCAACAGCTGGGATGTTGTTTGTCGATAGTCAGGATCTTGATGAGACTTCTCGCGCCAAACTTCGCGACGAACTTCGTGCGTTATTACGCGAAAAGGTGCCTCATGCCTATGAAAGCTTTGGACAAATTGAAGGGCGAAAATTCGCCTACGAGTTGTTCTTCGCTTGGGATTTGCCTGCGGTGCTAGAAGTTGTTAATGAGTTCGGTGAAGCGCATGACGACGTAGTGAGGCTTGGCTTCCACTCCTTCTTCCGTGAGGCTGCGGGCTTAATGATGAAGCAGCCCGAAGACGATTAACCACCGAGACCGTGTGCGTGCGTGAGTCAAGGCTTACGCACGCGACCTGATGGAGTGACTCATCATGACAGACTTTCAAAAGCTGATTGATGAAGCCGTGGAAGTTCGCACAGATGAGGGTGCCGTTGATGACACCCTGGCCGAATTGCGAACACACTTCGCCTCGACAATGGACATATTGTTGGATCGACAATTTGATCTGGTTTGCCAACAATACATGCGCTTGACGCATGACAAAGGGTTGCTTGCATTAGGTCAAGCTATGTCGGCAGTTGGGCTAGCACTCTTTGATTTGGATGGCGAGGATATTCACTGTCTCACCATTCTTCCAGAGACTCAACGAGACGCGTTCCAAGCTTTTTGTGAAGCTCACCAACAGGCTTGTAAGCTTCTACGGCAATCCAAACGTTCATGGGGTGAGCCAGCTAAGCCACGACGAGTTGAGAAGGTCATGCCGTGCGATGAGTATCGATTAGAGGACGATACTGCGTATGATTATTTCTTTAATTCCCTTGCGGGGAATTATGCGTCGGGTGAATGGAAGCCATCAGAGAGTGACAGCTGGATGAATGGTTGCTTTGCTGACCTTCGTCATCGACCACCGCGCGTGGTTCGATCTCGCAGTCACGCAGGCTTATGCAATCTATCGTATTCACCCGACCTTGAGGTTTATGCAGCCTCACGAGCGACGCCCAGCAAGATAGGCCGGGTCATGGTCGGCAAGAATCCGTCTGTTCTCAACTTTTTTGAACCCTCTCAGATTGGTTACGATGATGCGCCGCAATCGTCTCATTGGGTTGGGTCTTCGCTTTGGATCGGCGACCCATGTAATGTTACTCAAATCGAATTAACCGAGAACGGAACTTCTAAAGCCGTTCATAACTGGATATTGCCTAAAGACGGTTGGGCCCATAGTTACCATGCTGGAATTGTCTCAGATGGGCTTGGACGAGTTTATTTTTCGAACGAATGGTATCAAGGAAAGATTTATCGCTGGGAGGCCGGTAAAGTCGTTGAGCATCCCTTCAAGCTGTCTGGCTATGACCATTTGTCAGATGCCGTACCTGTGCCTGGAACGAGCCACATTTTCATGATCCATTGTGTCAGTGGTCGTGGACGGATAGATCCCTGTCTATTGGATTTGGATATGGATACCGGACAGTGCCGAATTGCGGCATTGCCAGGTATAGGTGAAGATGTGAGATGTCGATGGCTGACTCGAGATTGGCTTTTGCTTCAAGCCCATGGTGAGAGTCGAGCCTACGATAGTGCACAACTCATCAATATGACAACGCGAGAAGTCCTTCGGATTAAGCCAGGGATGTTTGGCGAGGATCGTTTCCAGCATCTTGGGATTTTGCCTGATGGAACCGTTGTCATTGTCGTCAGGCGACATCTTGTTGGCCCAGTCTTCCTTTATCCCAAAGATTTTTGGGGTTTCCTACGTGAATCGGGAAACAAGCGCCAACTTGAACCTTGGCGAGATTATGAAGAACACTATCCAAACATTCCGTTTGTGCTGCCGAATCGGTCAACGGTAAGCGCCTCTTCTGAGGTAGCGTCAAAAGCGTGTGTTATCTGTGCTGATTGGTTGATGCGACCCATCTTTGATACGTTGAGTGTCTCAAAGCGAACGACGCTCATGGAACATTTAGCAGCTCGGTACGGTCTCAACTACCTTGGTCTCGAAACATTCGAGAAGTGGGGGCAGTGTTGCGTCACAGGGCGCTTTCAGAAGGACGGTCGTGAGTTCGTCTTTGTGCCTGGTGCGTCAGTGACATTGGGATGGGATCGATTTGTCTTGGGTTTAAATCGAGAAAGCCAGGCAGAATTGGATTATCTGCGCGAAGAATGGGAGATAGAACAGAGCCCTGAGGAGATGATCTGCGAAACCATGTCACCCGTTCGGCAGAGTACGATTGGTCCAATGTTGGTGGCTCGAAAACTCGAGACATTGTGTTGGGAGCCCGTTAAGTTAGGCGATTCTAGATTAGCTTCTCATCCGGACTGGTTGAATCAATTCCGTGAATTTATTTGGAGTGACCTGGATAGCCTGACTTTACACAAGTCAGCACGCATTGAACGTACAGAAAAAGGCTTTGAGATAGCCATTTATAACTCGACAGACTACGATACGCTTCATGACGGACTGGCTAAGCAAGGGCTTGCGTTACCTACAGTGAACGAGTGGGCCTATCTGTGCGGAGGTGGGTGCCGGACCCTTTTCCCATGGGGCGATGGCATGGACTATGCCATGCGTCTGCACCATTTCGAAAGTGCGGAGGATGAGGACAAGCCCTTCGATATGGAGGAACCTAACTTTTTTGGACTGTCCATCGCCTATGATCCCTATAAACGGGAGGTGGTCGAAGCTGACACATTAACCACCTGTGGTGGTGATGGCGGTCGGAATATTTGTGGTGGTTTAGGCATCTTGCTTGGTTATTTGCCATGTTCACCACATGCGAAACCTCATAAACATGATAGTGATGAGCTAAACGGTGATTTCGATTTTTATCGTCCGATCATTCGGATCGATCTCTTTGAGTCCGATGTGTCTCAACCACCGTTATCTGGCAGCACGAAATTCAAAACGGTAGGTTGCAACGATCTTAACCTTGAAGCGTATTTTGATCAGACTGTTAACGGCAAATCATCTCTCACGCGATTGTCATTGGGTGAACTTGAGTGTTCATCTGGATCACTTGTCGCATGTGACCCATGTACGTCCTTAATGGATGCCAAGCCGTTTTTACAACGCATTCCACCAGGTCGCTATCCGCTAACGATGGCTGTTAGTGTCTCTGACACCTTAGGCGTCCGTTATGCCTGTGCCAAACTCAGCGTTTCTGATTCAAAACCCGTGCGATATGAGTTAGGTCTCTGCTGCGATGAAAACTCGGATGAGGCTCTCAAAAAGGGTGAGGCGACGGGTTTTAGTGTCGATACAGGGCTTGCGACACTCACAGACGTCATCACGCAAAATGCATTCGCCAGCTATTGGAAGCAACGCGAAGCTCAAGAAGAGGGGATTGATCCTTATAACGATTTGTTTGCTGATCTGTTGGAAGAGAATGCGGCGCAATATCCTCAGTATCAAAGTCCCGATGGTGATTGGTGTGCTTGGACTGCACCAGAGACGAACCGACGGTTGGTGGTCTTTACATCAGGTCTAGGTGACGGTGTCTATCCGACGTATTTTGGCTACGACGCGAATGGACAAGTCTGCGGTGTTTATGTGCCCTTTGTTGATTTGGACCAATGCTGAGAGGCTTATCGACAAAGGAGTGACGATGATGACGAGTCTACTCACGGGTATTCGCATACGTCTCTATGCTGTCCTATTTTATGCTGATCGGTTTTGTCGATGGCTTTTGACGGATTCACCACGATGGCTACGATGGCTGTCGAACTTGAGTATTCCAAAAAAACGGGCCAACCGTGAAAGAGAGGACCATATCTATTTTGAGTCACACAAAGCACTTGTGCCGTTTTTTGCACTCTTTACACTGTTTTTGATGGTGCTTGTTTTGCGGTTGCCCGGCGGCGTCATTGTTGATCTTTTGACGTTTGGTGACGGTATTGGCTTTTTCGTTTTCCTTGCCGTGATGTGTGGGTTGACTTTTTGGATAGAACACAAAGTTATGGGCTCTGAAGAGGTTCAAAGATCGATGCTCAAGAAAATGAAAAAGCTGCCGAGAGAGCGTCTGTTTTGGCTGATGGTACAGGCGAATATGGGACTTGTGGTACTGACAGTCACCTTGTTTTATGTGCTCATTTGGTGATGTTTGTCAATCACTTTTCAGCGGTCAAATTCGACTATTGGTTGAGGTGAGTTATGGAAAAGAGTTTGGATTTGCCTAAATGTAATAGTGCCGATGGGCGTTACTACTGGATGAAGCCTGAGGTCGAGACGGTGTTGAAACCACTCCTTGACCAGTGCATCCAGGATGCTATTGACGGGAGAATCACGCGTTTGGATTCTCTTTGGCCGCCAGTAGTGGTTAGTAGTCAAGGAGCGCCCTTTGAGGTGTGGGAACTACTTCGGACATGGACCGAAGCGCAGCAGGCTGAGACCCTGGATGCGGATAAGGCCATTGCCTTCAGCGAAAACCTGCGCCGACAGAGCCGGTGGGGTGACATTGACCATCACTTATTTGATATGCTCAAACGGGAGCTTCAAGAGAAGTATTTTGTTGCGACAGGCAATGAAGATGACCACTTCTGGAATCGTGAGTACTCCCTGAAACCCGGTATTCGTGAAGAGCAGATCCCAGAGCCGCTATTGCGTTTTGCCTGCTATGTAGCGGTAAGCTATAAGGTATATGGTTTGGACTTTCAGTATTTGGACACTAACTACCTCTTTGGTTTGGTGGAGAAAGTTCGTCCGGATATGGTGAAAAAGCTCAAAGAAGAGGGCACGGGTAGGTTGCCGTTAAACCTCCAAAGGAGGAAAACAGAACATTTCACCGCATCGGCCAATGATGCGTTTGCAGTGATTCGTATTACTGCTAAGGACAGCACCGAGGCATGCTATGGCGAAGTCCTGAATTATCTGTGTGAACTTTTAGCGCAGGAAGACTTTCCTCGTAGTTATGCTGTGGAGTTCAAGGGACCCGAAAAAAGGTACCTTCCGATCACCGGTCTCCCTAAAAAAGGCATCAATCAGCTCTGCGCCTGCGCTGTCGCATATCCATCTCTTCATCCTCTGCTCGAACGCTACGCTCGACTAGCTATGAGACAGTATGAAAGTTACACCAATCTGAATGATGAACAAAGCGGACTTCCAGGAAGCTTTGCGGTGTTTGCTTTAGGCATGAAGGGAGATGCCTGGCGACAGTTAGTATGGGAATATTTAGACCTTTGTGATGATGAACACTCTCGCTTGCAGGAGAAGTTTCTTCGAGAGTACGTGAAACAGTTCGGTTTTAATAAAGAAACAGTGCCGATTTTCGTTCGCGGTGTTCTATCTATGCAAAATATGAAGTATTCCAAGGACTATGCTTCATGGATGTCAAATGCAAGCAGTCTTGATGCGTTGATAGAGGCCAAACAGCGTCTACAGGAAATCGTACCTAGCGGATTTTCCTCCGATGAGGATGACGATGATGACGAATTTGATGAAGCGACTCAAGATAAAGAGGCTAGTCTAGAAGAAGTCTTGCAATTTGCCTGGGAGACTGTTTGTTATGTGCTTTTTGGAAAAGCGAGTGCAAAGCACGGCCAAAAGATCCTCGAAAGTGCACCAGAGATACTGAAGCAACGATATCAGGTGATTTTCCGTAGTTTTGTATAGTCTGACCGCGCGAACAGTAACAGATCAGTTGGTAACCATACTTGCTATGATGCTTGTATTGAAGATTTTGGTGATTTATTTCGTTTTTTCATCATGATAAAGAAAACATCCAATCAACCTATGCGTCGTACAGATCGCGAAACTTCTGAAGCCTTTGCTCAGCAAGTTGCTATGGATGCGCCATATGGCACGCTTGTTACGGCAACTAATAATGGAGAACCATACGGTGTGCCAGTGTCGCCCGTTATAGAAGGCAATGTGATTTGGTTTCATGCCGCAGCTGATGTCGGACGCAAATTCGAAATTCTCTCTAGCAATCCTCGTTGTGCCATGCTTTTTGTGAGTGAGAGTTCGCCTGATGAACCAGCTTTTTCGATGAACTATCGTAGTGCTATGTTCGAAGGTCACGCGACACTTGTGACGGATCAGGTTGAGAAAATGCACGCGCTTTGGTTAATTTGCAGTAGATGGGCGTCAAGTGAGTCTTTAGAAAAGCGGCGAAAAATGATGGATGCTGGCATTCATCAAGTGAATGTTTGGCGCATAGATGTCACACACATCAGCGGAAAGATGAGGGCGAGTAACAGTAGATAAGACTTGGTGTTCGAAGCACTACAAATCACGTAACGTGTTTCAGAGTTGTCTATAAATAATAGTAAATTTCAAGCCGCGCACTATGTCTCAAATACTATGAGTCAAGATAAGAAATATGAACATAAAAGAGAAAGAGAATGCACTATCAGCCGGAATTTTTGACATATAAACCCATTTTCACAAGTGAATATCGAATAATGAGAGCCAAGGCAGGCTGTGCCGTCAAGTGCATCGGATAAATCCGAAAGTGGTGTTCGGATAAAATCAAAAGTGCTGTTTGGATAATATCGAAACTCTACGTTGGATAAAAATCAATGTTGAGTTCTAAATAGTTCAATCCAAGGTTTGAAGTTGCCAATGACACAGGAATACCAGTCGAAATCTAGATGGGACTGTATCCTGGCGCAGACGCTATCAAGCATTTCAAGGTGTTAAACAATCTTCCAGAGCCGATCGGATATGGCGCGGTGATTTGTACAACCGAATGCAATTATGGCTTATCAAACCATTGCACGGCACATTCTGTCTGGCGATTGTGAGGATAGATGGTGAACCCTAAGGTTGCACATCAAAGAAGGCGGTAAACTTAAGCGTTTCTTTTAGGCTCGTTGGTGAATACGGTTCTAGAACGGGTCTTTTTGTTTCTCCAAAAGCTTCGACCCATTTTTTCATTGAGTCTCACCATGCGTATCTCAAAAGTCTTTAGTCAATGTGTGTTAACCGGTGCTTGCCTGAGTTTATTTGGGAGCGTTATCCCGGTTGTGTCGATGGCTGGGCAAACGACGGATCAATCTGAGCAGACGACGAGCCAAGCCACTTCGAGCGTTGACTTAAAGGTTGATAGATACATATTGACCATGGGCACTTTGGTGTCAGCAAAGCTCTATGGCACAAGTCGTGACGAATTAGTGCGTTATGCCACCTTGCTTGAAGGTGAGCTCACAAAATATGACGACATGATGTCAGTGCATAAGCCTACTGCACTTAATGACGTGAATAGCCGTTCGGGAGAGACCGTCGAAATTCCGAAGACGGTCGCTTTGATGGTCAAAGAAGCATTTGCCATTGCGGATGAGACGAATGGTGCATTTGAACCGATGATTGGTCCCGTAGTGAATCTTTGGAAGATTGGCTTTGGGGGTGATCAGGTGCCGAGTGATGAAGCCATTGAGGCAGCTGTTCGACTCGTTGATCGTAACCGCGTTCGTTTGTGGGAAGAAGGTGATCGTTGGTTTATGCGTATTGATGCCGGGCAGAGTATCGATATGGGGGCTATTGCCAAAGGATATATCGGAACCTTAGTGGCCGATGCTTTAAAAGACGCTGGCATGAAGCGTGGCCTTTTAGATTTAGGTGGCAACGTCGTAGCAATTGGAGATAACTTTGGCAAACCCTGGCGCATCGGGATTCAACACCCGATCAAAGACCGTGGCGGTTACTTTGGTGTAGTGAACGCTAAAGAAGTGAGTGTCGTGACTTCTGGTGCCTACGAGCGGTATTTTGAAAAAGACGGCAAGCGTTATGCCCATATTCTTGATCCTAAGACAGGTCGTCCCGTTGAAACGGATATGGCTTCCGTGACGATTATCGATCCAAACGGTGCGCGAGCTGATGCACTTTGTACGGCCTTGTTTGGTATGGGGTGGGCGCGTGCGCAAACCTTCTTAAAAGCTCATAGTGAGATTAAGGCAGTGCTGATGCACGGTGATATGCAACGTGTTGCCATCACGGCGACTGCTCAGCCCATTGTCACGATTGTGGATGAAAAGCTCAAGACGACGGTGATTGAGTGAGGTTTGTATGTCGAAGTTACCTAATTACGATTTAGTAAATCGTGATTAGGTCTTTAGGGCCTTTGAGCGAACAATCAGCGGTACGAAAGCCTAGGAAACTAGGTAAGTTCATGGCTTTATCGTAATTTATAAATAAGTATAAAAAAATTCTTTATATTCGCTTATAGATGTCAAAAGAGGCTTCTATGGATTCGGTTTTAAACCCATTTGCTCCTTGGACAGGGCAACGTCCGCCTGAATTTGCTGGCCGAACTAAACTGATTGATGAAAGTGTTTTGGCAATGCGACGTGCGTTGGCTGGAAGACCTTTTCGTTCAATTATGTTCTTGGGTTTGCGTGGGACTGGAAAAACGGTTCTATTGAACGAGTTAGGCAAAAAGGCAAAAGAGTTGGGTTTTCTTGTTAGCCGTCTTGAAGCGCCAGAAGATGCTGATTTGGCCAAACTTCTTTATCCAGAAATGAAAAAAATCATGCGTTCTCTTTCAACAGTTGAGCGCACGAAGGCTCTTGCTATTCGCACTCTTGGCGTTTTGCGGAATTTTGCCTCTATTTTCAAGATCGAAGTTTCTGGTGTTGATTTAGGAATAGAGCCTACACCTGGCGTGGCTGATACCGGTTACCTTCAGACCGATCTTCCTGATTTATTCGAAAATATCGGTGAAGCTTCTCAAATGGCTTCCAAAGGGTGGGCGATTTTTCTTGATGAGGCGCAGTATTTGACGCAGTCTGATCTTTCGGCGTTGATTGTGTCTATGCACCGTATATCGCAATTAGGTTACCCAGTGATTTTTATTGGTGCGGGATTGCCTTTGCTAGCGGGATTGGCTGGTGAGGCAAAATCCTATGCTGAAAGACTTTTCATGTTCTACAACGTTGGTGCGCTAGATCCGAAAGCAACGGCTGAGGCCATAGAGTAACCCTTGAACGAAGCGGACGTCAAAATTCTTCCAGACGCTTTGAACAAATTTGTGGAAGGAACGCAAGGTTATCCTTTTTATCTGCAGCAATGGGCGGCTTGTGCGTGGGATGTTGCGGCTAGTTCTCCCATTTCTATTGCTGACGTTTCGGTTGCGTCTAGTGAAGCCGTTCGGATTTTAGACGAGGGCTTCTTTCGAGTACGATTAAATCGCATGACAAAGGGCGAATTGGAATACTGTAGTGCTATTGCGTCGTTAGGAGAGAAGGGACCTTACAAAACCTCGGAGATTGCTCGTGTCCTAGGAAAAAAGGCAACGACCATTGCTATGGTTCGTTCTAGTTTGATATCCAAAGGTATGATTTATTCGCCAGAACGAGGTTATGTGGAATTCACAGTGCCATTGTTTGCAGGCTTTATCAAGCGCCAAAAACAACTACATCCTCAAAGCGATTAGGCATATTCACTTCGGTGAAACCTTCGGTAGCAAGGTATCACGCTAGGAAAGACGAAGGCTTGTCTTGATGGTTCTCTGTACGATTAATCCTTAAATATGAGTAGTTAACGCCTAAAAACGACGTTAACTACTTATATTTGGATAAATACTCAGATGGGCTACGATGATCTCGTGACCGTTAAATCCATGAACCAGTTCGAATTTGTTGCTACTTGGCATTAACAATCGCATCAAGGTCAAATAAGAACAACTGCTGATTCGTGTTGGCTTCCGCTTCGATTTTCTGATCAAAACCTGACTCAGAGAAGAGCGCATAGAAAAAGCGGGCTTTATCTTTTAGCGGTGTCAGTTTTGCCAAGGTATTGAGATAATCGCTATAGGAAAACGGACTATTCTTAAATTTGCATTCGCCAACCAAGAAGTCTTGCGCGTTTCGACTGATGGCCAATAGATCGATTTCGGTTTCACCGACTCTGAGACCATTCGTTGCCTGATCATCACGGAGGGTAGTTTTTCCGAACCATCGTCCCATTTTTGCATAACGAAATGGGAGTTTCTGTTGCTTTTGGTAGCGCCGTACAAATTCTCGGCAGACGTCCTCAAAGGCTAAGGAAGCGTAAGCATGCAAGGCTGGTTCAACAATATATTGGTAAACACCTTCAACGTCATGATCTTCCAATTGTGACAGATTCGGAAAGCCGAAAGCGTACCAAAAACGAAAGAAGTTGTCATTTAACCGATAGGTGCCGCGTTTGGTATTGGCTTGTTCTTTTAAGCCGGTATCAATCGAAAATTCACGTTCGATAATGCCTAGTTCGATTAGGTTTTTGAGGTAGACGCTGGTTTTGGAGGTATCTTCAATGAGTGACTTTTGGCTGATGTCGTTGAGTTTTGTGTTCCCGAGGGCGACCGCTTCGATAATAGAGTTGTAGATGGGCGTTTCTCGTAATTCTTGATGGAGCAGAAATTCAACTTCACTATAAAGTGTGCACCCTTTGGTCAAAATATGTCGCTTTATGTTGTCAGCAAGCGAGAGTGCCGGATTAAACTGACTCAGGTAATGCGGAACGCCACCTAGAACTGCATAGGCGAGTACTTTGTCTTTGTTCGAGTAGTTCGGAAAAAAGCGAATGGCATCATAAAAACTCATTTTGTCCATTTTATAAATGCCAGTGGCACGACCATAAAGCGGATTTTTTTCTGCAAGTAGGTCTTTCTCAATAAAGCTCAAAGCGCTACCGCATAGAATAATCATCACATTCTGGTGTTTGAGTTCGGCATCCCAGAGGTTTTGCAATATGGAAGGAATGCTCGGATTGCCTTGGCACATATACGGAAATTCATCAATGACAATGAGTTTCTTTTGGTCGCCATAAGGCAAATCGCGAATGGCTCTGAAAGCTTGTTCCCAGTCTGAAAATGCTGAAATATATTGCTTTGCAGGGATATCTTCACGAAAAAGAATGTCAGAGAATTTCGATAATTGGACGCGATCGTTGGTTTGTGCGCAGGCATAGAAAACATGCGGTTTGTCTTTGCAAAATTCACGTAATGTTTCGGTTTTGCCTACACGACGTCGACCATACCAAACGATCAATTGGCCTTTTTGTTCGTCATATTTGTCGCGTAAGAATTGTAGTTCCTGTGCTCTGCCAATGAACATGTCTATTTCCCAAATCGTGATTTAGTAAATCGTGATTAGGTAATATTATAAGTATGTCTAATGAAACAATCAACGCGTCTGTAGCGAGATTTTCTGCTGTGTTGTAAGCCCTCTAAAAAGGCGACTAGGATGTACATAACTACGCACATATGCGTTCTTATGGCGAAATAAAGTCTACAATGACTGAGAGGTAAATCAATATATCGTTCGAAGACAGACTACGAGTGCAATCGAGGTTGTTATGAATCTGCTAGCCAATTTCTCGACGCCTGATGCGATCCAACGAAAGATCGCCTCGCAATTCCAGGCGAGACGCCTTGCGCAAAATTTAACGCAAGCAGCACTAGCTAAAAAGTCTGGTGTGTCGCTAGGCACGATCCGCCGTTTTGAGCAAACTGGCGATATTTCGCTCAAGCACCTTGTGCTACTTGCGACCTCGATGAATATTGTTCAAGAGATGGAAGCTCTTTTTCATGTTGAGCCCGTGATCGATCTTTACGCCAAGCCGCCGAAATTACGTAAGAGAGCACGTTAATGCAGGTCGACGTTAAGCTTAATATCGAGGGTTGCGCCTTTGCTGTGGGGCGATTGTCTGAGCTTGCTGATGGCATTGCTTTTCAATACGATACAGAGTTCTTGCATCGAGGCCTTCAAATTTCGCCTTTTGCTATGCCGCTTTCGCCGCAAGGTCGGTTAATTTCGGATCATCCATTCGGTGGTTTGCCTGGCGTCTTCGCTGATTCGTTACCAGACGGGTTGGGTTACTAACTTCAGTGTTATAACAAGTCTGTAACTAACAGGATTGTGATAACAAACGTGTGACCAGCCGCCGACACACTTATCCGTCGCAATAAAAGAAAACCGCACGAGCTTTAAACCCGTGCGGACATGGACTATGTCTTAAAGCAACGCGTTGTTGCGATGGGCATTAGAACTTATGAACGAGACCAAGCGAGAGCTGATAGCCGTTCGGGGTGGCTTCCTCTTTAGCTGTTTCAACTTTTTCCTGAGAGTAGCCCGTCATGACATACGTCCAGGTGCGCTTTGAAAGCGGATAGTCGAAGGCGGCGCCAACGGTGGTACGCGTGAAGTCAACGCCTTTTTCGTTATCCATCTGACGATAGTTAAGCGCAGCACGGGCTGTACCACCAAAGATCGGATAGTTCACGCCAATACCAGTACCCCAGCCGTCGACAAAGCCGTAGCCAGCTTTGTCAGTGATAGCTAAGATACCATCTTTAGCGACACCACCTCGCGCATGGACATTGAGACGCATCGAGTCAAAGTACTGATAGAAGGCTAAAACTTTGAGACCGCCGTCAAAGGTGTAGTTACCACCGAGCGTAACGGTGTAGCCGTCATCTGGGTTTTCTTCGCCCAGAACATTACCCCAGTCCGTCATGTCACCGACCAAGATGCCTTCAAGGGGACCTGCCTGATAACGAAGGGCTAAGGATGTGTAACGGTCTGCAGAGGCCTTGCCTTCGATCTGGTTTTCAGCGCCTTTAGCCTTATCGTCCATCTTGAACGAGTACATCGCATAACCCGTCAAACCAGAGTAGGTCGGCGTACGATAAGCAATGGCGTTGTCAACGCGCGTCCACATGGAGGCGGTGGCATAACCCGAACCTAAAGCAGAGGTGTAGTTAGCCGTGATCGGGTCAATGGCGCGGAAGAGGCCGTTGGGACCCAAGACGCTACCAAAGACTGGCATACGGCCAGCCCACACGGTACCGAAGTCGCCGGAAACATTAAGGCTTGCTTCACGGCCAAAGAGACGGTTACCTTGTTTAACTTCAAGGGCACCGGTGTCAGATTCGAAGCCAGATTCAAGCGTAAAGCCAATCTTGTAGCCATTACCTAAGTCTTCACTGCCACGAAGCCCCCAACGAGAACCCATCTGTTGGGCGGTTTCCATCGTGAAGCTGTCATTCTTGGCATTTTCGCCAAAGTCAGCATCGGTATGGACATAGACAAGGCTCGTGTCTATGAGACCGTACATTTCAACGTTAGCAGCGTATGCACCAGCCGAGAGTGCGCCTGCGAGGGCTAAAACGAGTAGAGATTTCTTCATTGTTCTTTTCCTTTTGATTGATAGCGTGGCCGATGAATCAACGAGTGATGAGACTCGTCGGCCTACCTGAAGGATCCAAAGCGTTTGTGAGACGGGTGAATGTTTCGTCTCATGCGTGAGCGAAGATTGTCACCCGTCGGATCCTGTTAGGTCAAGAAGAAGGTGTTAGTTCTTCATCATGTGGCGAGCTGCAATACGACCGAAGATCATGCAGTCAGCCACAGCCACTGAGCCTAAACGCACCATGCCGTGCACACCACCCGTGGCTTCGCCAGCAGCGTAGAGACCCTTGATCGGTTCGCCGCGAACACTCAAGACCTGAGCGTTGTCGTTGATTTCGAGACCGCCCATGCAGTGGTGAACGCGCGGCCAGAGACGAACGACGTAGAAGGGACCTTCAACGTTGGGCTTAGAGTTGTCAAAGAACTGGCAACCAAAGTCCGGGTCTTCTTTGGCTTTCATGTAGCCATTGAACGTGTTGTTGGTCTTTTCGAGCTGATCGTACGGGATCTTGTAGAAGTCGGCCATTTCTTTGAGCGTTGCGAACTTACGAACAACGTTCGTCTTCATGGCGTGGTCAAAGAGTTTTTCAGTCATGTTACGACCGACGATTTCACCCATCACGTTGGCTTCGCAGGTGTAAATCAAGCACGGATGACCGATGGCAACGATGGCGTCAGCGCGCACTTTACGGTTGCCGGTTTCTTTAATGAAGCGCTTACCGGTTGCTGGGTCAATCATCGGACCATAACCGACGGTCGACTCAACAAAGAGCGGCGCAACGCCGAAGCCCTGTTCGTCGGGCGAGGTCCATGGGCCCAACTGGATCCAGTCCATCTGAACGGTATTGGCACCGATTTCCTGGGCTTCCATGATCATTTCACCCGTAGCACCACGATGGTTCGTGGACGTGAACTTTTCGTTTAGGCGCGGGTCTTGAGACATGCGGAACTTAACGTTCTGAGAGAAGCCGCCAGCGGCAATGAGAACACCCTTCGTGGCGCGGATGTAGACAACCTTGCCAGAATTTTCTTTGCCAAAGCGATAGCCCGTGCGAGCCTTCACACCGACGACTTCCTTCTTGTCGTTCACGATAATCTGGTCAACGATCACACGAAGACGCGGTTCAATGCCGAACTCTTTGAGTTTTTCAAGCATCGGAAGCACGAAGCCAGAGCCTGAGTTATTCATCGTGGCATGACTACGCTTGACGGAGTGACCGCCATGATAAACAACGGCCTTGAATTTGACGCCGACCTTGTCACGGAGCCATTCGTAGTTGGCAACAGATTCGTCAGCAATACGGCGAGCGAGTGCGGGGTGGCTCAAACCACCGCCAGACTTCAACATGTCGCTATACATGAGGTCGGCCGAGTCCTTAATGCCGTCCTTCTTTTGCATGTCGGTACCTGCGGCAGCGACCACACCACCGTTAATAATGGAGTTACCACCCGGCGTCGGCATCTTGTCGACGAGCATAATGTCGCCCTTCTTGGCACCGAGGTAGTGCGCTTCAAGCGCAGCAGCGCAACCAGCAAAACCCGTACCGATAATCAAGAGACCGGTCGTTTCATCCCACTTTTGCGGCATTTCGCCAGAGAATGCAGGGGCGGAAACCGCGGCAGCAGCGGTAGCGGCACCAAAGAGGGCGCTGCGGCTTAAAAACTGACGACGCGTTTGTTTGGTCATAACACACTCCTTTAGTGATGGCGAGTTCGTCATGAGGCTGTTGGTCTATGGTCATAGCGAACCCAACAATCGAGACTCAATCGGTGTTGAGCCTTTTAAGAAACCCTGAGCAATCGGTTAGGGCACCTTGAAGTCGAACTGATGGCACTGAGCGCAGAAGTCAACGCTTTCTTCGTGTTGCATATGGCAGTTCGTGCAGTCAAGCTGATCTTGATAGTGAGGAGACGTATGAGGATTAGCACCCTTAACGTTTTTCGTCTTTTCAACGAGGTCCTTGGTGTTGTGGCACTGTGTACACGTTTCGATCGTCACTTCCTTCGGGTTAGCTTTGTCAGGACCGTGACAGACTTCACATGTGAGCCCCAATGCTTGATGGCGATCAGCCCCAAACTTCTGGTCAGCTGCCTGTGCTGACGAGAGGATCAGTGAGGAGCCTAAAAGAAGGATGGCATAAGGTAGTAATTTCATAACATCTCCTTTCGGACTGGTTGTGCAGCAGTGGAGTCTCATGCACAAACCAGTGCTTTAGGTCAGTATGACGAGTTATGAATAGGAGTTCAATCAGGGAACGGGTTAACGATTAGGCGCTTCGTCGTACATGGCAAGCGCCTTCTTATTCGGTCGTTTAAGAATAACGCGCAGCGAGAGGCGTTTTATTAAGAAAAAAGCAAAATTGGTCTCAAAACGAACGTTCTCTTCGCGTTTCAGAAGATGCCCTAGTTGCGTCACTTGACGCTTCGTCATCTGGCCATTCAAATGGGCTTCAGAGGCCTGACTGTCGATAAATAGACGCAGGGCAATCTGTGAGGCGAAAGGCTTCTTTGACATCTTTCAAACGGATAGGTTTTTCTTTGCTCGCACAAATAAGCACGAGGTCGGCTTAAGCCCAATAGTCGTCTTCGTGTTTGTCCATCGATTGACGGGGCCAAAAAGGTTTGTGGGCATAGGTAGCTCTCATTAGTGGTGTGACGTTAGCTAGGGCGTAGGGTCACTTGGCGTGTCGTCCTGAGGGTCAAAGAGCGTGTCGCGCTACATGTTTGAGCACCTAGACAAGCATGCTGAACACATTCCTGAAGTTAACCTTTCAAGCCTCATTTTCGTCGTTTTCTGTTGTCTGGTCGCCAGTTTTGGTTTTTAGAAGTACGAACCTTACATACTGTAACCTTACAGACCGTAAGGATACTTGTGTAATCTTACAGGCTGTAATAATTACAGTGGAAACTTACGATTAGGTGTACAATTAGGTTTGTCAAGGACTCAAATAAAAGATTAATCTCAGTATTCAAATCCCTGAAATACGAGGGATCCTGCCCTTTTGGAGTTTGTTGCATGCTCAAGTTTTATGGTCGCGAAAATGAAATTGCGCTTCTACAACGTTACCAAAAGCTTTCACAAACCAAATCTAGCCAAATGGTCGTTGTGACCGGTAGACGCCGAATCGGAAAAACAAGACTGATTAATGAGGCACTCAATTCGTCATCTTCAGAGACACCGTTCCTTTATTTTTTTGTGAACGGTGATAAAACCGAAAAAGGCAATATCGAAGCTTTTGTGCAATTACACGCAGCTCCCTTGGGACTGACGGATCTACCTGTGCAATTTTCGGACATTCGCTCATTGTTCGAATACATATTAAAGCGCTCCCAAACGCAGCCGCTAACATTTTTTATTGATGAGTTTCAGAATCTTGAAACGGTTGCACCATCATTTTTTAGTGACTTACAGGCGCTTTGGGACCGATATGCAGGTAAATCCCATTTAATGCTTGTCACAGCGGGCTCTGTCGCAAGTACGATGCGAGAAATCACTGAAAATCCCAAAGCACCCCTCTACGGTCGTCCAAGTGCTTTTATCCGCTTGCAGCCATTGCCACTAAAAATCCTTCATCTAATTCTCGAGGAATACTCGGGTGGTACTGCGACAGCGGATGATCATCTCGCACTTTGGATGATGACTGGCGGTGTCGCGAAGTACGTTGAACTTTTTATGGACTCGGGATGCGTGACAAAGGAAAGCATGATAGAACTCGCTACATCCTCAAGTTCGTTCTTTTTGATGGAAGGGGAGAATCTCTTAAAAACGGAGTTTAAAAGGGATTACGGCACCTATTTTGCCATATTGCAAAAAGTTTCTGAAGGCATCACAGAAAGGGCAAAGCTCGCAACAATTTTCGAAAAGGACATTGACGTTAGTGGTCATCTAAAAAAACTAGAAGAACACTACGCCTTGTTGACCAAGGAAATGCCTTTTGCTTCTCAGTTAAAAAAAGGACGCAACTACCGTTTGGTGATGAACGATACTTTCCTTAAGTTCTGGTTCCGTTATCTATTCACCAACAAAAGCTTGCTTGAGATGAGTCATGACGGATCAAAACTTTTAACGCAAGCCATTTTAAAAGACTTCCCTGAATACACCGGCAGATCGGTGTTAGAACAGTACTTTCGTCGTGAACTGATGGAAACAGGCACTGTGTCAGAATGCGCGCCTTGGTGGAATCGTAAAGGCGGTGACGAAATCGACATCATTGCGTATCAACCTTTTGATAAACGACTACTTTTCATCGAAGTGAAAAGAGAATCTCGCAAAATCAGCTTTCAAAAGTTAAAGGAAAAAAGTTTTGCTTTCCTAGCTGCTAATCCGTCTTATGCAAATTGTGAAATCGTCTACGAAGGCCGATCTTTGGAAAACATTAAGGTATCGTAACTAGCCTTGTCAAACATGATATTAAAAGCCACCGTACCTTATAATTCTGATATTAAAAAGCGATCTTGCTGAGCCGACTGAGGTCGCCCGATTAACTCTCTAAGTAGGAATCCTTACATGACTGTGCGAACTTCGACCGATCTTCGCTTTATCTGTCTTGACACCGAAACCACGGGCTTGAGTGACCAGTATGATCGCATCTGTGAAATTGCAGCGGTTGAGTTTGATCCTCGTACGTTGTCGGTCATTGGGCGCTATCAGACGTACCTCAATCCGCAGCGCCGTATGCCTTATGGCGCATATCGCGTCCATGGCTTGAGTGACGACTTTTTGGCGGATAAACCGCTTTTTGCTGACATTGCACCTGATTTCTTAGATTTTGTTGCGGGCGCGCGTGTCTATATTCATAACGCTAACTATGACGCAAAGATGCTCAACGCGGAATTGGCGCGTGCAGGCTATCCGTTACTCACGTCGGTTTGTGACGGCATTGTCTGTACATTAAGAACTGCTGTTAAAGTGCGCGGTCGGGGACATAATCGTCTTGATCGTTTGTGTGACGACTACGGTGTGAATCGTGCGCGTCGTACGCACCATGGCGCTTTGTTGGATTGTGAACTGCTTCTTGAAGTCATGCGTGCCATGCGCTTTAGAGGCGTGCATTTCGATGGTTTGCCGTCAGGGTTTTGATTGATGGTTGGGGCGCGCCCTGGCTTGGGAGGCAGGAGGATAGTGAATCAACCGCGTCCAATATTGCCGATTTCGTATATGTGACAGTCTTTTGGTAGGGTTGATCTAACGAGGTTTAAAGACCATCGATGTTGGTTGTCAATCACCTCAATCAACATGTACCTATTGAGGATTTTTTGTGATGAAGTCAAACGAGAACAAATTCTTAAAGACAGTCCTAAGCCGCGAATTTGGCTTAACCATCCTGCAAAACATAGGAAATCCTGTGGGCTTTGGCGGCGCAGCCTGGTTTGGCTATCATGTGGTGCAAGAGCCGGTGTCGACATTCAACGTGGTGGCTGGTATTGCGGTGATGTTTTTCGGCTTAACCCTCAAAGCCTGGGCTACCTATCAGCTCAAGCACCGTTAACGGTGCTACCACAGAAGTGGTGACTGGCTTCAAGAGTTTAATAATGAGTTTTAAAATGGCGCTTCACTATCGCACGTTGCCTGATGGCATTTCGAGAAAGGTTTTTATTGAAGAGGCTGAGGGTAAAAAGCGGTGCTTAGCCGTGGCCACAGTGTCTCAAACGACTGGTCGTTATGATCCGCAATGGCATGACGTCCGTGACGAAGAAAAAGCGCAAGTTGAAGCGTTTGTCGCAGCCATGACGGTTGGTTCGAGGCGTGGCACATCCAAAGAGAAAGCTCAAAAACCTAAGGCTAAACTTCAAGACGCGACGTTAGCAAAAACCGTGAGCGCTGAACCTGCGGAGGCACTCGTGCGTGTGACGAGTGATGACGCTGATGATGCGATGGAAGCAAAGGCAGAGATCAAGGATCGAATAGCTGAGCCTAAAACGATGCCAAAGATCGCCATCTTTTGTGAGGGCGAAACGGAACTTGAGTACCTCAAGGCCTTTGTAGCGTATTTAAGCCTTGAAGATCGTGTGGATCTGCACTGTTCGACCGGTAAGGATCCTGGCTCGGCCTTTAAGAGCATCGCGAGCAAGGTGCTTTGGGACCGGCAAATCGGGATCTGCCCCTGGTCTGATGTGTGGATGGTCTTTGACCGCGATTCTCATGCACGTTATCACGAGGCCTATGAGCTCGCGCAACATTTTCCGTTCATGCATTTGGCCAATACAAATCCGTGCTTTGAGTATTGGTTACTTCTTCATCAGGCAAATTTTAAAGACGATTTGCCGCTTGACCAAGCGTTGACGATCAGGCGTCAAGTAGAGACTGAGATCATCAGCCAATGGCAAAAACGTGTCGTCACTGAAGAAGTGTTTGAACTCACGACCAAGGCTGAAACGTGCTATGACGCCCTTAAAGCCATGGTGCCTGAATATAAGAAAGCCGCAGCTACGAATTTTGATGTTTTTGCCTCTCGCATGGCTTTGGCTTATGAGCGGGCGCGTGACCATGTGGAGCCTCAGGTTGGACTTGGTTCAACGCTCCCTGATTTGATTGATGCGCTTTGCGAGATGGCCGGGCGAACACCACAAGCCGTGATGGCAGACTTAAAAGCGGTGGCCGAAGCGGCGATACTCGATGAAACTTTGCCGCCAGAAAAGGCGATGCTGGTGATTTTCACGACGGCGCAACAACTCCTTCAAGGTCATGAAGAAGAGAAGAGTGACTGGACTGATGCGGAGCTTGACGCACTCAATCAGGCTATCCGTGACGTCAAGCATTGGCTTCAAGAGCACGCGCCTATGGTGCTTAAGCAGGCAATCAAGAAGGCTTCTTTCAAAGATCAGTTGTCTTTTTTGGTTGGGATTAAAACGACTTTAGCGAACGCACATAAACAGAATCACTCCCGACCGGGTATCAAATCTTGGAAGAAACTCTATGCCGCGCTTGTACGGTTAGAGGTTTGGCTCCTTGAGCGTGAGTCTGAACGTGATGATATGCATGATATGTTGTTAGTGCCTGAAGATGCTACGAGCACCACGGCCTGGGACGTGTTTGAGGACGATGTGCCGTTTTAAAGGTGGTGGGCGGCCTTGGCTTTACTTCTTGCTTAACGCCACATTGGTCTCACGAAATTCACTTAAGATCGAATCGATTTCGAGGTCAAGCAATTGTGCCTTGAGTTTGGCGTAGTGATCGGCGGATAAAATCACGGCTGCTGGTTTATCGTCTACTTGGATTTGGATGACTTCAGTGGGATTTTCGGTTAAGTTGTCAACGATAGATGTAAGGTGCCTTTGGGCATCTGCGAGCGAGATGGTTTCCAT
>Snoopy_p2__coassemble_1077_pt1 | contig 15791 bp, 9 predicted proteins | sample Snoopy_p2__metabat2_high_PE_023 | metagenome-assembled genome bin Snoopy_p2
GAACGCTACGCCATCACAAAAGCGATCAAAAGACTTGAGACAAACCTTCAGTCAAATGAGGTTTCATTTGATATATCCGAAGTTCAACAGATTTTCCAGGAAGCTAAAGTCGCTTTTAATGAGCGACTCACAAAAGACTTTGAAACACTCGTTTCCTTCAACAAAGAGATCTCTCAAGAGCGAAATCAATATCTAAACGAAGAGTTGCAAGAATCTCGCCAAGAGCTCTCTCGTTTGAATGAAGAGATCGATCAGCTCGGTCGCTTACGAGCATCCTCATTGTCATTTTTGAAATCCACGGATGTATTCGACAAATATAAGCAGCTATCTAAGGAAATAACCGAGCTTCGAACTGCCATTGAGACTTATAAGGCGCAACAAAATCAACTTGATCGTCTTCAAAATATTCGTAAAGAGATCCAAGAGCTTGCAGACGAATGCCAGTCGCTTCAACTTAAAATTGCAGCAAACTTGCTCAAGGAAAGTAAAGATAAAACTAGTAGACTGTCAAAAATTCGCATCTACCTCAACGAATTTGTTGAATTCGTCATTGGTGAAAAAGCGCTCTTATCGGTCCAACAGAATAAAGAGGGTTATTTAGATTTTGACGTCGACATTGTCGATCAAAACGATCAATTGACTAGTGCTAGCGAAGGTCACTCGTACGGTCGCTTGTTATGTATTGCGTTTGATCTTGCCGTTCTGCGCGCTCATCAAGATGTGAAATTCCCTCGTTTTGTTTATCACGACGGACTATTTGAATCTTGGGATAATCGAAAAAAAGAAAAGCTCCACGACATGATCAAACAGTACGCAGACTGCGGCCTTCAACTCATCGTGACCGCCATCGATGCTGACCTTCCCGCGGATCAAAAGACCAGTTTCTTCAAATCCGAGGAGATTATCCTGACGCTCCACGACAGAGATATGACTGGGCAATTGTTCAAAATGCCTAAATGGTAAAAACGCCGTACTTGGTTTACCAGCTAGATCCTGGCATCTAGCTGGTACCTTTTCGGACTAGTGACCATCAAATAGGCGCTGTTTGATGGTCAAATCCTTCAACCTTGTGCCAATACGCCCATCGCACCACGCCTTTACGTCGAATGGCGCAGAGCATGGCATAAGCAGAAGTCATTGACGTAACCTTATGGTTGTTGACGTAAACACCATTGGCTGTCGAAAGACGGAATTCGTAGGCGTCGTCCTTCTTGTACGCTGACAGCTGATCGCTATATTCGATGACATAGTCTTCATCGGTCGTGACCATCCCGGCAGAAGGCATGGCACTCACATCGATCTTCTCATAGCCACCAATAGCGAGAGGAAGGTTGGCTCGCCAAGTTGGATCATCATAGAACGCCTGCCATTGGACAACGGTCTTTGACAGGCGCTCAATTGACGTCGGATCAATCTGAGCCTTAGGCACCCAAAAATCACCGCCATCTCGAATCATAGGCATCATGATTCGATCGTGATTATTCTCTGGTTCGTAACCTGCATGACAAAGAAGCGCAGACCAAGGCTTGTCACCTAACGGATACCTTGGATCCTCTTGCGGCATTTGGTCGAGCACTGTAATTCGGATTTGATCAAAAGGAATGCCTTCTTTACGGACCGATGCCATGAATAGAAGCATGGTCGATGACATGCCAGCATCATTGCCTTCGGAAAGATTCTTCAGTACACGACGTATAAAGAGCGGCCAATACTTACGACGGCTGATAACACAACTTTTGAGGCCTTTCGCCCAAAAGAGAAACACACCCGCAGGCAGGTCGTAGTCCGCCGGCGTAATTTCGTCTCTGCGAACCGACGACGACCAAACATTGCTACCGGAACTTCTACCGAAAGAAGACGACTTAGTTTCGGGTTCAGGTTTCGTTGTGGAGGCAATGTGCGAAAACACCGCATCGAATAGTTTTGGGTGCGATCGAAGATGATGCAAGCAATCAACACACAAGTAGTCTGGTCGATGGTGGCTAAAGACTGCCGTAGAACGAATAGAGTTTTCGTAGCATAGGAAGCTTTGACCGTGCCAGATGTGACCCATTTTTCTCGTATTGACAAAGAAATACGGCTCGCCAATCATGGCTGCCATCGCGTCATTGAGCGGCTCAAAGTGATGATTGACGGATTGTCGCATCGCCATCAAGGCGGACTCTGGTCGAGGATAGGTTTCGACGGATAGACTTTTGGCACCCGTTTCGTCGATACGAAGGATATTGAAAGTATCACGAACCAAAACGATGTAATCAGAGTACGCAGGCATAACTGTCACTTCAACCGGTGGGAAAGCTCATCATTATAACAATCGGCTCTCTGGAGTTTGATGTGCTTATGACAAGAAACAGCCTACGGTCAGGTTGTGGACCACGTCAGTAAAATAGTATGTAGCCTATCAGTTATCACTCATAACTCATCCAACCTTGATATTTCAACCCCTTCAACCTCACGGAGACCCTCATGGCTGAAAATCGTTTGAAACTCTACAAAGTCACCAACGATACCGTTGAGGAATGTCGTTACCAAACCTATGCCTACGAACGAGAGCTCCAGACGCTTGTCGAAACGCACATGGAGCTCTTTTTTGGCGTGCGCTTTATCAAAAGCGAATATGCAATTACCGATGGGCGTATGGATAGCATTGGGCTTGACGAAAACTTTAGCCCGGTAATCTTTGAGTACAAACGCTCGCTCAATGAAAATGTGATTAACCAAGGGCTTTTTTATCTTGATTGGCTCTTGGATCATAAGGGAAACTTCAAGGTTCTCGTCCAAGAAACCTTAGGTCATGACGTTGCCGACCAGATCGACTGGAGCCAACCTTCAGTGGTCTGCATTGCCTCCGACTTCACGAAGTTCGACCTACATGCGGTCAAACAAATCAATCGTAATATCAAGCTCGTCAAGTACAGCCGTTTTGATAATGATTTACTGAGTTTTGAGCACTTAAACGCGCCGACGCTTCAAGCAGCGGATCGTGAAGACGTCGATTCAGTTTCACTAGGCGAAACCAACGCGACAACCTCTAAACGCAAGACCGATCCGTATCACACCTTGAAAGTCGAAAAGGCGCCCGATGACATCAAGGCGCTCTATAAGGCAGTCTGTGAATTTGCCGAAGAGTTGGGGGACGACGTCGTGAAGTCTCAACAGAAGTATTACTTGGCCTTTAAACGCGTGAAGAACTTCATGTGCGTCGAAGTCTATCGAAAAAATGTCGTACTTCGTCTAAAGCTCGATCCAAAAGCGGAGCCCATTGAAGAAGGCTTCTCAAGAGATATGTCCACGATTGGCCATTACGGCACGGGCGATTATGAAATCACGCTGACTCAACTTAGCGACTTTGAACGCGCTCAACCTTATATTCGCAAGGCGTATGACTTATTGCGCTAAGACCGACGAAAAAGCGTACGGCGCTACAACGTACGCCATTTTGTTTGTATGGTGCTCCCTCCTTTAAGCTCACTCTTCAACAGGCACCATCACCTTACAAGCTATCTCATCCATCTTTTGTTGAATCAGATAGGACGCTCGATCAAAGATCAACGCTTCACGCTTTGGCGTTAGTCCTGACGCCTCTAACGCAACGGCAAAGGCCTTGAGACTCTGATGAAAGTCATTTAACGTTCCCGAAAAGTACCATAATGCCGCACGACCTTGTGGGATAACCAAAGACTCCCCTACTTTCGCATCTTGGGTCACAAAGGCTAGCGGCATCAATCGACCGGTGAGCAATCCTTCGGTCTTCAGTAACATGCCAGCTGGCTGCACATGGCGTTGCCCTTTGTCACGCATGAACGCAATGTAATTACGTAACCAGGCCAAATGATGGTCTTCTGTCGGTCGATCAATCGTCACGCACGATAAAGTGAGTGCAGGCTCCTCTCGGACGATCAACGTGGCCTTTGGCGCTGCTTCAATTTCTTTCGCTTCTTTAACCTGTTGCTCAAAATCGTTCGCCAAATTTAATAGGTGTTGAGCTTCAAGACGCAATTGCTCGATGCCACCTTCAATATGGTTAATGACCGATGGCGCATCCATTTGCCCGCGTAATTGACGGATGTCATCCAACGTGGCACCAGTCTTTTGAAGGAGCATGATGAACTCATAGTCATAGAGTTGCTCAGGTCGATAAACCCGATAGCGATTACGCTCCGTCCTATAGGGCAGTAAGACACCCATCCTCGCAAAATGCAGAATCGTTTCTTTGGTCGTGCCGCAAAGTTCGGCGAACTCCCCGCTTTTTAATAAACGTTCTGGTTTAGAGGAAAAATTTGTCATGAGATGCCTTGACTCTTGTGTAACCCAAGACTTGATAATACCGCATCTTTTTTGTGACACCTATCAAAACTTATGACATACACTGCTGCACGTCGTGCTTGTGCCTGGGTTTTCTTTTGCCCTGGACTTGCCTACGGGCTTTTTACTTCACGTTTACCGGCCGTCAAGCTTCAGGCGAACTTAGATGAAGCCGAAATTGGGATGGCCTTGTTGGCTTTAGGCGGCTCCTGCCTTGTCATGCTGATGATGTTGCCTAAGCTCCTTAGCCGATGGTCTGTCAAAGAGGTTATCTTGGGTGCTTTGATCGGCTTAGCGATTGGCCTACTCATCGCCATGAGTGCCCAAAACCTTGTTTGGCTTGTGATGGGCTGCATCATCACAGGCTTAACCATCGGCTTGACCGACGGAGCCATGAACGTCTTAGGCGAACGGTTTGAACGCGAAACCGGAAAGCCAACGATGTCTTACTTTCATGCGTTTTACAGTATGGGCGCAGTGACCGCGTCGGTCTTGGGTTTTACGGTGGCCGCTTTGAGTGGCGGACCCTGTTTAAATACCGCGATCGGCATTGCTGCCATGAGTCTACTCATGATGACACAAGTGAAAGCCATGCCAGGCGGCGACCGTGATCCTCAGACTCAACCGAAAGGCCAAAAAGACAAACTGAGACTCTCTGACCTTCCGATGATGCTCTTGGTTTTGGGGCTGATGACCACCTGCGCTTACGCAAGCGAAGGTGCGGTCGGTGAGTGGAGTGCGCTCTATTTGGTTGAACAAGGCGCGCCCGAATCGTGGGCAGCCTTGGTTTATGGCTGCTTTTCAGTCGCGGTGACAATGGTGCGTTTGGTTGTCGACAAGATCAGAATGCTCCTTCAAGACAGCGTGATTGTGTTCAGTGGCATGTTGATCGCGGCAAGCGGCCTTGGCCTCGCGCTTTATACCGAGAGCATCCTTTTGAGTTATGTCGGCTTTTTACTTTTTGGTTTTGGCTTTGCGCCTGTGTCTCCGATTCTCTTTAGTTACGCAGGGCGCGTACCAGGTATCTCGTCCTCCCGTGGCGTGAGTATTGTGGCGCTATTTTCGTACTCCGGGCTTTTAATCATTCCGCCTTGTATCGGCACGTTAGCGAAGGCCACAAACTTAAGTACGGCTTTGAGTGTCGTCTTCGTCTTGATTGCGATCATCGGGATTGGGTCACGGTTACTCAAACGTAAAGCGAGTGGTGAACCTAAAGAATGGGCGACCTAAAGGCTCAAGTATCTAATTTGGGTTCACTTGGCATTCTCGGTTCAAACACCTCAATGGTCTTTGTGATTGTTGAGGTGTTTGTTTATAGCGGGTATGACGGCCGATGGAAATCACTGCTATTGGGTGATAACTGCCTGGTGTAACGAACAACAGGATTAAATCCAAAACAAAAAATAGCTGACACCATTTCAATATCATTACTAAAATTCACTTAAAAACAACAGATTTCAAAGCACCTCACCTTACACTCTGCGACAGCTATTCTTAATGCTTCAGGTATCCAAATAGAATCCTATACAAGTTCCATTTAGATCACTTTTTGAAGTAAACATTTACAATTGAAAATTCCGTTTCGAAAAACGACTCAATTGTCTTTCCAATGAAAATACCTCGTTTAACTCCCTCAAGAGCTATCTATGCATCCCTCGCGTTTGGTGCTCTAGCTTATCTCTGTCAGCCTAACGGCAACTATGGTGAATTCCTTTCAAGCCTATGCGCTGCGCTCATTTCTATGCGCGCCACCATTGCCTTTTGTGTCGTCATCATCGCAATTTGCGGTTTTGGTCTAGGGATGTACCGCTCAGAAACAAATCGCATTTTAAAAGAGCTTGACCAATTCCAGAACATTGTCAAGAGCGAAAGTTTCGACGACTGGGAAGACGAAATTAAAAAGAAGGCACTACGAGATCCTTTTGAACAAATTCATAAATTACTGCGAGAGTCCTGCGATTCTGTCGGTAACCTTTTACAACAGTCTCACGGTACGCTTCAATCGCTTGGCCAACGCCGTAACGGGCTTGTTATGCTCAGGTCTTCTCGCGAATTTATTAACGAAGACGTCATTTATTATGGCCGCACGAATGTCCCCTACTTCCAATCGATCCCAGGTGCCTTGACGGGGCTCGGTATTTTCTTCACGTTCGTAGGGCTCGCAGCTGGTGTGACTTTGGCTACCCAAGGACTTTTGCCGTCTCAAGGTGATTCGGTAGGTATCGCCCCCAACAATATCGGCGAGCTACTCAACTCGATTGGTAACCTGCTTGAAGGTGCTGGTCAGGCCTTCTTAACATCTATTTGGGGTCTATTCACATCGCTCGGCTTTGCTTTCTACATGCACCAGCGAGAAAACGCCATTCAATTGAAGTTAGAAGAAGTCAATCGTGCCGTCGAAACGGCGATTCCCACGCTCACGCCAGAACTTTTGTCGCTCATTCATGTCGATAAGGTGGCAAGCCAAGAAAACATGATCCGCGAATTTAAGGATGGATGGGACCATTTAAGCGATCGTTTTGTTGAAAAGCTGAGCGGTAAAATCGCGGAAAATGCAAGCCTTCAAACGGAAGCCTTAGTCTTAGCGATTGACAACCTTAAAGACGTCACCGAAAAGAATTTCAAGAATCAGTCCGTTGAAATCAACGATCAAGTTGCCCAAGCCATGGGTAAATTCACTGAAATGCTCTCTGCATCTATGGATCAAATGACAGCCTCTTTCGATGAATCTGCCAAGGGCGTTGGTAACGCTGTGGACAGTCTTGAGGGGGCTCTGAAGGCAACCAATGAAACCATGGGCAATGTAACCCAGGCCATTGAATTAAGCCTTGATCAAGTCATGAACCGACTTCAAGAGATTGAGGCACGTATAAGTCAGAGTAGCCATAACCTTGAAGAGAACTTAGCGAAGATGGTTGAGCATGCCCAAACCATGTCGACGACGGTTAGCGCTGCTGGGGACAAATTCCAAGCTTCGACGAATGAAGCTGCTGACACCTGGGTAAATCGCGTTGAAACCGCTGGCCAAGGTTTTGTTGATCAGATTACACAAACAGGCGAAGCGTTCTCTAATAACCTGCTTGAAAGCATCAGTCAAAGCTCAGACACCCTTTCGAAGTCCTTTGAGTCTATCGCGAAGGATGCAGACCACTTTAGTGGCTCTCTCACTGCTGCAACAGAAGAGCAAAAGGCACTGCTTGCTCAATACGCCGAAATTCGCCAAGCATTGGGAGACGCCAATCAGAACCTCTCGATGATGCTCAATGAATGTCGTAGCACGGTTGAATTGATCACCAGCAATCACGAGACCTTTGCGGCAACGATTGGTGCGTTGCTAAAAGATACCCAAGAAAAGTCTCAACATATCTCTGCTGCCACGACTACCAATATTGAACAGCTCAATACAGGCCTGGCTCAAGTCATCGATATGCAACGTAAGGTTTGCGAAACCTCGGACAATCTGCATGAACTCATGACCACGGGTATCACAAACCTCGCAAATGCATTGACGACGATGAACGATCGCATCTCTGAAAATATGCTCACGATCGACCGCAGCCTCTCTGAAGCCATTGGCTCAATGAGTACAGGTCTGCAGGATTGGACTGAACTTCAGGACGACGTCTCGACGACGCTCAAGAAGAATTCGGGTGACTTCCAGAACGCGATCAACCAAGTCGCTAAGTTTACACAATCCGTCGAACAGGCCATTACGCGCTTAGAGGCTAAGCAAACATCGACGACGGTGGCTAAGAAATGATGCCCTCTATTCGTCACAAGCAGAAAGGTCAAAGTACGATCAACTACCTCGCTAGCGTCTCTGACTTGATGTCTGGGTTGCTCTTCGTCTTTATCTTAACCTTGGCTGTTGCCATTATTCAGGCACGCACGGCGACGGGGAAAGCAGAGCTTGAAGCACAAAATGCTCGTCAAGCCGCTGAACATGCTCGCATGGTCGAAAAAGACTTAAAAAACGTCAAAGATCGCCTTCAAGTCGTTGAAAATCGACTCGAAGGTAATGCGCGTGCGCTACGTCGTCTTTTGCAAAACCTTCAGGCAAACCTCGAGGCGCAAGGCATTCGAGTAGACGTTGATGAAGTGCGTGGCGTGTTACGTATTCCGGAAACCGCCGTAACATTCAACGTCGGCCAAAGTACGCTCGACATGAATAACCGCAACAAGTTGAAGCTGATTGGGAAAGCACTTCAGGAAGAACTTCGTTGTTTCCAACCAAACGCTATCAATAGCGATGTGTGTAAGGTACGAAATCCCACCCGAAATACCTTAGATGCTGTCCTGATTGAAGGTCATACCGATAATCAAACATATCGTGGTGACGCGACCGGACATCGCAATCGTCTATTGTCGACGGCTCGATCTAATGCCGTCTATGATGCGATGATCGTGGGTAATCGACGCCTTGAAAACCTCAAGAACGACAAAGGTGAACGTCTCTTCTCGCTCTCGGGTTATGGTGCGTCTCGTCCGTTACCTGGGCACGAATACACTGTGCCGACAAATGACCCAGCGAACCGACGCATCGAGTTTCGTTTCATCATGACGGCGCCCGCCTTCACTAATGAAGAAAGTCAGATGCTTCGAACCCCAACCCAATCGGTGACGGAGTAAACCATGATTGAACTCACCAAAGCTGAAACAGAGCGGCTACTGGCTAAGTTTAATCTTGGTAGTAAGCCCATCCCTAAGATGACTAACATCCAAGCTGCCACTTTAAAAGTAAGGGCTGTTTGGGGTGAGGGGCTAGCTTTATCTGCAGAAATGCTCAAAAGCCTTTGGCGTAAACTCCATACTCAGAAATCAGGTGCCGTTCTGAACCGATTAGAGATGAACGCCTTGGGCCGCGTGCTATTTACTGAAGTTGCCGAAGGGATGCATCCGCTGTGCCAAGAATTAGATACCTTCAAAGCCGCCGTTCGTTTGCTGACTCAACATAATGATAAGCAGGCCGACCTGAATTTCGCGAAGCTCTATTTCCGTCACTTCCCAAATCCTGAAACAACTGTATCAGGAGTCTATCAAAGCGTGCAAACATGGGCCAAAAACCACAATCCCTTCCCTGAGCCTATTGCGCTGGATTATTACTCCGAATATGGTCCCATTCAAGCCGCTGAGAAGATTCAAGGCAATGAAACCGTCGCAGAGGGAGTCGCACGCATTAGTCATGGCGTCATTGATGCGAATGCAATGTTTACCCATTACACCTGGGTTGAATCAATTCCTCAGTATCGCGAGAAAATGCGCGTTGCCTCAAAAAGTCCCAAGGGTTTCCCATCCTTTATCGATCATCTCAAAGCAGAAGTTTTAGATGAAGGGAACTTCTGCTCGCCGCAACATTTATTACCCTTTACGAAATCCTTGCTTGGTCACTTCTTAGATAATCCCTCAGAAGCACCAGACATGGCTATTCAGCATGAAATTCTTAATTTCTTTGAGAGTTTCTTGGGTGATCGCAAGGATGCGGCTAATAGCCTACGATGGCAACCCATCCAACGCGTTGTTGATGGACTCTTTAAGCATTGGGCCGTGGGTCGCAAACTCAATAACGTCTTTAGCTTCACGCTTGAAATTATTAAGCATAAGCACGACTCCGATGCAATACGACATTGGGAAGACCGTCGTCCCTTCTGGTTAAGCTATTGGCGTGCTGGTCGAATCAAGGCTTGTCGACTATACGCACCTTTAAACAAAGTCCGAGATTATCAAACAAAATATCGGTTTCAATACCCAGAAGTTGTTGACGACTTGGGCGTAATGACTGGTCGCGGCGCCACGAACATCATGTTGATGATGGAGCTAGATAATAACCTCGTCGTCACTGAGTTTTCCAACAATGGGAAACTACGTATTGGCCATAAAAATGGCAACATTAATACATCTTGTCGTGAAGTCGAATGGTGGGATGTCACGAATTACGCCAAAGTCGAGATTACTCATACCCCAAATTGGAAAACGAAAGCTCATGACGAAATCAGAGAGCTCTCTGGCCTTCGTCCTCCTCGGTAATTGTTTAAAGCGAGATTCATCATGTTCAGTTTCTTTCGTAGCAAAAAGCAAGTTCCGCCTCGCTTTGAACTTCTGAAGCGTCAAGTCGTTGAAGCCAGTCACTTTCAGCGCGTTCGCCAACTGTGCCTAGACCTAGAAAACGAAAAAGCTAGTGCCTACGAACATGATCCTGATCAGGATCCACGTCGACAGTATCGACAGTTCCTCGACAAAACGAACTGTCAACGCGCCGTCGTACTTGGACTCATTCAAGACGATAAACGCCTTACCTTAGCCAAAGGCCTTGCGAACCACACGGCGCGTGAAACGATTCAATCACTAATTGACAATCAATTGGCATGGACTGATGGTGACGACCATGTCGTCATTCCAGATATTGTCTTGGCAGGGCTTTCCGAGGCTGATCGTGCATTGATTGATTTCTATGAGCCCGCTGACATCGCACTCTCGCTCGAGCAAACTGGCGTGCCTGGCACCGCCTCTCGTACTGTCGAAACACATTGGCAACGCAATAACCGTCGTCTGTTGGATGTAACGGCTGACGGCATGCTACTTAAAGTTGGCAAACGTTGGCACCTGATGCCGCCAAGTTTCTTTTTCACGACGGATGCCATTGACCGCTATGAAGCAACGCTACCCAAAGCTACTAACAAAGAAGATCTACTTTTTGCCTGGGCACAACTGAGCGAAAGTCTCAGAGAAAGTGGTAATCCTGACTTTGAACAAGTGGCTGGCCGAATCAAACTCGTGAACGCAAGCCAGATCTCGCTCTCGATCAACCAAGAGACGGGCGAAATTCGCCCTTACTTCTTGAAAGCTAATGCAACACCAGGGAGCGAACGTAAGAACTTCGAACCATTACTTTCGAAGCGCCATCTTGCGCGCACAGAAAACCAATTTAATAGCGATTGGACGGCGCCAAAACACTTTGCCCTCGACAGTAATACCTTCCTCTTTGTCCCTGAAGAAACTCGCTTGATTCTGCAGGCCGTGCAGCAAGCGGCGCACGGAAGCCCTCAAGAAAAAGCGCGCCTCTTTGCCAATCCTAACCGCGAGATCCTTCGTCGACTCGAAGGTAAAGGCGATCCTGAAGTCTTAGAAGCGCTCGTTGGCAATACCTTTGTCGAATCGCCTGAATTCTTGAGTGACCGTGTTGAAGCCTTTGGCCCCTGGTCACCCAAACTCTGTGGCTTCGTTACGCCCATCAAAACCGATTGGTTTGGTGATGATGAAACCCACCGTTGGTCAGTGATGGTCGGCGGGCAATTTTTCACCGGGACTGAAAAAGATCTTCAATCGCTCCTTGAAACGATCAAAGAAGCGAAGGCCAACGGTACCTCTCACGTCGACATTGACAAAGTTCCCGTTGAAGTCGAATCAATTGACCTTGAAAAATTCGAAGCGTTCATCGCCAACCTTCCTACTGCGCAAAAGGCTAAAGACGACACGACAAAGACCTCTGATGCCGATAATTCCCAGGAAGAAAAGCGCGAGCATAAGTCATCGAAAGAAGTTTCAGAAGAAGATAAGCCTGTTCGCTTTGGCCCTATTCTTCAAGACAACCTGAACACCCTTCAATACATTGCCGAAACACGTCAACGTGATCCCTTCTTACATGAATTAGAAGGACTGAATCCGTCATTTAATCTTCTCCCCCACCAAGTTGAAGCCTTGGATTGGTTGAAGGATCTATGGAATAAAGGGATTCCTGGTGCCTTACTCGCTGACGATATGGGTTTAGGTAAAACGCTTCAATGCCTCTCCTTCCTTCGCTGGGTTGCGCAAGGCTACGAAGAACAAGATCATCCGCATCCCGCACTGGTTGTGGCGCCCGTCGGCCTTTTACCCAACTGGGCGAACGAAGGCCAAAAGTATTATGGCGGGCGAATGCATGAACCCATCGTATTAACAGGTAAAAAGGCTTCTTTAGCACTAAAGCGTTCCCGTCCTGAACTTCTTCATGACCTCGAATCGGCTGATTGGGTGTTGACCAACTACGAAACCATTCGCGATAAGTTTGAACTCTTTTGCTCCATTAATTGGAGTGTGGTTGTTTTTGACGAAGCTCAGAAGATCAAGAATCCCGTATCGTTAATGACCGAAACAGCCAAATCGTTACAGAGTGACTTTACGCTCATGATGACCGGCACACCAGTTGAAAATAGTTTCAGCGACTTGTGGTGCATCATGGATACGGCCGTGCCTGGGTTTATGGGTTCTCTTAACGAGTTCAATCAACGCTACGGCAATGATAACGACATCGAAAAAAGTGGCGCTGAGCTCAATGCTGTGCTCACGGGTCAGGCATTGACGAGCAACAACGAAAAGATTGTTCGACTCATGATGCGTCGTCTCAAAACAGAACGACTCAAGAATTTACCTGAAAAGCGTACTGAAGTTGTACCCGTCATCATGCCTAATAAGCAACGTCAAGCGTATGAAGCCATTCTCGAGGCTCGACGTCATGATCCTGAAAATCCACAAAATACGCCTTTGGCCGTTTTGGCTCGCTTGGCTGATTGCTCTTTATCGCCAGAACCGCTTTTTGAATCCACCGAACTCACGGATTCTCTCATTCAAGGGTCTGCTCGTTTAACAGCATTTTTCAGAATCCTTGATAGCATTGCGGCTAAGCGTGAAAAAGTGGTTGTGTTTGTGCAGCACTTTGACGTTCAGGCGGTCATTGCTAAGGCGATTCAAACGCGTTACAAGATGGATCACACCCCTGGCAAAATCAATGGCAAGATGGCCACCGAAGCACGCCAAAAAGTGGTGACTGCTTTCCAAAACGGTGTACCTGGCTTTGACGCGGTTGTCCTTACTGGACGAGCGGCCGGCACTGGGTTAACACTCACAGCTGCCAATCACGTTATTCATCTCGAACGCTGGTGGAATCCTGCTGTAGAAGATCAATGTAGCGACCGTGTCTTCCGTATTGGTCAGACCAAAGACGTCACGATTCACATCCCTCTTGCCCTACTCTCGGATGCCGACGGGCAATCTTTTGATGCGACCTTGAATGCTTTCTTAGAAAAGAAACGTTCTCGTAGCACCAGCGTACTTTTGCCCTCCTTACCTTCTGACGGCGACAAGGCGTTTATGGCAAGCTTCTTTCAGCAACCAGGCGCGAAAGCATCGTGATACCTTAGCCCTAGGTCAATATAACCACAGCTCTGTTGGCCGTGATGTGTGGTAATCCCATTGAAGCCATCAGGGATGCATTTGAAATTTAAAGCGCCTAGTTCAACAATCCCTTCATAACGGTTAAATCCAAGTACCTATCAGAAAAAACCGCTCGACACACAGTCGGGCGGTTTTCTTTTGGACTAACGACGCTACAACACTTAGGACGATGACTTCGTCGTCGTCAAGTCCGTCAATTCTTCTATCACCTCTTGCTTTTCTTCATCGGTCAAGACATCCGTGCCAAAGAGATGATGAAAGAACATCGCATCATAGGTGAGCGAATAAACCAACGCGCGTTTGGAACCACAGGTTGACTGTTTGACGCGATCAAAGTATTGACGATACCAAGCTCTGATAGGCTCCATAAACCGACGATTGTCGCGTGAAGCCATGGCTAAAGCTAAAAGCGGGGAACTGCCACTATCAAGTTTGCCCGTTGAAAAGCGCTTATACCACTCGGCATACGCCTCTAACATCGCACGATCACCTTCCTTTTCGGCCGTGAGCGTTGTCTGCACCGTCGAAAGATGCTCGGCATATTCATTCACTAAAGCTTCAATGAGCGACTCACGATGTGGGAAATGATAAAGAAACGACCCTTTACTCACGCCCGCACGCTTGATGACGCGATCTATAGAAAGGCTGTCAGTACCCTTTTCAATAATGATTTCACGCGCAGCCTGAAGAATCTTTTCTCTTGTCACGCGCCCATTTGCACGTCTTTTCTCGGATTTACTATCGGGGTTCTCTTCATTTGCCACAAGCAATCACTCCTTTGGTTAGCTACTCATTTGAGTGTTACACCTTAACACAAATCGGCCGCTAAGCAAAAACCCCAATCATTTTCTAGTTGCTCAAAAACAAGTTTAGTTATACAGTACGGACGGTACTAATAAGCATTGCTTAAGCCAATAGACCTGCTTTAGAACTTACTGAGGCTGAGCCTAAGCGATGCGTCCACAGGAGATAAAACATGCAGAAACGCGATTTCCTCAAAGGAAGTTTTGCTGCGCTCGGCGGCTTTGGTTTTGCGGGCATGGCCGCGGCCAAGTCTGACATTCCAGAAGCAAAAGACATCAAGTGGGACGAAACCTTCGACGTGGTCGTGGTCGGTTCCGGTATTGCTGCCACGTGTGCAGGTAACGAAGCTCTTGACCTCGGCGCCAAGCGCGTGATCATGGTTGATAAGATGCCGGTCTTTGGTGGTAACTCCGCCATTACGGGTTTCTGGATCAACGTGCCGCGTACGCCTGAACAGCTCGCTCATGGCGTCAAGGATGACTCCCCTGAACTCTTCCTTCAGGACACCCTCAAGGCTGGCGAATACTTCAACGACCCGAAGCTCGCTCACGCCCTTTGCTTCAAGGCTCTCGAAAGCTTTGAATACCTTCGTAAGCTCAGTTGCGAATTTGCTTCGACCCCGTTTATTCAGGGCGGCCACTCTCGCATTCGCTCTTTAGCCCCGAAGGTCTCCGCTGGCGTTTCTGTGATGATTCCACTTCACCGCCACTTCTTGAAGCGCGGCGGCATCATGCGTAAGAACACGATCGTTGACGAAGTCATTAAGGACGAATCTGGTCGCGCCATCGGTGTGGCTGTTCGTGAAAACTACGTTTTCGACCTCAACTCTCGTGACAATGACTTGACGAATAAGACTGGTGTTCGTAAGTACTACCGTGCCGAAAAGGGTATCGTCTTTGGTGCTGGCGGCTTTGTGAACGATTGGCGCATGTGCTCTCTCATTGACCCGAAGATCACGAAGGATACCGAAGGCACGAACCATCCGGGCGCAACGGCTGGCGCACTCTTTACGTTGATGCGCGCTGGTGCCATCCCTGTTCACACGTCTTACATTCAGTGGGGCCCCTGGTGCTCGCCTGACGACAAGGGTATTGGCATGGGCGCTGACGTCTGCGACTACATCAAGCAGTATGGCGCTGCCTTTGACCCGAAGACCGGTAAGCGTTGCTTCAACGAACTCGGTAACCGTACTGAACTCACGAACGACATCTTCCGCCTCAAGAACGAAGACGGTAGCCAGCGCTTTGCTGTGTTGATCGCCGATAGCCAGTTCGTGCCAAAGGTTTCGATTGATCGCTACCTCAAGAAGTCGCTTCACTCTGGTACCACTAAGAAGTTTGAAACGCTCGAAGAATTGGCCAAGTTCTACGGTATTCCGCTCGAACCGCTCAATGCTGAAATCGCCAAGTACAACGGTTGGATCAAAGAAGGCCGTGAGTTCGATCCTGGCTTCCATCGTCCGTTGACGCCGAACG
>Snoopy_p2__coassemble_1458_pt1 | contig 12434 bp, 10 predicted proteins | sample Snoopy_p2__metabat2_high_PE_023 | metagenome-assembled genome bin Snoopy_p2
TTTGAAGGTGAAGAGAGGTGCCTCTTAATGGCGCTTAGCTTCACCAATCAAATGTGTACTGTCGTATTCCTTCTGATTGCGATGATGCTTCAGAATAACGAGGAGCATCGAAGAGGAAACGAAAATACCAAAGACCATCATGGTGGCAGGCACCGATAGATCCAACTTGATGAGAAGGGCATAGACGCCAAGCATCACAAGAATCGAGGAGTTTTCGTTAAAGTTTTGAACCGCAATCGAACGACCGGCACTCATCAACACATGGCCACGATGTTGCAAAAGGGCGTTCATTGGCACCACGAAGAAACCAGCGCAGATACCCACGAGAATCATGATGACGCCGGCAATCATGACTGCCCAAGAGAGTTCAAAACCCATGAGGTTGATGCCGCCAGCAGGTGCTACGTCACGCGTAAAGTAAGAAGCGCCAATGACAAGAATCCCCATGCAGACACCCATCGGGAGTACGTTGAGCGACTTCTTCAAAGGAATCTTGGCGGCGGCTAAGACGGCACCTACGGCGATGCCAAGGCTCACGACAGCCTGCATGATGGCACCCTGAGAGAGGTCCATCCCTAAGGCATGGTCACACCACTTTAAGACGAGGAACTGAAGGACGGCACCAGCGCCCCAAAAGAGCGTGGTGACAGAAAGCGAAATCTGACCCAAACGGTCGCTCCAAAGGAGACGGCAACTCTGAATAAAACCACGAATGGAGTCGGCAGGATCAAATTTTTGCGGCGGATAACGAACGCCCGTATCAGGAATAGCGAGGTTCACTGCGGACGCTGCTAAATAAACAAAGGCAATCGCAAAGATGGCAGCTTCAGCAAAGCTATGAAGCCCTAAGAGATCGAGGTGGCAAAGATCCAAAATCGGTTGAGCAATTTCAGGCTTAATCAAAACGCCACCAAGCACGACACCAAGAATAATGGAGCCCACTGTTAGACCTTCGATCCAACCATTGGCAATCACTAATTTTTGAGGCGGTAAGAGTTCGGTGAGAATGCCGTACTTCGCGGGGGAATAGGCAGCAGCCCCGACACCGACCACCGCATAGGCCAATAAGGGATGGCCACCAAAGAGCATTAATAAGCAACCGACCGCTTTCACGAAGTTCGTGAGGAACATGACACGCCCTTTGGGCATGGAGTCTGCGAAGATACCAACCCAGGCGGCTAAGCACACATAGCTCACCACAAAGAAGAGTTTTAGAAGCGGGGTCATCCATTCGGGCGCTTGAATGCTTGTCAAGAGGGCAATGGCAGCGATGAGCAGTGCGTTGTCGGCCAGAGACGACAAAAACTGCGCACACATAATGGTGTAAAAACCGCGATTCATGGTCTAAATTTAAAAAAAGTCGGTCGATTAATAATGATGAATCTTCTAAGTTTAGCCCGTCTGAGTCGCTTCGTGGTAGGGGTGAGCGGTTCATTTCGTCCGTAGAATTGTGCCAAACGATGATTTCTCCTCCGAAAGCCCGTCGAGGCGAGTAAGATTAAAAGGTTTTTTCCAAGAGGCAATTGTTCTAACAATTGTCCAAACCGCAACGAAATAGAGTTTTTCGAGTGCCTCGTCCCATATACGCTGAAATTGATATTCAGGCGCTAAAGCATAATCTTGCGCGCCTGCGTCAGAGTGTCGGTGACCGTACCCTTTGGGCGGTCGTGAAAGCGAATGCCTATGGCCATGGTTTAGAAAATGCCGTAGAAGCTTTTGCCGATGCTGATGGTTTTGCCACGATTGATCTTTGCGACGCTGAACGCGCGCGTCGTGCAGGTTGGCATAAGCGCGTGCTGTTGCTAGAAGGTTTTTTTGACGCTACGGATATTGAGCCTTTACAGGATCTCGATGTTGAAACGGTGATCCATTCGCTTTGGCAGATTGATATCTTAAAAAATCATCCTTTGCGTGAAGTCAAGGTTCACATCAAAGTGAATTCGGGCATGAATCGCTTAGGATTTTTGCCGGTTGAAGTCGGCACGATCTACGATCAGTTGATGGCGATCCCTGGGGTCAAGGTGATGGGCGTTGTGACCCATTTTGCTAATGCCGAACCGAGTTATTTAGGCACGGCGCCCGCCTCCGTGAGCCGTCAGCTTACGCGCATGGGTAAGCTCGCGCATTCTGCGACGGCAGCGTGCATGGCGAACTCTGCGGCTATCCTTTGGCACCCTGAAGTGGGTGGCGACGGTGTGCGCGCTGGCGTGGCGCTCTATGGCGTGAGCCCAGACGCTCATATTTCGTCCGAAGAGTTGGGACTTAAGCCCGCTATGACGCTTTCGGCCAAGATCATCGCCGTTCAAGAGATCGCCCCTGGTGAAGCTGTGGGCTACGGCTCTCGTTGGATTGCTGAGCGTCCGACGCGTATTGGTGTGGTGGCTTGTGGTTATGCTGACGGCTATCCGCGTACGATGCCTGACGGTGCACCGACTTGGGTCGAAGGACAGATTGCACCGCTCGTCGGGGCTGTCTCCATGGATATGCTTGAAATCGATATTACGGATATCCCAGCTGCAGGGTTAGGTAGCCGTGTCGAATTGTGGGGTCGTAATCTGCCGGTCAATCGTGTCGCGAGCGCGGCCGGTACGATCGGTTATGAACTCATTTGTGCTCTCGCTCGTCGCGTCCCTCTTCGCATTAAACATTAATTGACTCTAGATGGCCCCACGATCTCCTAAGACCAAAACTGAATTTGTATGTACGGAATGCGGCGGTACAACGCCAAAGTGGCAAGGACAATGTCCACATTGCCGTGCTTGGAATACGCTTCAAGAATTTAAAGTTAGCCAAGGCGTCTCTGCGCGCTATGGCTCTTCAGCACCTCGTCCTGTTGGGGGCTTCGTCGATACGTCGGGGTCGCTTCAAGACTTGGCCGATGTCACGATCGAGGAAATTCCTCGTACCGTCACGGGATTGGGTGAATTTGACCGTGTGATGGGTGGCGGCCTTGTTAAAGGATGTGTTGCCCTGATCGGTGGTGACCCAGGTATCGGCAAGTCGACCTTGTTGCTTCAAGTGATGGCTCGATTGGTGGGGCTAGGGCATTCGGCCCTTTATGTGTCGGGTGAAGAAAGTCCAACGCAAATCGCGTTACGTGCGCAACGCCTTCAGCTTGAACCCCGTGGTTTGACGCTGATGAGCGAAATTGAACTCGAACATATTGAAAATGTGATTTCAAATCGTAAACCTGAATTTGTCGTGATTGACTCGATTCAGACGATTTTTTCGAGTGCGCTCGATAGTGCGCCAGGCTCGGTTTCTCAGGTTCGAGAGTGTGCAGCACGCCTCACGCGTATGGCCAAAACGTGCGGCACGACCCTCATTTTTGTAGGGCACGTCACGAAAGATGGGGCGCTCGCTGGGCCCCGTATTTTGGAACACATTGTCGACACGGTGCTCTATTTTGAAGGCGATCAGCATTCGAATTTCCGTTTGGTGCGTGCCTTCAAAAACCGTTTTGGTGCCGTCAACGAGTTAGGGGTGTTTGCGATGACCGACCACGGTCTTCGTGGTGTGACGAACCCATCAGCTATCTTCTTATCTGAATATAAGTCCAATATTCCTGGCTCTACGGTTTTGGTGACGCAGGAAGGTACGCGCCCCTTATTGGTTGAAATTCAGGCATTGGTGGATACGTCACACTTGCCAACGCCGCGCCGTTTGGCTTTGGGGGTTGATTCGCAACGCCTAGCGATGCTCTTAGCAGTCTTACACCGTCATGCTGGCGTCGGTTGCTTTGACCAAGACGTTTTTGTGAATGCCGTGGGTGGTGTGAAGATTTCTGAACCCGCCGCAGACTTGGCGCTTTTGTGCGCCATTTATTCGAGTATTCGCAACCGACCGCTTCAACACGGTGTGGTCGTTTTTGGTGAGGTCGGCTTGGCTGGTGAAATTCGTCCTGCGCCACGCGGTCAAGAACGTCTTCGTGAAGCCGCTAAACTTGGGTTTGCTAAAGCCGTGATCCCGAGGGCTAATGCACCACGTACGCCGATCGAGGGTCTTGAGATTATTGCGGTGGATCGACTTTCTGATGCTTTAGCAGAAGCGGTACCTTAATCATAAAGAACTAAAGCAGAACGACTCTCATTTGCGTAGAATACACAGTACTTACGACGCGCAGATGCCAGTGAATTTTTCACTTGCCGCCGTCTTTATTAGGATTTAATCAAATGACGACCTTTACCAAGCTCCTGCCGCCTGAAGCGGCACCTGCCCAGCCCCTTCTCGAACGCGCCAAGCAGCTCGTGATTACGTCTGAAGAACGTATGACCTGGGGTGATGCTTTTGAAACGGCTGAAGGCACGATTGCTGTTGCTGTTGAAGAAAAGCGTCCGTTGATGGTTAACGACGTCTTCGTTGACGACGAAGGCCAGTTCTGGGTTGTTCGTCCGGCCGTTGAAAAGGTTCTTCATGTCAAGGGTGACCTTCGCACCATGCAGGAAGCTGTGGGTGCTTTGATCAACCGTGGTGTTGAAGTGGCTGAAGCGCCGGAAGGTTTTGCTGTGCTTCCGCTTCCGAATATCGCCAAGATGCTCGGCATGATCGGTCTTGAAGTGACCGAAGTGGAAGAAGCCTTTGAACCGGTTCGTATCCAGCGTCATGCTGGTGGTTGTGGTTGCGGCTGTGGTTGCGGTTGCGGCGACCACCATCACGAAGACGAAGGTTCCTGTGGTTGCGGTTGTGGCTGTGGTGACGACCATCATCACCATGATGAAGGTTCTTGCGGCTGCGGTTGCGGCTGTGGCGACGATCACCATCACCACCATCATCATGAAGAAAGTTGCGGTTGTGGTTGCGGTGCTGAAGAGCATCATCACCATCACCACGAAGAATCTTCTTGTGGTTGTGGCTGCAAGCACTAAGCGACGTTTGTCATTCGCTCATTGAGCGAAAGCGCTAAATCAAGGTCGGGAATCAGTTGGTTCTCGGCCTTTTTCGTCAAGATTAGACGAATGCGTAGAAAACAAAAGAGGCCGTGAATTTGCATTCACAGCCTCTCGAATTTGGTGCGGGAGATCGGACTCGAACCGACACGCCTTAACAGCGTCAGGACCTAAACCTGGTGCGTCTACCAATTTCGCCACCCCCGCGTTGGAAGAAGCATTCTACAGTATTTATTGATCGATTGCGGAATTTTTTGATGAAGTTTCAAAAATTTCTAGTCTTGCACGATTGTATTCACCCCAAGTGATCTTGCCGTCGAGTAAGGCATCCTGAATATCTTTAATTTTTGGATCAACGATTTCGCGAGATTGACGGGCTTGGCGAATGAGGTCAGGGTTGCCCGATTCCATCATCAATGCACGTGTCTCTTCATTGAGTTTATGAAGTTGATCAAAAATGCGCTTTGTGACGACTTTGGCTTGTGCAGTCATGCGAGCAGGGTCACGTAAGTGCGCTTCCGTCATGCCTGCGGGTAAGCATGGGGTGCGTGTGTAGTAGAGTCGATTGGCCGGAGCTGTGCAAATCGCTCGAACGTCACGAGCCACAATGGCAATACGTTCATTGTATTTTTCGTTTTCTGCCTCACTGGTAGATCGGCTGGTGTCTTGGAACGAGCGAGAGGATTGGCCCACGGCTTCCGAAGAGGCAGATGGTTTGAACGAGTGTGACGTCGTGCCACAGGCAGAAAGTAGGCTAATCGTGAGGGCGCCGAGAACGATTGAAAAATAAGGGATGCGCATGGCTGCGGCCAGAAAAGTCAACAGGACAGAAACTTACTATTTTACCAAGGTTCAGCTGTACTGTTTTTTGAAATAGAACGTCACCCTATTACGTAAGGATGTTGTTTGCTGACGAAGAAAGTCTCAAAAAATATGATTCTCTTCGTGTTTTTCCTTATTTTCCAAGCGGATATGGAAAAACGATCCAGACTTTCTCCGCTATAATTAGCAAATTCAGGTCTGCCGATAGGGTATGTCGGCAGGGTCTTCTATTTAATAGAAGAGGGTAGTAAACCAGTGGTGCGCCACAGGTGAACGACCCCGAAAAGAATTTTTACGCGGTTCATTTGTGCAAGACACAAGTGAATCTCTTCAACAAATTCCGTCAATGTTTAGAGACGTTAGACGGATTTTTATAAAGACAATCGCGATGACTGAACAAGAAACCGTCAAGACCGAAGAGGTCGCCAAGGTCAACCCGCTCGAACGTACGCTCGAACTCGTTGTTTCTTACGCTTCTGCTGAAGCCCTTACCGAACAGTCTCTCAAGAACTATCGCAAGAACGCCAAGCTCCCGGGTTTCCGTAAGGGCCACGTTCCTGCCGCTCAGGTTCGTCGTATGTACGGCGCCCAGGCTTTCGACGAAGCTGTGAATCAGCTCGTTGGCGAAGCTTGGTCCAAGGCTGCTCGTGAAAGCGGTCTTCGCATCGCTGGCTATCCGCGCATCGATGCTACTCAGGTTGAAGACAAGGAAAACATGCACTTCGAAGCTAAGTTCGAAGTGTTCCCGGACGTTGAACTCCCTGACTTCTCCGCTGTTGAACTCAAGCGCTATGTCTGCCCGGTGACGGACGTTGAAGTTGAAAAGACGATCGACGTGATGCGTCGTCAGCGCGCTGTCTACACGGTTGTTGAACGCGCTGCCGCTAACGACGACCGCGTGAAGGTTAACTTCAATGGTAAGAAGGACGGCGTTGAATTCCAGGGCGGTGCCGCTGAAGGTTACACCTTCGTGCTCGGCCAGGGTCGTATGCTCCCTGAATTTGAAGCCGCTGTTGTTGGTTTGGCCGCTGGTGAATCCAAGACCTTCCCGATGACCTTCCCGGAAGACTACGGTATTCAGGACCTCAACGGTCAGCAGGTTGAATTCTACGTCGAAGTGGTTGAAGTTGCCGAAGCGACCTATCCGGAAGTTGACGACGAATTCGCTGCTACGCTCGGCGTTCAGGGTGGCGTTGAAGCTATGCGTAACGAAATCCGCACGAACCTCGAACGTGAAGTCAAGATGCGTCTTGAAACGAAGACGAAGGCTGAAGTGATGGATGCTGTCGCTGCCGCTTGCACGTTTGCTGTTCCGACCTCCATGGTTGAAGAAGAAAGCAAGAGCCTCAGCGAACAGATGGTTCGTGACCTCGCCGCTCGTGGTATCGACACCAAGAAGATCCCTGCTATGCCGGCTAGCGTCTTCAATTCTCAGGCTGAACGCCGTGTTCGCCTTGGCCTCTTCGTCGAAGCTTTGGTTTCCAAGGAAGAAGTCACGGGTACGGACGAACAGGTCCGTGCGATCGCCACTGACATCGCTTCCAGCTATGAAAAGCCGGAAGAAGTGGTCGAATACATCATGAACGACCAGAACCGCGTGACGAACCTCCGCGCCCAGGCCACGGAAAACAACGTGACCGACTGGGTTCTCGGCAAGGCCAAGACGACGGAAGAAACGGTTGAATTCGACAAGCTCATGGCTGGTCAGCTCTAATTAGAGTTTGACTGTCTGAGTGGGTCAAGGGACTCATCTTTGAGTCCCTCACCGTGAGAGAAAGAGGCATCAAGGTTCGTATGAGAGCCGGGTGCCTCTTTTGTTTTTGTTCACGGTGTTGCGGTTTTGTTTCACTTTTCGCTTAATAAAGCGGGTGACATTTGTCGACGTCCGCTACAATCATTGGACATCATTTTTTTAGAGCAAAGAAAAAGCTATGTTAGTTCCATATGTCATTGAAGACACCGGCCGTGGTGAACGCAGCTACGATATTTATTCCCGTTTGTTGCGTGACCGCATCATCTTCTTGACCGGCGAAGTGAATGATCAGTCTGCCAGTTTGGTGATTGCTCAGATGCTCTTCCTTGAAAGCCAGAACCCTGATAAGGATATTTATTTCTATATCAATAGCCCGGGTGGTTCTGTCTCTGCAGGGATGGGTATTTATGACACGATGAAGTTTATTCGCCCGAGCGTTTGCACGATTTGCGTGGGTATGGCTGCCTCGATGGGCGCTTTGTTGTTGAGCTCTGGTGAGAAGGGCCGCCGTTATGCTTTGCCCCATTCTCGTGTGATGATTCATCAGCCTTTGGGTGGTGCTCAGGGTCAGGCCACTGAAATTGAAATCACGGCTCGACAGATTTTGCGTACCAAGGCAGAGTTGAATCAGATCTTGGCCGATAACTGCGGTAAGCCAATTGAACAGGTGTCGCACGACACGGAGCGCGACTACTGGCTCATTGGTCAGGAAGCGATGGATTACGGTTTGGTTGACCGTATTTTCACGACGCGTGCTGAACTTGAAAAGGCACTCTAAGCTTCATTGAAACCCTTTAGGCTCGAGCAATGCGTGTTCGAGCCTTTTCTGGAAACGTTATGAGAATTTGTTCTTTCTGCGGTCGTAACGAGAACGAATGTAAGGAGCTTTTTTCTGGCATTCGTGGTGAGTTGATCTGCGGTGAATGTATTCGTTCGATGAACGAAGAGTTGAAGTCGGGGCCAGCGCCTGAAGCAACGACTGAAGAAGCGACCCCTGTGGCTGAAAAGCCGTTGCCTAAGCCCAAGGAACTCTTTGACTTGCTCGATCAGTATGTGGTCGGCCAGACGCGTGCAAAGCGTACGTTGTCAGTTGCGGTTTATAACCACTACAAGCGCTTGAAGAATCAAGCGGATGTTTCTCGCACGGTCGAGCTTCAGAAGTCCAATATTTTGTTGATGGGTCCGACGGGCTCGGGTAAGACGTTATTAGCACAGACCTTGGCGCGTGCGTTGGATGTACCGTTTGCAATTGCAGACGCAACGACGCTTACGGAAGCAGGGTATGTGGGTGAAGACGTTGAAAATATTGTCGCGAAGTTGGTGCAAGCTGCCGATGGTGACATTGAACGCGCTCAACGAGGGATTATCTACTTGGACGAAATCGACAAGATTGCCCGTAAGAGCGAAAACCCATCGATCACGCGTGACGTGTCGGGTGAGGGTGTTCAACAGGCTTTGTTGAAGCTCGTCGAAGGCACGGTGGCTAGTATGCCGGCTCAGGGTGGCCGCAAGAATCCTGGCAAGGCCATGATTCAAGTGGATACCTCTCAGATCCTCTTTATCTGTGGTGGTGCTTTTGATGGCATGCAAAGCATCATTAGCCGTCGTACCGAAAAGGCTGAAATGGGCTTTGGTGGTCGAGTCTTCAGTAAGGATGGTGACAAGAACCTTACCAAGGTGTACCAGCAGGTTGAAGCGGGTGACTTGGTGAAGTATGGCTTGATCCCTGAACTCGTCGGTCGTTTGCCTGTGATCGCTGCGCTAGAAGAGCTTGACGAAAAGGCTTTGATTGCGATTTTGACGCAGCCAAAGAACGCGATCGTTCGTCAGTATCAGGCGCTCTTTGGGATGGAAGATGTTGAGCTTGAAATCACGCCTGACGCTTTAGAGGCCATTGCTCAGAAGGCTATCGCACGTAAGACGGGTGCCCGTGGTTTGCGCTCCATTGTCGAAGACGTCTTATTGGATGCCATGTTTGATATCCCGTCTAAGGGAACGGTCGCTAAGGCGATCGTGACTCGTGAAACGGTTGAGCAGGGTAAGCCCGTTGAGCTCATCGAACGTTAAGCGAATCATCTCCGGTTAACCACTTGAAAATGGGGGCTGATGCCCCCATATAAGTTGGACTGAACTGTTTTTTGTAGGACAACGAATTGGCTAATAAGAAAACCAAGGGGAACATTGAACTTCCCGCACAAATGGAAGTGCCTGCGCTCGCCGTCCGTGACATGGTGATCTTCCCCCACATGATGGCGCCGATCTTTATGGGGCGTTATAAGTCCATCAAGGCTGCTGAAAAGTCCATGGGGATTGAAGGGAATTACCTGTTGTTGGTGGCACAGAAGGATCCCAATCACGACGACCCGAAGATCGAAGATCTGTTTGAAACGGCAACGCTTTCGAGTGTGCAGCAGTTGTTGCGTTTGCCCGACGGTACTGTAAAGACGCTGGTCGAAGGGCTTGCACGTTATCGTATTACGGATCTCAAGCTTGTTGATGGCGCCTGGATGGCGACCTGTACGCGTTTGGATTCTGAAGCGCCTGACGCAGCTGTGCTTGAACCCTATCGCCGTTCTTTGATTGATGCTTGGGGCGTGTTTGCGGGTAGTGACAAGACGCGTTTGGATCTTTTGAAGCAGTTAGAAGCTGAAACGGATTTGGAACGTTTGCTTGACTTGATTTGCTCTCAGGCCCCCTTCAAGACGCCTGAAAAGATTCAGTTACTCTCCGAAGCCAATTTGATCAAGCGCTATGAATACGCGTTGGGTCTTTTGGGTCGCGAAAACGAACTCAAGGAAATTCAGGCTCGTGTTGACGGTCGTGTGAAGCGCCAGATGGATAAAAACCAGCGCGACTACTACCTCAACGAGCAGATGAAGGCCATCCGAAAGGAATTAGGCGACAATGGTGAAGGCGAAAACGACGATTTCGCAGAGCTCGAAAAGCGCGTGACGGAAGCCAAGATGCCGAAGCACGCTGAGGATACGGCTCGTAACGAGTTACGTCGTTTGCGTCAGATGCCGCCGATGAGTTCAGAGTCGGTCGTTGTTCGTAACTACATCGAAACGTTGTCGGACTATCCGTGGTCAAAGAAGTCTCGCGTCTCGCGTGACCTCGAAGCAGCTGCTCGTATTTTGGACGAAGATCATTCTGGTCTTGAAAAGATCAAGGAGCGTATCCTTGAATACCTCGCCGTTCAAAAGCGTGTCGGAAAGGTGAAGTCCCCGATCCTTTGCTTTGTAGGTGCGCCTGGTGTTGGTAAGACGTCGTTAGGTGAATCGATTGCTCGAGCAACAGGCCGTAAGTACGTGCGTGTGGCTTTGGGTGGCGTGCATGACGAAAGCGAAATTCGTGGTCACCGTCGTACCTATGTGGGATCGATGCCTGGCCAAATTGTCAAGGGAATGATCCGCTCTGGTGTTCGCAATCCGCTTTTCTTGCTCGATGAAATTGACAAGATGGGTAGCGACCATCGTGGTGACCCGGCCGCGGCCATGCTCGAAGTCTTAGACCCTGAGCAGAATGATTCGTTTGCCGACCACTACATGGAAGTGCCAGTGGACTTGTCGGACGTGATGTTTGTGGCAACGTCTAATAGCTATGACATTCCGCCTGCGCTCTTAGACCGTATGGAAGTGATTTCTTTGTCGGGCTACACCGAAGAAGAAAAGGTTCATATTGCCGAACATCATTTGGTGCCAAAGAGCTTGCGCGCGACGGGTCTGAAGGCTGAAGAGGTCGATCTGACGCGTGAAGCCATTGTTGACATCATCCGTTTCTGGACACGTGAAGCAGGTGTTCGTGGTTTGGAACGTTTGATTGGTAAGATCTTCCGCAAGATTGTCTACGCTACCGATAAGCAGATTCTCAAGAAGCAAAAACAAAAGGCGCCGGTGAAGACCGTGGTGACGCCTGATATGTTGAGCGGCTACTTGGGACCGGCTCGTTACACCATTGGTTTGGCTGGCAAAGAACCGCGCGTCGGTGTGGTTAATGGCCTGGCTTGGACGAGTGTGGGTGGCGAACTCTTGACGATCGAAACGCAGATATTCCCGGGTAAGGGTCACGTACAGCGTACGGGGCTTTTGGGCGACGTGATGAAGGAAAGCGTCGAAGCCGCCCGTTCGGTGGTGCGTGCGCGTGCCGATAAGTTAGGCATTGCGTCGAAGCGTTTCTACGAAACAGACTTGCACGTTCACTTCCCTGAAGGCGCAACGCCTAAGGACGGTCCTTCGGCGGGTGCTGCAACCACGACGGCGATCATTTCTGTGATGACAGGTATTCCTGTGCACGCGGATGTTGCCATGACGGGTGAAATCAACCTTCATGGTGAAGTTCTTGAAATTGGTGGCTTAAAGGAAAAGATTCTTGCGGCTGTTCGCGCGGGTTGCACTAAGGTGCTCATTCCGCAGACGAATGTTCGCGATCTCGAAGAATTGCCTGAAAGCGCCAAGACGCAGATTGCGATTGTGCCCGTGAAGACGATTGACGACGTGATGCAACACGCTTTGGTTCGTCAGCCCGAGCCCATCGATCCAGAGAAGGTCGAAGCCGAAGATAAGGCAAAGGACGATGCAAAAGCGTCGGCTGCCAATGCTTAATAAGGCTTAACGAAAGGGTCCCTTGTCGAATGACAAGGGACTTTTCGCAAAAAAAAGTCGAAAAAAATCGAGGGATACCATATTTACGGTATAGACACGAACGAAACTTCGTGTAAAATCTCAATTCTGCATTTCACGAAGCGAACTGCAGAACACAATTCGGAAGGGTGCTTAGCTCAGTTGGTAGAGCGCCGCGTTTACACCGCGATGGTCGGGAGTTCGACCCTCTCAGCACCCACCAAATCAAGAAAAAAATCTTCTTGACGAATTGGAAAAGTTCTGTATAATAACGCTTCTCTGCTGAAGAAAAGCTCCGATGGAGTGGTAGTTCAGTTGGTTAGAATACCGGCCTGTCACGCCGGGGGTCGCGGG
>Snoopy_p2__coassemble_1711_pt1 | contig 11013 bp, 8 predicted proteins | sample Snoopy_p2__metabat2_high_PE_023 | metagenome-assembled genome bin Snoopy_p2
AAGACTAAAGCGATGCTTTAGGGTGATAATCGTCAAGGACTGGTAAACGCTTTTTGGGTTGTGAGTATTGAAAAAACAATATAAATCAATATGTTGAGCCTCTTATAACAAACAGACACAAAGGGGCGCACAATAGAAACAACTATCCTCATATGGTCTCATTACGTTATTTCGGTTGAGTTTTCTTATTGATTCTGTAACATGGTTTAATTGGGCAAAGGTATCAGTAGTTACCAAATTGGTAACTACTATCGCGAATTTACTAGAGGTCTAGTGATGCGAAATATTTGTCTAAAGAATCAAAAAGGAGATAACGATTCGTTATGATGACCTCATTCAATAAAGCAATTGTTTTAGTAGCTTCATGCTTTTGCATGGCGAGTCCAGCGCTCGCTGAAGCCGTAGCCAAGTATCGTGTTTCAGTGGCCGATTTGGCAGTGAGTGATAGCCTCAGCGAGCAACAAAAGAAGACAGTGTTGACGTCAAGCTTAATTGCTGATATTGAAAACGCTATTCGTAATGGCCGAAAGTTTGAATTGCTCACGCGCCGTGCGGACGCGTTGGCTGAAATTCGAAAAGAACAGGCGTTTGCGAAGTCGGGTTTGGCAGCCGGCGACGCAGCAGCTGAGGGCCAACTCTCGAACGCTCAGTCCATTGTGAAGGTGACGGTTGAATCGTTCTCATTTGGCCGTTCTGCTACCAAGATTCCGAATTTAGAGGGTAAGTACAAGGTTCAAGATAGCGCTTCGATTGCTTTGAACGTGCAGATTCTTGATACCACGAAGGGGACGGTCACTGGTGCCTTCCCGGTCAAGGCATCTTCAGCGTCTGGCACGTCAATTCGTAATGGCGTGGGTGGCGCTTCTAAGAGCATTCTTGAGCAAACGATGGCGAAGGCTGCTGGTAATTTGGCTAATCAGTTGTCTGACACCATCTTCCCGATCACAGTCATTCAGGTGAAGGGGAAGCGCATTTGGGTGAATCGCGGTAACGACTCTGGTATGAAGATGGGCGAACGCTTTATCGTCTTTGAACCTGGTGAAGACTTGATTGACCCACAGACGGGCGAAAACTTGGGCTCTGCTGAAATGGAAGTGGGCGAAGCCAAGGTCACGCGCATTAATCCTAAGGTGACGGTGCTTGAGGTCACGAAGGGTGATCCTGCTCAGATCGCGCAAGGGTTCTTGTTACGTCGTCCAGTGAAGTAAGGAGTGACCATGATGAAGTTAACGCATCTCATGGTGGCCATGATGTGTGCCACGGCTGCGATGGCAAGCGTGGCCGCGGGTATTCGGACGGTGACAGTTGAAGCCCACGGTGTAGGGGCGAATCGTGACGAAGCGATGAAGGCCGCTCAAGCTGAAGCAGTAGCTCGTGTGAATGGTTTGTCACTTGATAGCCGTGACGTCACTCGCGTCAAGGCTGAAGTCTCGAATAAGTCTGAAAGTAAGAATGGCGAATCGTCCTCCGACACCAAGGCCAATATGCGTGAGTACCAGGAGCGCCAAACGACTACGGCTACGCAAGGGTCGGTGAAGAGCTTCCAGGTCTTAAGCGAAAACTGCGAAGCAGGTAAGTGCGAAGTGCGTCTTTCAGTTGACGTTAATAAGTACGAAGCAGGTCAACAGACGCAACGCGCTCGCATTGCCGTGTTGGATTTTCGGCGTAAGGCCGGGGGGCAAGGGACGTTTGCCGATCAGCTCAATCAAGCGATGGTCAACTATCTGACGAGCACTCGTCATTTTGCTGTGCTCGATCGCACGTATGAAAAGGAACGCTTGGCTGAATTGAAAGGCCTGACGCGTGACGACGTGCTGACTGAAGAACGTGCTCGCATTGGTAATTCGTTGGGCACCGACTATATCGTCGTGGGATCTGTTGAAGAGTTTTCTCAACAGCGTCTTACGACCAAGGTTCCTTATACGAACGAAATCGTTCATCAACAAGAAGTGAACGTGGTGGTGAGTTGGCGCACCATTGAGGCGGCGACTGGTCAAGTGATGGTGTCTAACACGATTGCCAAGAAGGTGACGTACAACCTTAATGATGCTGATCAGGGTGCTGTTGGTCGTGACATTGGTGCGGCGATTGCTGAGGCGATTACGGATGTGATTTATCCCATCCCCGTTCTTTCTTACCAAGAACCTACCAAGTCGGTGGTGATTGGTCAGGGCGGTTCGACCCTTAAAGAAGGGAAGGAATATCGCTTGGTGAAGTATGGTCCTTTGCTCACGAACCCCTACACCGGCGAAACCTCCTCTCGCGAAGAAATTGAAGTGGGTCAGGTACGCGTGACACGCGTTACGCCTAAGAGTGCCTATGCCGAAGTTTTGAAGACGACGGTGGACCTTCGCCAGGCCGTTGCACGTGAATACATTTTGCGTCCGATGTCTGCGGCAGACGACCAGGGCGCCAAGTCTAAGCCCAAGAAAACCATGCAACCTGCTTGGTAACCCATTGAGACCAGGAGACATAAACTCATGATGAAGAAAACAATGATGGCGTTAGCCATTGCTTCACTTTTTGGCACGACAACCGTGTTCGCTCAGACGGCTGCTCCAGCTGTCGCCGCTACGCCTGTTGCTACACCTGCCGCCGCTTCGGTGGCTACGCCGGCACCTGTTGCTGCACCCGCTGCGGCGCCTGCCGTAGTGACGGTTGAAACGGTGGCTCCGACTGTTGTTGAAACAGCAGCCCCTGCCGTGGTGGAAACGGCGCCGGCAGTTGTCACTGTCGAAGTGGTGCGTGACCTGAATACCCCTGTTCAGAAGGCTGCTCCAGTAGCTGAAGAAACCTGTAAGACGGGTCGTCAATGCATTCAGCAGGCCTACCATGCATTCATGGAAAAGAATGGCTTCCCAGAAGAAGGTCAGGATGCCAAGGGTAAGTCCTTCCATTTTGGTTCCGCGCCTGTGAATGTGCCGCGTACGCATGCTGACTATGCCAAGTACTTGTCGATGGCTTACACGCAGGCCTACATGAATGCCGTCAAGCAGTTTGCGTCGACGTTGGGCGTTCAGGTTCAAAACGAGATTGTCTCGAAGTTCTTCCTTCAGACGGGCGACAACGCGCGCGACTTCCCTGTGGATCAGAAGGGGCGCACCGACACGGAAGCCCTTTGGCTCAAGATTTCGAAGTACTCTCAGGCTCGTTTAGATAAGGGCTTGCGTGAGTTGGGTATTGATCCGACGCAGTACGATGCGGTGGCCCCTGACCAAAAGAAGAAGCTCTTTGAAGATGCTCTAGCGAACAAGACCATTGAACGCATGTCCTTAGCCTTGGGTGGGATCAATGTGGCCGGCAACTTCATTCATGAAGGTGCAAGCGATGCTCATGTCGGTGTGGTGATTGCTTATTCTCGAAATATCGAAGGCATCGCCCAGTCGTTACGTCAGGGTAAGCGTCCAGCCATCCAGGCCGTTGGTCAGCCTTTGAGTGTTCAGATCCCTAACGATCCGAAGCTTTTGTCTGACATGTACGGTCCGCACCTCATGGTGGACGAAAATGGTCCTGTCATCGTGGCTTATGCCTTCTGGGGTGTCACGAAGGGTGTGCCAGCTATGCAGGATCGCCTCCATCAGGCTGCCCAAGAACAGGCGCGAAGCGAAGCTCGCGCTCAGCTCGCTCGCTTCTTGACGCTCTCTTACTCTGCGAACAACGAACGCATTCAAGAGATGGCTCAGACTCAGATGTTGACGAAGTCGGGTAAGACGGGTGATGTAACAGAAGCTGTGACGACGGCCCTTGATGAAATCGTTAACGACCGTGCCGTGGCGCAGGCGCAGGCTCACCTCCAGGGTGTGCGCACCATTCGCGAATGGGAAATGGTGACCGAGTCCGGTCAGACCTTAGTGGGTTCAGTGATGGCTTATAGCTTTGCTGGTATTGAAGCCGCGAGAGCAATCACGGAAGGACCTCGTGCGGCCGATCCTGCTACTAACGCACCTCAGCAACCTGCCAACTTGAGCACGTCGACGCGTGAAGGCGGCATTAAGAACGCACTCGATCAGTTCTAATTGCGATAGTTTGTAAACCGAGACCGGCTTTTGGCCGGTCTCTACTTAGGTGCCATATGAAAACAAAACGACAGTTAAGACGGTCTGGATTGTCTTTGGCGGTGATCGGTGCACTGATGCTTTCGGGTTGCGCGACACATAGCGACAAACTTGGGTTTGCTGAGAGCGAAACGACGAAAACGTATGCCGAGGCCTATGAACCTGCCAGGCAGATGTTGATGCTTGGTCAGTGGGATGCAGTTCGAGCAAAGCTCAACGAAAATAGCACCAAAGAAGTCAAAGAAGAGGTGGAGGGTGACAATGGCGAAATTCGTAAGACTGTTCGCCACGAAACACTCACCAATGACGAAGAGATGGAGCGCCTCATCAAAGAGCAAAGTGAACTTTCGCTTGTTGAACGCGGTCTTTTGACTTTGAATGTCGGTGACTTTGAGCGTGCACTCTTTTATTTCGATGCGGCAGAAGAAAAACTGGGATTGACCGAAGAGGATTCATCCATTACGGGTGCGGCATCAGACTATGGCAAGTCGGGCTTATCGATGCTTTTAGGCACGGAGGAGTTAGCCAACTATGAATTGCGTGGCTACGAAAAGGTCATGCTCCTCAATTACAAGGCGCTCTGCTATATGCTCATGGGGGATCGTAAGGCCTATAACGTGACGCGTCGCGCCATTGACCTTCAGCAAGAAGAGTGGGAAAAGTTTAAGCAACTCCTTGAAGAAAACAAGGATAAGCAGTACGACATGAAAGAAAGTGTGGGGGAGGCGCCGGGTCAATCGTCGGGTCGTCGTGCCCCTAAGACTGAAGCCGAGCACTACGACTTTCAGATTGAGCAAGCCCGCAATATGCAAAAGCAATTGCGTGAAGTGCGCAATTCTAAGGACATTCGCCCAAGCGATCGGCCTGCGCTCGACCAAAAGATTCGCGAAATCGACGGTCAGATTAAGCAACTTCAGAAGATGAAGACGGCAGCTGTGGGGACATCGCCCGACAGCATGTCAATGAGTGATGTGGACGACCGTACGGCAGAAGTCAAGAAGAAGGCGGGTTTAGTGGCCTCTGCCTACGTGAATCCGTTTGCGGACTATTTAAACGCCATGATGATGGAAATCGACGGCTTTGACGATCCCACGATGCGTCAGAATGCCAAGATTGCCTACAAGAAAGTGGTAGAAAATAACCGCGATTGTACAGTTGCTAAAACTGCTGTCTCGCAAGTCGAAAAGGGGATTGGTCGCAATCAAAAGCTCGTACAGATTTTGCTCTCTGACGGCTTTTCGCCTTATCAGCTTGAAAAGACCAAGATCTTCCCGATCCCGATGGATAATCGGGTGATTAATGCGGTCGTTAACTATGCAAACGCGACACCGGTCCCTACCCAAACGCGTGGTGCAGTCATCAAAGTGGGTGGTAAGACCACAAAACTTTCGAGCCTCACGAAGATGGAATCGTTGATTCTTCGTGACGAACAAGACCGTCTGCCGATGCGTGCGACGATGTTTGGCTTAGCGATCATTCGCTCTGCCACCTCGGGAGCCTTCTTAGGTAACTTGGGTTCTGCGTTAGCGGGTAGTATTCAGCGCCCCGATACGCGTTCTTGGCTCACGCTCCCGAATCAGGTCTTCGTGGCTCGTGTCGCGGTCCCGAAGAACCAAAAGACGTTGAAACTCCAAACGATGAATGCCAAAGATCAGCCGCTTGCGACGACGGACATTAAGCTCGCTAAAGAGGGACCGACGGTGGTTTATGCAGTTTCGTACGACAAAAACATCAAGGTCTATGCCAACGAGTTCTCGTGGGTTGACTAACTTAAATGAGGCCTCATGCGGTTGATGTGTGAGGCTTAGGAGACAATGATGATGAAGAAAACCACACTGGTTGTTGCCGTGGCAGCAACTTTGCTCGCAGGTTGTGCCACGCAAGAACCTCCAGTCGCTCAACCAGAACCTAAGCCTATTGAACTTGTTGACACATCGGTGTCCAACGTGCGTATTACCTACGCGAACGAACAGGTGGCGACGGCCATGAAGGCCATGAATGTGCGAATGATCAAAGACGGTACCTTCCCGAAGTTGGTCTTCCAACTCGTGAATTTCACGCAGGCGAAGTTCCCTGTTGAATATAAGGTGCAGTGGCTCGATCGAGATGGGGCGCCCTTACAGTCAACGGCGCCATGGCTTCAGACGACTTTAACGGGTATGGAAGCCAAGCCCCTCGTTTCGTTAGGTAAGGCGGTGGATGCTCAGAGCGCTCAGGTCACCATTCGCTTCCCGCAAAACGTTGAAATCTATGTGCCGACGCCTGATCCTGCTGAACAGCTCCGTATTGAGCGACAGGTGATTGATGACTATAACGCTCGCCTGGCTTCGGGTGAGCTAAAGCTGTAATTCAAAATAATAGGAGAGAAAATTTATGAAGAAGTCGATGGTTGCTGTGGCTATGTGTGCCACGCTCGCGATGCTCGCTGGTTGTACGACGACGCAGTATGTGGGTACGCCTGTGGCAACACCGTCAGGCCATATGCAGACGATTTCGATTGTCGATTCGAGCGAACGTATTAAGTTGAGCACCAAGGTGTCGCTCTCTGACATCATTGCGTTTGCCGAAAACCTCACCAACAAGATGCTTCAGTCGAAGGTGATTGCTAAGGCCAAGAAAAAGCCACGTATCGTGCTTGGTTCTTTGAAGCAAAACACCCACGACGAAAACCTTCGTGTGCAGGATATTCATGATCGCATCCAGGAAGTCCTTTTCAACTCTGGAGCTGTGCGCGTGATGGACCGTACTGCCACGAACTTTGACTACATCATTCAAGGTGAAATCACAGATATCGTGACCCGCGCTCCCGATGGTCAGAAACTCGTGGACTATACGATGAAGATCAAGCTCTTTAATCTTGAAGGTGAACTCGTAGGCCAGTGGTCTGACGACTTGTCGCTCTTTAAGAGCCGTTAAGCGCACTTTTATGCAAGGTATTCATTAGATCGAATGCCTTGCGTACATTCCAAGGCCATGATGGTTGGCAGCATCCGCTTTGTCAACCTCATGGCTTTTTGCGTTTTGTTGAAAAATTTCGCAAGCGATGCAAATGCGGTTCTGTACACTGAAATCGCATTTGAGTGCAGACAAAGTGCTGCGAACATGAAGTTAACTGGTGCGAGTTGATGTTAACAGGTGCTTGGTTGATGTTAATGGTGATGTTAAATGATCTTGAGTGATGTTGTTTGATGTTAAACTTGATGTTAACTTGATGGTTAACATGATGTTAAGTCACATAATCCAACGTCATTAAACAAAGTCAATGGCTTCACTTCCAACGAGAGAAACGTTAACAATCGAACTTAAAAGTGACCCTCCATCAGGTCTTTCAGACAAAACGGTTGTAGAGTCCGTTGTTGGTATGACCAATGCTCATGGAGGCACTCTTTATATTGGTATTGATGATAACGGCAAAGTAACGGGTGTGCGTTCGCCAAAATGGTCGGATCCAGAAAAGACTGCGGCTTATCTGACTGGACAGACGGTGCCACCTGTAGTGGTACGCGCAGAGACGCTTTATGCTGAAAACGAACTACCCGTGACCGCGGTGTATGTGCCCGCAGGCCGTGGTTTGACTGCGACGAAGGACGGTCGAGTCATCCAACGCCGCATGAAGATAGACAAAACGCCAAAGAACGTGCCGGTATATCCGCAAGAATACGCGACCATTCTGTCTGACCAAGGACTCTGGGATTTCACGGATCGCGTGCTGCCTGAAGCAACGCTTGATGATCTTGATCCTGTTGAGCGGGCTCGCCTACGTCGCTTGATGGAGAATTTCAGAGCCGAAGCTACGCAGATTGATCTCGAAAATGATGATTTGGATAAGGCGCTAGGACTTATCAAACAAACCTCGCAAGGGTATCAGCCGACGGTGGCTGGTTTGTTGCTGATTGGTAAAGCACATCGACTACAAGTACTACTACCTACGAGCGGTGCCGTTTTCCAAGTGATGAGTGGTACAGAGGTCATTGTGAATGATGACCTTAAGCTTCCGTTGCTCGGAACCTTCGAAGAACTGCTTTTGAGATTTCGAGCTCGAAACGGTGAACAGGAGTTTACCGAAGGTTTAGTGCGTGTACCTGTGCCAGATTTTTCAGAGCGCGCGTTTCGTGAGGCACTCGTGAATGCGTTTGTGCATAGAGACTATGCAGTTGCTGGTTGTGTCAATGTGTGCATGAGTGAAGAAGGCTTTTCCGTGACGAGTCCGGGTGGCTTTGTGCGCGGTGTCACATTGGACAATTTGCTCGTCGTAGAACCTAGAGGTCGAAATCCGTTGTTGGCAAGCATCTTCAAGCGTATCGGTCTAGCCGAGAAAACAGGACGTGGCATAGATCGCATTTTTGAGGGCGCTGCGCTTTACGGCAGACCGTGGCCAGACTATTCTGAGTCGACCGAAGCCGCTGTGCGGGTACGAATACTGCGTGCCGAAGCGGATATGACTTTTTTCAAGCGCGTTTTGAACTACAAAAAGCGCTTTTCGCGCAGTCCTTCGACAGTAGCGTTGCTCATTATGTCGGTGCTTGAAGATTCGCTAGGTGCAAACGAAGCTGAACTTTGTCGTCGAACAGGCTTTTCTGAAATGCGTATTGCCGGTCAGATTCGTGCGCTTTTGCTTGAAGACGTTATTGAAAAGTCGGGTGAAGGCTATCAGCTTCGAAATGCAGCGGGCGCGACACCTAGCCCTTTGTCTCATCCTGATAAACCATTGACGTCATCAGGTGACCGAATTGGTGATCTCTTGCGGTTGGTGAGGGAGAAGGGCACTGTGCGTCGTGAAGACGTGGTTGAGGCGCTCTCGCTCACGACGCAGCAGGCTTATCGCCTTCTGAAGAAGTTAACGGACGCTGGTCTCTTGGTTCGGTCTGGCGAAAGACGAACGACTGTCTATGCGTTGCCAACCAGGATTGAAAAATGAGGTAAGAGCCAATTTCTCATTAGGGTTTGCGCGGAGCTGCGTTCCTAGTGGTCGCAGATTTCTGAGCTTACCTGCTATCTGTGCCCAGGCAGTCCTTCTAGTAATACAGAAGGAAGCACCGTCCAATGATTTGGGCGGGAAGGATTCACAATCTCGCAAGCAACGCAAATGCGGATGTGTGCATTTCAACGGCATATGGATGCACGCAAGATCGAACCGCTGTTGGATTGCCGAGATGGTTATAATTTTCGAAAGTTTCCGCCTATTGGCTCAGCGCGTTCACCTTCTCTTTTGGCATCTTTACTTTTATTCGTGGAAGGAATTCATGGCTAATATCAACGCAATTCTTGTCGACCAGCAGTTGACACGTTTTCTAGAAAAATATGGTGATCGTCTAACAGGTGATGACCGAAAGAAGCGTTCCACGGCTTTTTTGTTGACCTGCATGAAGAGAGTGCTGGATATTTCTGATGAAGAATCCTTTGACCTCTTAACAGATGGCCCTCACGATGCTGGGATTGACGGTATCCATATTGGCGATGTGGTAGATAATGAGTTCGTTGTTACAGTGTTTCAAGCCAAATATAAGCATGACTTAGAAACGAACGCAAATTTTCCTGCTACGGCCGTTACATTGGTTTGTGCAGCCATACGAACCCTTTTTGATCCTCACAAGATCGTTGAAATGAATCCAGCCCTTGCTGCTAAGGTTGCGGATATTAGATCGTTGATTGCGGATGCTTTCATTCCACGCATCAAGGTCGTGCTTTGCAACAACGGTGATCCGTGGGATAGTACGGCACAAAAGGAAATTGATGATGTTCGTCGAGAATTCAACGCACAAGTCGAATTTCACCATTTCAATCACGTAAGCATTGTTCAGATTCTCAGCAAGGCTCAAACGATCGATACATCTTTAAATTTGCAAGGCAAAATCATCGCTGAAGATCAGAATTTCTTGCGTGTTCTCATTGGACGCATCCATGTTCGCGAACTGGTCGAACTCTATCGCCAGTATGGTGATTTACTTTTGCAACGCAACATTCGTCGCTATCTTGGTCTCAACGATAATCGTGTGAATCAAGCGATGAGTCAGACGCTTACCTCCGAACATGCTGAGAACTTCTATTGCTACAACAATGGCTTAACGGTCGTCTGCGACAAGTTCACGTATAACGCCCTTCAACAAACTGATCACACGGTTCGTTTAAAGAATTTTCAAATCGTCAACGGTGGTCAAACTTGTAGAACCATCTATGAAACGCTTAAAGACAAAGCTGATGATGATATTCCGAATGCCTTTGTCATGATTCGCGTCTACGAAATTGAAGAAAATCGCGAGGAGTTTGTGCGTGCGATCACCTATGCTACGAATAGTCAAAATCCGGTGGATCTACGCGATCTGCATTCAAATGACGCTGTTCAAAAACAACTCGAGATTGGTTTGAGCGAGCTTGGCTACGTCTACAAGCGAAAACGTGATGAGTTTGGCGGCGATCCAAAGACCATTACAAGCACATCGGTTGCAGAAGCTGTGCTTGCTATTTGGCGTGAGCAGCCTCATCAGGCGAAGTTCTTTAAGCGTGAGCATTTCGGAAAACTCTACGACGCCATTTTTGAGAATCTCAACGCAGCACAAGCTTTGCTTGCCGTGATGATCTTTCGTGATGTCGAGAGCCGACGCAAAAAGCACCTGCCAGAGGCACCGATTTTTGCGCCTTATGCCTCCCATTACGCGGCGATGATTATCGGTCGACATCTCTTGAAGGCAGGACATCTATCAAGTGCTACCAAGCTCGATCATCGAACCATTGACGCTTTGCTCGCGCTTTTCGAAGCGCAAAAGGACCATCTTTATCAACAAGCAGTCAAAGATATCCAAGTGGCACTTTTGGCTTGTTATGGTGATCGTGACATTTCACTGCAGCAACTCTCGGCCACTTTCCGACGAGGTGATTTGCTCTCGATGTTAGCCATCTAAATGCATTAGGTTACAACGCGCATTGGACTTCTGAAAAAAGCTGACGCGGCTCTCGCTAG
>Snoopy_p2__coassemble_1892_pt1 | contig 10121 bp, 6 predicted proteins | sample Snoopy_p2__metabat2_high_PE_023 | metagenome-assembled genome bin Snoopy_p2
AGGCACCGGATTTTGATTCCGGCATTCGAAGGTTCGAATCCTTCTACCCCTGCCATCAACGCTCCCTTCCAAATCTTCTCTTCTTTCTCCCTTCTTTTTCTTCTTATTGCGCTAAATCGCTTTCAGGCGAAGTTGCATCTTCTTTACGCGACTTGCGTGGTTCCATTGAGTTTGTCTTGCTTTTGTCTTCCGCTCTTCGGCGCTTTGGATTGTTGGTGCCTTTGAGGGCGTTCTATGACGTTTGTGGCCGATTGGGTTTTTAATCACGTAAAAGAAACCCGCTCGCGGTGAACGAGCGGGTGATTGTGTCTTCACGGGACGGTGTGAGCATCCCGTGGGGGTTTAAACCTTAGGCCTTGACGGTCTTAGGCTGACGGAAGACATAGACTTCAGGGAGTTCATCTTCGTCATACTTCTTGATGCGAACCTGCGTGGAGTTAGCCACATTACCGCAAGAGAGTTTGGAGGACGGAATGTCGATGGTGAGCACGTTGTCGCACCCATGAACGTCTAACGAGCCTTCGTCATCGGGGTCTTCAGGACAATACCAGGCACCATGATGCACGACAACCGTATCAGGACGGACGCGATCCGTGACGATGACGCCCGCAAGAATCTTACCGCGACGGCTTTCAACGACAACGATGTCGCCTGTCGTGACGTCGAGCTTCTTCGCAGCATCAGGATGCACCCAAACCGGTTCACGATCATCGATATTCGTAAAGAGGTTCGAGGCCGTGCTGTCGAGCTGCGAATGCAAGCGGTAACGGCTCTTGGCGGTCAGAAGGGCGAACGGATACTCGTCAGCAATCTTGCCACCTAACCATTCGGTCGGTTCAAACCAGGCCGGGTGACCTAAGCAGTCATCGTATTGGTAGGATGCAACCTTTTCGCAGAAGACTTCAATCTTGCCTGATTCAGTACCGAGCGGGTTCGTAATCGGATTCTTACGGAAAGCGCCAAAGTAGTTGTAGTGCTTGGATTCTTCAGAAACCGGGAAGAGGACATAGCCACGCTGCCAGAATTCTTCAAAGGTCGGCATGTCAAGGCCTTTAGCCTTGGCTTCGGTGGCGGCTTCTTCGTAGAAGCGCTTGATCCAGCCCATTTCGTCCAAACCTTCGGTGAAACCTTCTTCAAAGCCAAGCTTCTTGGAGAGTTCACGATAAATCCAGAAATCTGAGCGCGATTCATATTGCGGTGCGATTGCTTGATGCATCGCAACGTAACCTAAGTTCGAGTAAGAACCAATCGCCGTAATGTCAACGCGTTCTAAGCTCGTGCAGGCGGGCAATACGATGTCAGCGTGTCGCGCGGATGCCGTCCAAACTGTGTCACAGATGACCGTGGTTTCGGGCTTACGCCAAGCTTCAACGAGTCGATTCGTGTCTTCTTGCTGACCGAAAGGATTGCCACCAGACCAGAGCACCATGCGAATGTCAGGATACGTGATCTTTTGACCGTTGTAATCAATCGTCTTACCTGGATTCAAGAAGCAGTCAGAATAGCGTGCCAACGGAATGTTGACGCACTTTTCAGGCTTGGCGGACTTCGGCATGGCCGAGATACCAGGCAACGCCGGCGCTTCGCTCGTCGCTGCACCACCATTCGAGTAGTGGTACGTAAAGCCAAAGCCACCGCCCGGCTGACCGATGTGACCGCACATTGCAGCCAACACGACCATCATCCAATGAACTTGTTCGCCATATTGCGCGCGCTGAATGCCCCAGCCACCCATCAACATTGAGCGACGTTCACGCATGAGTTTGGCTAAGCCACGGATGGTCTTGGCGGGCACGCCCGAAATCTTTTCTGCCCATTCAGGTGTCTTTGCGACACCATCTTCTTTGCCGAGCAAATACGGTACAAACTTGTCATAGCCAACCGTATAGCGCTTCATGAACTTGCGATCAACCTGATCCGTCGTTTCAAGTTCATGGGCCATGGCGAGCATCACAGCAACGTCGGTACCGGGTTTCGGTGCAATCCACGTGCAGTTTTCGCCAAAGAATTCAGCCGTATCAGGTTTCAACGGATTGATCGCGACGACAGGAATACCCTTGGCTTTGACAGCTTTAAGACCTTCAGCATTTTCGTGCACAGTCGTAGACCAGTCGATGTCATTCGTGACGATTGGGTCAGCACCCCAAAGGATGATGACTTCGGTCTTTTCAGTGATCAGATCCCAACCCGTCACTTGTTCGTATACGCCATTTGACCCAATGACGTAAGGGAGCATGACTTGTGCGCAACCCGTCGAGTAGTCACCATAGTAGCTCGTATAGCCGCCATTTAAATTCAAGACGCGCTGCAACAAATTACGAGCGTTACCTAAGTTAGAGGCCGACATCCAACCGTAGGAGCCGCCCCAAATGGCACCAACGCCATAGGTTTCTTTGACGCGCTTCAATTCACTTGCGACCAAGTCAAGGGCTTTATCCCACGACACACGAACGTACGGGTCAACGCCACGCTTTTTGCCACCGGCTTTGTAGCCCTTTTCAAGATAGGACTTACGAACCATCGGATAGCGAATGCGTGCGCCATTGTAGGGTTGCTGGGCTACCGCTTGGAGTTGATATGAAGGGGCATGATCGCCTTCAATCGGCTCAACACGAACGATACGGCCACCGGCGACATGAACTTGGTACACGCCCCAGTGAGAAGCGTTCATTACCACGCCGTCATTCAAAATGGATTTACCTGGATTAAAGGTCGTTGAGAGCGAGAGGTCGGGCGCAGGAAAGATCTTGGGACCGGCAACAACACCGCCCTTAAAGGTCTTGGCAACGTTTTCGGCAACAGTAGAAGCAACAGGCGTTTTGTCAGCAGCTTTGGCAGCAGGGATGGTTGCAGCAACGGTCGCAGCACCCGCGGCCTGGAAGAAGGAACGACGATTTAACATAAATTTTTCCTTTATCAACGGGTCTTTGTTTGCTCTATTTGGTCTTGGTTGGTTGTCCTAAGGTGCCTTAGGGTTTTGCGTGTTCTTGCAAGTACTTGAACATCAACGCATTGGTGCCGGCTCTGGAGTGTCCTGTACGACCACCGCGTTCAGGCAATTGGCTAGCCCATTGGTTAGCCGTAAAGTGATTTGCTGCTGGTGCCCCGTGGCAAGAGGCACATGCTTGACCTAAACGATCTTCACCAGCTTTCCATAGGCCTTTGATGTCTGCAGTAAGGGCTTTTGTTGGTACCCAGCCAGTGACACTAGCCTTAACCCATGGATTGCCAGCGACTTCTTTGACGGTTTTGTCGTCAGTTTTGACGGCATCTTCTTCGTCTAAGCTTGCGTATTCGATACGAACATTGGCAGCCTTAAAGAGTTGAGACGGGAATTCTTGCAGTGTCCAACCATCAATACGGACTTGCGTGAAGTCACCTGACTTTTTGAGGACGGTAACAGGTGTAGCGACAGTCAACGTGCCTAAATAGTCGCTACCAGCTTTGGCTTCGATCTCGCAAGGTTGAGCCGTGTAGAGGACGTTGGCAGCCATGACTGGCACTGTGAAAAGTGCGCCGATCATGAGCGCACAGGTTTTGAATGACATGAATAAATCTCCTTACGGGAGGGCGTTTTTTAAAACGGTCTTTCAATTGTTCTTTTGAGTGTAAGGAGAGGGGTGAGGTTTAACCTCGGGAAAAACGTGCGAAATTACTAAAAGGAATAGCGGTTTGAGGTAATGCTTTGATGTAGGTCTAGGTTTGTGGGAGGGTTGACGGAGGGGAGGAGCAGTGACGTTAGGGTGACAGCTTAAAACGGTTGATTCTAGGTCACCTCTAACGATAAGCTTAGAGCTGTGTCGTGTTCGTTGATGTTGTAATCGATTAAGCATGGGTTGTCTCAATAGCAATCAAGCTTTGGCAAACGAAGTGACACTGGTGCAAGTTGTGTGGATACCTTACTCAGAAGGAAGAGAAGCGATGTTATTTGACTCGCATAATTCAGCAAAAGCGGTTAATCCTCAGACAGGCCATATACGTGCCTCGGTGCGTGACTTGATGACGATGCTTAAAGATCCAGAGATCACTTTATCGTCTGATTACTACGATTGGTGCGTGGATGACAAGGAAGAATTGCTTTCAAAGTATGTTCGCGTTATCCAGACGCGTGACGAGCTCATGCTTCAGCGTCTCTTTAGTAGTTACGAAGAGGGGCCTTACGCCACCGTAAGCGTCATTAAGCCAAGTCGCAGTCGTACCTATGGCGAAGTGACGGTTTCGCGTCAGAGTCTAATGGCGAGATTAGGAAACTTTTCACCTGACGACGTAGTGAGACTCACACAATATAAAAACAACACAATGATCGAAAATTTGAACACAGGCAAGATCACCTATTCGAGTGGTATCGCTTACAAGGACTTGCCGTTTTTGCCAAGCGCGGTTGAGCAGTGCGTAGCTGAGGCAAAAGTGTCTGCCAAAGACCTTCTTGTCTGTTTTGACTGTTGTGATTCCAGTGTTGCTGACGTGATGCTGAAGCCAGACGCTTTCGCTTATTTGCATTTAACGGTATCAGGCAATAAGCGAGTAGGGAATTTGTCTGCGATTGGCATGTCAGTGTACGGTTTAATGCACTTTGCCTCCCAGGTTCGCGGTCAATTTGCTGACGACAGAGAAGTCTTCATAACGATTCCTAAGCATTGCTTAGATAAGCTCCGTGTGATGTTGCGAGGCCAAGACGGCATGGTTGAAATTGGTGCCACACCCTCAGGTGGCTATGTGGCCTATGAGCAGTATCGCATACACTTTTCGCGACCTGAAACGCCGTTACCTGATTTGAATAAGCTCGATAAAGAGGTTGATAAAGCAACAAGTCATACCGTGTTCAATGTATCCGGATTGCAACGAGCACTCATGCAAAATCGATCAATTTGTCTATCTGGTGAAGGCGAAGTCTGCTTAAAACGAGAAGGCGATTATCTGAGCGTCTCTTTGGTAGTGGATGGTGAGCTTCAAGGTGAAAAGTCTCTTCTAAGAGTGGAAAGTTTTTCTGGCAAAGATCCAAACTTTTACATCAATGCTTGGATGCTCAATCGCGCTATAGAAAACGTAAATTCAGATAGGGTTGAGTTGCGCGGTTATCCAAATGCTGACAAACCGATTTGCTTTAAAGGTTTAGGAGATCCTTATTGGGTGTTGATTGTGCGTGGGGCGAAGATGAGGTTGAGGTGATGAGTTGGTTGTCGATCCGGGATTTGAGCGCTATAGGTTACCGAAGGGGTATCTTGTGAGGCGTTGATCATGTTGGTAAGTGCGCCCCGTCTTCCGGATGATAGTTGAACAAACGGCCGCTGATGTGATGTCAACGGCCATTTCGTCATGATTTGAAGTCAGCTTTACGAATGATTGAGAGAGCAAACGGGGCTGACTGTACTTGTTTATTGTGGATTAGCTGGCGCCCCTTGCTGGGTTGCGTTATCCGTTGGAGCGACGCAGCGGAAAACAATGTCGGCTTCAGGGTAGCTGACGCTGCCTATGGCACCGAAAGAGCTGGCAAAACCTGCACCAAATCCACCTCCAACAGCATACCCTGTAGGTGCGTTGTACGTAACCTGTCCGGATTGACCTGCTTGGTTAACCAAAATGGCCGTTTTGCCTTGCTTAGCACAGAATTCTGTCGCTTCCTTCCAGAGATCTGATTTAAGGCCAGCTTGAGATGAATAGGTGCCACCTGTCGCGTGAAGGGTATAGACGTCATTACCCATAGGCATAGGGTCTGAAATCAAAGCGCAACCACTGAGCAAAGCGCTTAAAGACATGGCAACAAAGAGGGTACGTTTCATATGAGTTCCTTTGAAAAAGAAGAACATCGTTTATCACAGTAGGTGGGCACTACATATCGATGGCGTGCTGACTCACAGACTTCATGAAGTGGTTTAAGACAACCCCGTGTTCCAGACTCAAGTCAAGGTATCTACGTCAGGAAGGTGCAGCCTACTAACTGATGAATCAAATTTTAGCGCTCGTAATTGTCAATGATTATCGTGGTTTTATAAGGCTTTGTGATTAATAAAGGAGACAAAATACGTTTATTTAATTAAGACGTAGTAAAAGGTCTTATTGTCGTTGTAAATATGCGTCAATTTTGAATTGCTTGTTTGAAAAAAAACAACTGTTGCTTTTTTCAACACTGCTTCTTCTCTTTGGTTGTTAACGAATGGGGCAAGAAACGCCCCAGTGCAGTTAGTCTGAAGGTATTTGAGTTAACAAGCTTATTGCTTGTGAGCTAGTTGTTTATTTGAATTTTGCGGTTGAAATTAGCCTTAGTTGCAATGATGTATTTGCTACGATCATTTGATTGTTGATTAGGAGTATCTATGGTAATTGACAAATGCTCAAATGTTGTTCAGATTAATCATCCTTTACTCGGGAAAGTTCTGATCATGATCTATTTGCAGATGGAAAGATAATGGTGCTACCGATATCAATAACCTTAAAGGGGCATGCTCTATGCAGAAGTCATTAATTTCAATGGCCGTCTTGTTGACCTTTAGCAATCTTGCTACGTCGCAGGAAGTCAATAGCATCATTAATACCAACCAATCCTTCGATTTGGACACGACTATTAATGTTTCTGCGGTTGGTGAGGGTACTGATCGTTATGCAGGGATTGGTTTGAATGATACGGCTGGCAACCACCAAATGAACGTCACATCGAAAGGTGGGATTACGATTGAAGGTGATCAGTCGAAGTTAACTAACCCAGGTCGATTGTATGGTGTAGTGGCTGGGCATCTTGGAGTCACTGGCAACAAACTCGTTGTTGATAGCAAAGGTGATGTCGTTGTCGACCTAAAGTCGGACGAAATAGACACACGCGGGATTCGTGCTAATGGTGGGGCTATTGATGTTACGGCCCAAAAGATTAGTGTCAGTGTTGAGTCAAAAACGAATCAAGCAATCGGCGTTGAGGCTTGGTATGGCACATCGTTGACGATGACGGCTGATCAAATCGAAGTGACATCTAAATCCGAAACCGGTCCTAGAGTTTATGGTGTTCAGGCACAATCTGAAAAGGAGCAAGCAAGCGCTTCAAAGATTGAATTCAATGCCGATAATATAAAGGTTAAAGCCGAGGCGAGTGACGTATCAGAATTAGTACGTGGTATCTATGCCCATAAAGCTAGCGTTGACTTTAACGGCTTAGCTGAAATCACAGTTAAGGGTGGTAACAGTGCTAATATTAGAGGTGTTTCTTTAGAGTCTGATGATGGTGACAATGCGGCAACGATTGTTAACTTTAATGACGCAGCTTTCATGAATGTGACGTCTAATGCTTCTGCGCTTGGTGTTTATTCGTCAGGTAACCCTTCTCAACTAACATTTGCTAAAAATACCAAGATTGATGTCACCTCAACGTCAGGTCATGCCGATGGAATTCAAGTTCAGTATTCAGGTGCTGTCAAAGCTGATGGAAATGTTGGTATAACCGTCAAAGCAGGCGAGACAGCTAATGGCATCATAAACACTAATTCAGCACCAAAGTATGGCGATGGCACATTCGGACGGCTAATCATCGATGGTGCGACGACGATTACAGCTGAGGGCAAGAGTGCATATGGTATTCGTAACCATATTCGCCAAGATTTTGATCAAAAAAATAACCCTTATATTCAGCTCAATGGCGCAACGACAATCAGCGTGACTGCAACAGGCGAAGACGGTACTGCTGTTGGGATTGATGCCAATCATAAAGCGCCCATTTTGGTGACCGATTCGACTATCACTGCCACGAGTGCTAAGGGTGAATCCTTTGGTGTTCGTGCCGATACTGATGGCGAACTTACACTTAATGGACAATCAACGGTAGTTGCCAAGGGTGATAAATCTGTTGGTATGTCGGTAAAGACTGGTGCTAACGTTAAAGTCATCGGTGAAGCAACCGTCATCGGTAAAAACGCTTTCGTTGGCGATGCGACTTCGGTGGTTAATGTCGAGGGCGCAAATGATCGTGCTGGCGGTCTCGTTTTGAACGGTAATGTTGATAATGCTGGCGTCATCAATTTGACGAATTCATCGTTGGAAGTCCTTGGAACGACGACTCAGGCCAAATTAGGCACGATTCAGACGCAGGGCAGCGACAATAGTCAGGTGGCTGTCTGTGGGGGTGATGTCCTGATTGATTCATTCAAGGGTGAAAGCAAGTCGCTTGTATTGAAGGATCTGAAGAAGACAGGCAAGGTTCAAGTCGCTGAAAAAGAAGGTAATTTGACAGTTGTTGCCGCTGGTGAATCTAACGATCAATACAACAATGTCAATGAAACATTGGATGCGTTGCTATCTAAGGTCGATATTGAACAAAATGATCCAAAAGCCGAGGATACAGTCTATATCGAAGACGGTAAGATAAATGACTCTCTTACTGCTACGTTCAATAAGGACGGCACTGTTTCTGACGTTGTCATTTCTAAAAACACAACCCTCGACGCCTACAGCAGCGTAGCTACCTTATCTGCTTTCCAGTGGCGCCATGAAATTAATAGCGTCAATAAGCGTATGGGCGAATTGCGCTTGAGTCCTAATGGTGTGGGTGCTTGGGCACGTCTCTATGGTTCTGAACAAGAATACGGCGCTCAAAATGTCACCGCTAAGAATCATTCGGTTCAGGTCGGTTTAGATACTGATGTGGGCAATGGTTGGAAGGGCGGTGCAGCATTCAATTACACCGACGGTCAGTCGACCTATGATGCCGGCAATGGTGATAACAAGGCCTATGGCTTAACAGCTTACGGTACTTGGATGGCTGATAACGGTCAGTACGTTGATTTGACCGCGAAGTATAGCCGACTTGATAACGACTTTACTGTCAACAAAATGGCCGGTGACTATAGCAATAACGCCTATAGCGTGAGTGCTGAATACGGTTGGCACTTCAAGATGGCTGATGTTGCATTCGTCGAACCGCAAGTCGAAGTCATGTACGGTAAGGTGATGGGCGACAACTTCAAGGCTAATAACGGTGTCACTATTGAGCAAGAAGACTTTGAAACCTTAATCACGCGCGCCGGCGTACGCTCTGGTTTCTACTTCCCAGAAAACAAGGGCGTGATTTATGCACGTGCGTCTGTGCTTCATGACTTCAAGGGTGAAATGGAATCCACCGCACGCTTTGAAAAGGCTGTGAATTCTGTCAAGGATGATATTGGCGGTACTTGGTATGAAATTGGTCTTGGAGCCAATTTCAACATGTCGCCAACGTCTTATATCTACGTCGATCTTGAACGTACGAATGGCGGGGCTGTGGTTGAAAATTGGCGCTACAACCTTGGGTTCCGTAAAGTGTTCTAATCAAACACTTTGAATGAGGTAAGGAGGGGCATCGGAAGGTGCCCCTTCTTTCTGAGGTGTCAGAGCTTCAGATGATAGATAAACAAACGGCCACTGATGTGATGTCAACGGTCGTTTCGCTAAAGTACCCTAAAGGGAATGTATGCTAATTACCAAGTAATTACCAAGCGTATCTCACGCCGACAGTGGCTCGGTAATCTTCATCAAGAGCACTCCCGCTCGTGCGTTCAACATCAGCCCAAACATAGGTTGAAGCGTTGATGTTGAAGTTGACGCCTAAACCATATTCGATCCAGGTGTCCTTCCCATCGACCTTATAGACGATGTCATTGCCGCCAGTTACTGCCTTGTCGCCAAGGAATTCATGAACGGCAGAGAGACGAACATAGGCGGAGTTGCCATTTTCAGGACACTGAAGACCAAGCGCAAAACCAGCACGACCCATCAGGCTGTTGGCATTGTCAAAGCGATAGGTTGAACCTTCGGAAAGTGTAAGGTCGTCTGCATCAACATGCGTATAGGCCAATTCAACCTGCGGTTCGATATACATCGACTTAGCAAGATCAAAGCGCCAACCGAATTCACCAGACAAAGCCGTGACGATGTTGTCCATCGATCCCTTCTTGTTGCCGTCGACTGTCATGTCGGTCTTGGCTGAGCCGAGACGAGCAACGACGTCCACAAACTGGCCATTGTCATTCATCCAGAGACCATAAGCAGCAAGGCTATAGACATCCATGTCTGCGCTACCACGCTTGTAGTCGGCATCGCTCTTCGTGTAAGAGAAAGCTAAACCAAAGCGAGGGGTATCTGGCGTCGGAAGGGTATCAATACCC
>Snoopy_p2__coassemble_2079_pt1 | contig 9393 bp, 8 predicted proteins | sample Snoopy_p2__metabat2_high_PE_023 | metagenome-assembled genome bin Snoopy_p2
CAAACGTGACGACTTCCTTTGGGTCGACCACAACGAACTCAGTCTTAGTCCATTTACAAATAAACTTGATGAGGCCAACACCGAAACGAAGGAGTCTATCTTCGTGAATGACAGTCAATTGGCGAATGCTTCCGGACAATAAATATGTAAGAAGCTTTCTAAGGCCAGGTTTGGCGCAATTAAGACCAGAACCAATATCAGAGATAACTTCATCACAGCCTTGCGCTTTTAGGCGCTCTATCTGGCGTCCAAGATCTGCCTTTTGGTCGTGAGAAGAAACGCGTGCATAACCAATATTAAGTCCTTGATTTGTTGCCTCGGTAGGAGAAAGATCGAACCTACGATGACCACCTAAGGTACGAATGGACTTGGGAATGATTCCTTTGGCTTCCCAACGACGGATAGTGCTAACCGAGACGCCGTAATGTTGTGCAACGTATCCAATTGAATAGAGTGCCATGATAGATTCCCCCTCAAATGTGAAAGGATTAAATCTAGTTTGGCAGATTTGGTAGATTTTTTGGCAACTAGCTTAGCCCCAGTGCGTTTTGCGTTGCCTCGACATCTAAACCCAAAATACGAGCCGCGGCGGCTGCCGCACCAAATGTGCCACAGGTCCCAGTCGAATGAAATCCAGCGCCATTATGTGGCTCATAGGCGCCACACGCTTCGAGCGGACGACGTGCAATGTCATAACCAATCACGACCGCATCAATAAACTCACGCCGGTCACTTTTCGCTTAGCCATCTCAACAGCCGCGAGCGCCGCTGGCACAACCACCGCACCCGAATGGTCACAGCCACCCGTATCATCGAGCTCAAAAGCATGAGAGGCCGTACCGTTAACAAGCACAGCATTTAAGGGTGTCATCGTCGAGCCTTGCCCCCAGAGCGTTGCGCAACCTTCACCCTCACCTTCTTCACGTAGCGCTGCGGTGAGCCTTTGAGCCTCCACAGAAACAGCACCAGCGACACCGGCACCGATCGAATCCAAAATATGACGCACGGCCTTTTCAACCATTGCTTGCGGAATGGCTTCTGAGGGCGTTTCAACGATAAAGCGTGCTAAGACTGTACTCTTTAATGCTTGTTCGCTCACAACGAGGTCCTTCTGAGGTGATTTTAAAAAATAAATGATTGTTTGGTCGATGAGGTTGAATTGTGCTCAGATCAATTGAGTCTCTGAGACTCAAACTGACAGGCGCAGGCAACCGTCGTGAATAGACATCATATACCTTTCAGTAGGCATCGCAATCTTTAAAAAAGTGAAGCCGATCACATCGGATCGGCTTACTCAAACCAAAAGAACGCTTATTTTCGTTCGACTTTTGCCTTCACTAATTCGCTCGTAATAAACGACCACGCGGCTTCATTCAAGGTCGATCGTTTGGGATTCACGCCAAACTTACGCGTATAGAAGAAACCTTCGAGTGCCATGACGGCGACAAAGGCGGGGACCCGCTCTTCGTCAGGCAAAGCATCAATACGATGAAAGAGTCGTTCGTACCATTCATAAACGGGCGCCATCAGTTCTTCGTCATGCACAAACTGCGAGAGGAGCGCGACGCCCACGTCAGCCCAAGCACGGCTATCTTTTTCAAACGACTTAAACCACTCCACAAGACCAGGCACCAAGGTCTCATCGGGTCGCCCTTTAAAGAGGGCTTCGTGCCGGCGTTGCTCTTTTTCAAGATGGTGGGCATAGTCGGCAATGAGTGCAGCATAGAGTTCGCGCTTATTTTTGAAGTGATACATACAAGCGCCTTTACTTAAACCTGCCTCCTTCGCTGCGCGATCCATCGTTAACGCATCAAAACCATCACGGCGAATGACCTCTCTCGCGGCCACAATAATGGATTCACGCGTTCGTCTGGCTTTATCACTTATCATCACACCACGGCTCCAATCGTTCGACTGTCTCTTAAAAATGAGTATTTTAGCGTTTTGAACGACAAAACGCCCGCGGTCTTTCGGCACGCGAGCGTTTTATTGTTTTTTGGCGGCGAGGGGTCCGCCTTATTGATTAGCGAGCTGACCCTTACTTAGCAGCTTGAGCAGCGGCTTCGCCAGCGATACGACCGAAGACGATGATGTCGGTGTAGGCATTACCGCCCAAGCGGTTCGTACCATGCGTGACGCCCGTCACTTCACCCGCAGCCCAAAGCCCCGGGATCACCTTGCCTTCAGCCGTCAAGGCCTGAGCCTTTTCGTTGATGCGTACGCCACCCATGGTGTGGTGAGTCGACGGCACGGCCTTAATCACGTAGTACTTGCCCTGGGACATATCCATCAAGCCAGCACGGTGGTTGAAGTCCTTGTCGTTACCCTTACCAGCCATATCGGTTACGCGCTTAACGGTCGACTGGAGCTGATCAAACGGAATCTTCGTGAAGTCAGCGATGCACTTCAGATCGTCACAGGTAGCCATGATGCCCTGCTTCGTGAAGGCTTCGTATTCATTGGCGTGTTCCTTCACCGTGTTGGAGATCTTGCCGATGTTGTCGTTCCAAAGCACCCAGCAATAACGACCCGTCTGATTGAGGATGGCTTCAGAGAGGACGTCACGACGCTGAAGTTCTTCAACGAAGCGCTTACCTTCTTGGTTAAGCATGATGGCGCCGTCAAAGCGAGCATCAGCGATCAATTCAATCGCGCCAGACAACGGGTCGCAGATCGGATAGGTCTGGATGTAACCCATGTTGACAAGCTGAGCACCTGCGCGTTCAGCCATATAGAGGGCTTCACCCGTAGTACCCGGGGCATCGGTTGTCTTGAAGCGTTCGTCGATCTTCGGGTTGTACTTCTTGACCATTTCGGGATTAGCACCGAAGCCACCCGTAGCAAGCACCACACCACCCTTGGCATTAAAGGTGTATTCAGCGCCGTCCATCGTGGCCTTCACGCCAACCACGCGACCGTCCTTATCCTTGATCAGTTCTTCGGCCTTCATGTTCGTGACGACCGGGATGCCGAGCTCGTCAGCTTTGGCCTGGAACTTCGTGATGAATTCCGTACCGGTATGACCAAACGGAATCAAAGCACGCTTACGGCTATGTCCACCAAAGAAGAAGAGGTTATCGTCTTCAAAGCGAACACCCAAATAGTCGCGGCACCACTTGGCCGCGTCAAGCGCCTGATGCGTCATCACGTTGATGACCTTCATGTCGCCCTTTTCGTCACCGCCCTTAAAGGTATCTTGGGCGTGGAGTTCAGGGCTATCGTCATTGATATTGAGCTTCGGTTGCACCCAGTTCTTGGCAACGTTCATTTCAGCGCCAGAAATCAAGGAGTTGCCACCGACAGCCGGCATCTTTTCAAGAAGCACCACATTTGCGCCAGCAGCCTTCGCCGTAATAGCCGCGGAGAAACCAGCACCACCAGCACCGATCACAACAACGTCGTAGTTGCTCGTCTTAGGCAGATCGCGAGCCACTTTCTTCAAGGCCTTCTTGTCAGCCTTAGCCAATGTGACACCAGCCTTCTTAGCGGCGTCATTGACGGCATCAACGAAGCCCTTCGTCGAGAAGGTCGCACCAGAGATCATATCGAGGTCGGTCGAACTCTGAGCAATCACGTCATCCTTGAATTCAGAGAAAACCTTCGCAGCTAACACGGGGTTTTCGGCAGACTTCACAACCTTGATGTCCTGGATCTTGCCATTATCAAACGTCACGGCGACCGTAATGTCGCCATGCTTACCCACGCCCGTGCCTTCTGTGGTCACTGGCGCAGCAAAAAGAGAAGCGGAAAGCGTACCAGCCACAACCATCGCGGCGGCCGACAGCATTGTTTTCTTGAATTGCATGATGTTTGGTCCTCAATGCATGACAATAAGAGATTGACGTCATGTTACTCCAAAACCGACTCGGCGGTCTTTTTTGACTAGGTAGATCACCTTAGTGTTAACCCCATAAAAACCATCTAAAACAGACAATTTCTACTCTTATACAGGTATTTTGTTGGACTCAGATGGTTTTCCCTATTAGTATTCTTACTATGAATTAGCTAACTAACCGTTGAGTCGGTTTTTCAGGGACATGTCTGCTTTTGATCGAACGAGAGTGATTTCGCCCTCACTCAAAAGAGCAACTAGCACACCATGACGTATCCATCAAGGTGAACTTCGTTAAAGACAATCAATACAAATTTGTACTACTCTCACCGTTACAATTTTTTCCTTAAAAATCAAGTTATTTGACGGCAATGCGTGTCCGAGAATAATTTAGCCAGACAAAATGGCCGCAAACTTGCACACAAACGGATACAATTACGGGCTACCATCATTGACCCAATCGCCTTACTTCAGTCAATAACACGATGGCAGACCCCTTTTTTCCAACCAACCCCCTTTTAAAACAAAATGGAAATGGATTTAATTTCTGGCTACAGTTCGCCGTTGTCATGGCGTGCGTAGCCCTTGGTGGCCGCCTTGGCGGCGTCGGCCTCGGCGCTGCCGGTGGTCTCGGTGTTTCGATTCTCGTTCTTGGCCTTGGCGTTCCTCCGGGATCTCCTCCCGTCTCCGTGCTCCTCATCATCACCGCCGTGATTGCATGTACGTCCGTGCTCCAAGGCTCAGGCGGTCTTGACTTGATGGTGCGCATTGCCGAAAAGATGTTGCGTAAGTATCCTCGCGCCATTACGATCGTCGGCCCCTTTGTGTGCTCCTTCTTTGTGATGTTAGTTGGCACGGCCTATGTGGCTTTCGCCGTTTACCCTGTGGTCGCTGAAGTAGCAGCCTCCGCGAAGGTGCGTCCAGAACGAGCTGTGTCCGCCTCGGTGATCTGTGCGGGTATTGGTGTCATGGCCTCTCCGATGTCTGCTGCCATGGCAGCCATGGTGGGCATCATGAGTGTGCAAGGTGTGTCGTTCGGTCAAATTTTGGCCGTCACGGTGCCAACCTTCCTCTTATCCATCGTTTGCGCCGCACTCTCCGTTTTCTGGCGTGGCAAAGAACTCGAACAAGATCCTGAATTCCAACGCCGTGTCGCGACGGGCGACTACACGTGGCTTGCCGCTAGTGACCACACGAAGCAATTTACACCCATGCCCTTTGCTCGCCGCGCTGTTGGTATCTTCTTGTTAGGTATCTTGGTGGCCATTCTCGTTGGCTCCGTCTCTGACCTTCGTCCGTCCTGGACGGTGGGCGACAGCACCAAGCTTTTGCCGGTGCCTAATATCATTCAGATGGTGATGCTTGCTACGGCCTTTTTCATCATCATGCTTTGCCGCGTGCCGAGCGAAAAGTTTGCCTCGGGCTCTGTCTTCCGTTCTGGCTTGATCGGTGTGGTTGGCGTCTTCGGTATCGCCTGGTGTACGGGTACATTCTTCGACCAGCACACCAAGGTGTTGGCTGACGCCTTCGCTGGCATTGCTCAGGAAGCCCCGTTCATCTTCTGTATTGCTACTTTCTGCGTTTCGACCGTGATTTTCTCTCCGACGGTTTCTACGACCATCATGATGCCGCTTGGCCTCAAGTTTGGTTTACCGCCTGAGTTCCTCGTTGGCACCTGGGCTTGCTGCTATGGTGACTTCGTGATCCCGGGTGGTGCTCAGATTGGTTGCACGGCCTTTGACCGTACGGGTACAACGCGCCTTGGTACGTTTGTGATCAACCATTCCTACTTGCGTCCAGGTCTCGTCTTTGTGGTTTGTGGCACATTAATCGGTTGGACCATTTCCAAGTTTGTGTTCTAACGAGCGTTTAGCGTTCGAAAGTCCAAACAAAAGCCTCCAGTTTCTCAAGACTGGAGGCTTTTTCTTTGAGTAACACCAAGTTAAAACGTCAACATCATGTCATACCATTTAGCTCCGCCATGCTCAGACTTAGAGAGCCCCTTATTCACAAAACCATAGCCCTCATAGTAGTGAATGAGGCGCTCTTTGCAGGTCAAAATTAAACCTTTACGACCTTCAGCTTTCGCCTTTTCGATATAGGCTTTCATGAGGATCGGCGCACTGCCTTGGCCGCGCTCTGAAGGGAGTACACAAAAGCCAAAAATCGACTGCCAATCGCCTTGCGGATCATGCAAATTGGCGTCTTCAAACATCGGATCAGAAATCACGGTGTCGTTTGTAACCATCCCGTCGATCAAGCCTACAGGCTCACCATGACGGCAAAGCAACAAAAAGCACTCTGGAAACACCGACATACGTCGCTCAAAACTCTCGCGAGTCGCCTTTTCTTCTGGCGGAAAAGATTGAGCTTCAATGTCCGTCATCACATCGAGGTCAGACATTTGAGCGGGACGTACGGTATACATAGCGATTCCTTTATGTGTTTTCGAGGATACAAACAATGCGAGAACTCCATTATAGGTGCATCGTGCTATCGTTATAGATGGCGCTCATTTACCAGCGCCTCGCACAACACCTGTGTTGATCCATTCGCAGGCTAGCTTTTCTTTCGTTGACACGCATTATGACCTATACCAATCCCGCTGAGTCCCCCCTCGTGGCACGTTTTCTTCGCTACACGCAGTTTGATACGCAGTCCAATTTTGAATCAACGACGTCACCGTCGACTGACAAACAAAACGTCCTTGCGAGCGCGTTAATCGAAGAGTTACACGCCTTAGGTGTCACCAATGCTCATTTAGGCGACGGCGGCGTGGTCTACGCACATTTAGACGCGACACCAGGCGCTGAAGCCGCCCCAGCGGTTGGCTTTATTGCGCATATGGATACGTCGCCCGATGCACCGGGCGCCGATGTCAAACCCCAAATTTTGACGGTCACAGGCGAAGACCTTGTGCTCAATGCCAACGAAGGCATCACTTTTTCAGTGACGCAGTTTCCTGAAATTCTAGATTACGTTGGTCAAGATGTGATCTTTACGGATGGCACAACACTCTTGGGCGCAGACGACAAGGCCGGGATCGCTGCGATTATGACCATGGTCGAAACGCTCGTCAAAAACCCAAGTCTTCCGCACGCCCAGATTGCCATTGCCTTTACGCCTGACGAAGAAATTGGTCGTGGGACTGATCATTTCGATCTTGAGCACTTTGGTGCACAGTATGCCTATACGTTTGATGGCGGCGTCGTGGGCGAACTCGAAACCGAAAACTTCAATGCTGGCACAGCAGTACTCACGATTCATGGCGTGGGCGTGCATCCGGGCTACGCCAAAGACAAGATGGTCAATGCTGTGAGTTACGCAGCGAAGTTTATTGATGCCCTCCCTCACGACATGACACCAGAACGTACCGAAGGCTATGAAGGGTTTATTCATCCCAACAGTGTGACGGGTTCTGTCACGCAAGCCGTCGTACAGATGCTGATTCGTGACCACGATCATGATCTCTACGAAGCCAAGAAAGTGCTGATTCGTGACCTTGTGCAAACCTTTGCTGACCGCTATCCTGAAGCACACTTTTCGCTCGCAATTCAAGATAGTTATGAAAACATGAAGCCCTATATCGATCGCACCCCAAAGGTCGTCGATATCGTACGCGACGCGTTTAAAGATGCGGGCGTCACACCGATTGAACGTCCTATTCGTGGTGGTACCGATGGTGCGCGCCTCTCGACCATTGGATTACCGTGTCCCAATGTCTTTACGGGCGGACTGAATTTCCATGGCATTTTTGAGTGCCTCCCGATAATGTCTCTCATCAAAGCCGCTGACGTTGCGACCGCCATTGCTAAGCGCTCCGCAACGATCACAACGCTCAAATAAGCCACACCACAACACCCAGACATCGCCCTGATGACACCTCTCCATCAGGGCATTTTTGTTCATTAGCATTGACATCGAGCATCATTCTCACATTCTGATTATCAAGTTTGGTATCACTCCTCTAGGCAGATTTCCTTATATTTAATCTCGCACTAGCCTTGAGATTGAATATGTCTATTTGTAACCATTGTTAACAATAATTAAAACCCCAAAAGAAGGTATCACACCACCCTATCATCTGGGTCGAATTCTTGTTTTTTCCCTATAAATCAACGTTTTTGACGCTCATACCTCATCATCCTATTAGATGAGTACACTTCTTTTTTGTGTCACACACAGCCACCAGATCAGCTTTCACGCTTTGCCGCGAGCTTGTATATTCGTCACAAGGTGAGTATGATCCGCTTGTCGACCTAGTTAGCTCTACTTTTAAAACAAGCAATTCTCAGTTCATCCACCTTTTTTATTCATGAAAATCGGATTCATCGGCGCAGGCAAAGTCGGGACCACAATAGCCAAAGCTTTTGTTGAGCGCGGTCTCACGGTAACTGGCTTTTTTAGTCGAACGCCTGATTCTGCGATATTTTCAGCCGACTTTACGAAGACAAAAGCGTTTGATCGTCTCGCTTCACTCGTAGCCGAAAGTGACACGATTGTACTCACTGTGCCCGACGATGCGATCAAGCGGGTGATCAAGTCCTTAGAGACCCTACCGCTCAAAGGTAAGACTATTTGTCATACTAGTGGGGTCTATTCTATTGATGAAACATTTCCCCATCGTAAGCGTTTAGACGCTTGTGGCATAGGCTTACATCCGCTCTATCCGATTCACGACAAAGTATCTGTCTGGCACACGATTCATGAAGCCACCTTCACGCTTGAAGGTGATCGTGAACCCGTCACCACTTGGCAGCACACCCTCACCAACCTTGGGTTTACTGTGAAGACCATCGAGCCTCAACACAAAGCGGCGTATCACGCAGCAGCTAGCATTGCGTGCAACTTCACCTGTGCTTTGCTCGAGCAAAGTCTTCGACTGATGGCGAAAAGTGGTTTTTCTGAGCGCGAAGCACTCGATGCGCTTCGTCCGCTCTTAGAAGCCAATCTCGCCCATTTACTCGCATCGGGTCCACAAACTGCCCTCACGGGACCCATTGAACGTAACGACATTGGCACAGTCACGAAGCACCTTCACGCCTTAGCGACTGACCTTGAGCGTCGTCGCTATGCCGTGATGGGGTTAAGTGTCGTTGACATTGCCAAACGTCGGCATCCAACCACGAACTACTCACAACTCATTGAACTTTTGGAAAGTTTCTTATGACCGACCCTATTACATTGCCGGTGCTTTTGGGCAAAAAGGCACGCGGACAGAAAATTGCCATGGCCACGTGCTACGACTTCAGCACAGCGAAACTCGTTGATCGATCGGAGATTGACGGGATTCTTGTAGGCGACAGCCTTGGCATGACCATGTTGGGCTACGAAAACACGTTGCCAGTCACCATGGAAGATATGATCACGTTTGGTCGCAGTGTCGTTCGCGGCGCACCCAATACGTTCGTCATGGTCGACATGCCCTTTATGAGCTATCAAGTCTCTGTCGAACAAGCTTTAACAAACGCCGGTCGCCTGATGAAAGAAACAGGTTGCCACTGCGTCAAGCTCGAAGGCGGCCAGTCGGTCGCTGATCGTATTCGTGCGATCGTCGATTG
>Snoopy_p2__coassemble_2207_pt1 | contig 8948 bp, 9 predicted proteins | sample Snoopy_p2__metabat2_high_PE_023 | metagenome-assembled genome bin Snoopy_p2
TGCTACAAACTCACAAGCCCAACTTTCGAAAACCCCTTTCTTCGTGTCAATTCCAAATTCCAACCATAGCCAGCCCCCTCACTGCTTGCCCAACTACGCCTTCAAATACCCATCAACCTTCATGCGTATATCAGGTGGACATAGCGCCAAAGCCCGATCAGCCAAACATTGCGGCACCCCTCCATAAAAAGCTTCCGCAATACCACCGGTCATAGACCCTTGCGTATCAGTGTCGCCTCCCAAGCACACCGCAATACGTACCGCTTCTTCGAACGAATCTGTTTCCAAAAAGGCGCGAATACTGCGTGGTACCGAGTAGCGAGCACTGCGCGTCTTACGCGAACTCAGAACGCTTAAAGCTTCAGGATTCACCAAAACATCCCAATCGGTCGCATCGGCACTCAAGTCATAGCCCTTGGTTTTTTGAGCGTAATAAAGTAAATCGTCTTTATCATGACCGCGCGCTGCTAGCCAAATGAGTCCTGCAATTGTTTGCGCACCAAGAATGGCTTCGGGATGGTTATGCGTGACCTGAGCGGTGATACGCGCATAGGTTTCAACGTCCTCTAAAGAGTCATACTCCCAAGCAACTGAAGCCACACGCATGGCTGCACCATTAGCCCAACTACCGTAAGGCGACAGATCTGAACAAAGCGCCCAACGCAAAAACTTGGCACCGTAGCCACCATTTGGCCACGTCTCGACAGCTTCGACCAACTTCTTTCGAACGCACGTTTGCGTACGTACTGGGTCACCAAGTCCCTCAAGCACAGCGTCAGCCACCATCAACGTCAAAATCGTATCGTCCGTTGGCTTTGACTGAGGCGTGAGGAGGGCAAAATCAAAATGGGCGGGCGGTGCAACTTCATAAGGGCTTCCAGCCATATCACCAATCACAATACCCATTAACGGTCGGCCAATCATCTCTTACTCCCAAATAAAAACGGAACAGCTTTCATGATAAAAACTGTTCCGTCGATTCATGTCTAAAGAAGATCCTTAGAAGGTACTATGGTCAAAAATGGCCTTTTGCTGCGTGAATTCTAATAAACCAGCCACGCCGCCTTCACGACCTAAACCACTTTCTTTGTACCCACCAAAAGGCGCGGTCACATCGCGTGGTGCGTCATTGATATAGACGTTACCCGCATGAATCTTACGAGCCATCGCGATAGCCTTAGGCTTCGGACCAAAGACACAAGCAGATAAACCATAAGGGGTATCGTTTGCAATCTGAAGGGCTTCTTCTTCGGTGTCATAAGGAATGACGCAAAGAACTGGACCAAAGATTTCTTCGCGCGCAATACGCATTTGGTTATTAACATCTGAAAAGACGACAGGTTTCACGTAGTAGCCATGCGTCATGTCTGACGGCACTTCACCTACGATCATACGAGCGCCTTCTTTGAGCCCGAGCTTAATATAATCACGCACCTTTTCAAACTGTGATGCTGACGATAACGGGCCAAGATCCATCGTAGCGTCCATCGGATCGCCCACTTTGAGTGCCTTGACGGCCTCTACCAGCAGACTTTCGACGGTTGGCAAATCTTCACGGGGCACCAAAAGACGAGATAGTGACGTACAGGTCTGCCCAGCATTAAAGAAGATCGAACTAATCAGTTTAGGAAGAGCAGGGCGATAGTCGTCAGACTTCAACCAAATGCAAGGGGACTTTCCGCCTAACTCTAGGCTTACGTGCTTGACCGTCTGCAAAGCCTTCTGAGCAATCGCAGTACCTACACGGGTTGAGCCTGTAAAACTGACCATGTCAACTAAGGGATGCGTAGCCAAACGGTCACCCAAGGCTGCCCCACGACCACTGACTAAATTAAAGACGCCAGCCGGGAACCCTGCACGGTCAAAGGCATCCGCTAACAAGAAGGCCGTCAATGGCGTATGTTGACTTGGCTTCAAAACGACCGTGCACCCCATCAAAATCGCGGGCACAACTTTTTGAATGATTTGTCCCAAGGGGTAATTCCACGGTGTCACACAAGCGACAACGCCAACAGGCTCACGATAGACCGTTGACAAGGCATAGGGCTCTTCTAAAACCAAGGTCTTTGCGGCATCGATATAAGAGCGAATGCGAACAAACTGATAGTCACAATGCGTTGCCGTCGTGAAGGTGACTGGGGCGCCTAGTTCTTTAATTTCTAAATCAATAATCTCGTCACGCATTGTCTGAAAATGCGTGAGCATGGTCGTCATCATCGCAATACGCTTAGCTAAAGGGACCTCACGCCAAGCGTCTAAGGCGTCATGTGCTGCCTCTACAGCACGATCCACATCGGCGATGGTGCCATCGGGGACATGCGCAAAATGTTCGAGCGTCGCTGGATTTTCTACTTCAATCATTGCATCACAATCTGATGCAACCCATTTCCCATTTATGTAATGTTTTTCGAAATCGTAGGACATGTGTCCGGCTCTCCAATGATTTTGACGCGTAATCTGTTGCGCTTAGCGCTTCACGCTAAGCCTCGTAACGATACTGTAGCGCAAAGTGCAACCGTTTGCGTTGAATCTTTGATGAAGTGTCAGACTAGGTAAATGAAGCCTTTGAGCCCATTGAACGACATCTCCTTTGAGCCTGAGAGCAATTTATAGAAGAACGCACGTCGTCGCCTTAAAATTACTTTCGCCATTAGAGACAATTGCATCGTCTTTACACAGTCAGACACGCTTTGTTGCTTTCTTTGGCGAGAACCTAAGGCAAACTTGAGTCATCGGGCAAGACAAAAAGCCTGACAAATTAAGGTTTCGATCTAACAGTTTCAAAAAAAGGTTTCACCATATCAAGGACGACGCCGCGAACCGAAAGCGGCGAACGACAAAAACTATGCAAAACATCAAGCTTATCGCCGTTGCTTCCGCTCTTATTGCTTCGCTCGCCTTGACGGGTTGTGAAAAAGCTCAAGAACCTCAAGCTGAACCTACAGCTCAAACGCAAGAAGCCCCTGCAACTGCTAATGCACCAGCGCCTGTCGCTGTTGAAGTACCAGCTGCAACGGATGCTTCTCAAACCAAGCCTGAAGCCGCTGCTCCGGCCGCTGAAGACGGTAAGACTGCAGATCAACTCGCAGCACACCCGGCTCAGCCCGAACAGCCAGCTGATGCTACCAAAACAAAATAATCAATAGATATTGATGGAGGTGCGCGCTCGAAACGCTTCAAGTGAAGCGGGGACAGCGCGCTATATGTTATGAAGACAATGCGTACACTCATGGCAACAGCCGTTGCCGCCGCAGCACTCGCACTTGCGGGTTGCAATGCACACACAAGTGACGATGTCGCCAAGGCTGATACGACCAATACCGCTCAGGCCTCGACCACAACGCCAGCAAATCTTACGACTGCTCAACAAAATGCTGGGGTTTACTCTGGCGTTCTGCCAGCAGCTGACTGTGAAGGTATTCGTACGACGCTCTATATTCGTCCAGACGGTACCTACACGCGTATCTCTGAATATATTGGCGCAGACACTTTTGAAGAAGGCGGCACTTGGAAGACCGACGACAAGGGTGTCACGCATATGAAGCCAGCGAATAATAAAGATCCTGAATGGCTCATGGACTTTGAAGAAACCGAAGTCATTCTTTTGGATCCCGAAGGCAACCCCGTCAAGGGACCTCTCGCTGACCACTACAAATTGAAGAAGAATTAATACAATTTGTTCTCTTTCGATTGAAAACTGAACGCTCGTTCAGTAGAATGGAGGTCTGATCGTTTATTCAAGATCACACCTCCATTTTTATTTGTGAGAGAGAACAAATGCTAACGAGACGCAAACTTTTAGTGGCGATCGGTGTCAGTGCTGCATTGCCCGCAATGCCGGCCATAGCCCGAGACGATGCCCTTTTGGCAGATATTCTTCATGGAGTCTCTGATGCATTGATTCGCGACTATATTCGCGACCATTATGAAGAGGGACGATGGGACGGCCGCCACTGGTATCTTCACGGTCATCGCTACTCGCCACGTGAGTATCGCGTGTATCTCGTTGAAGAATACCATCGTCACCCAGGCTGGAAGCCTAAGCACTGGAAGCGTAAACACAAGGATTGGGACGACGATTGGGACGATGATGACCATCCGCGTCACCACAGACCACGCCGTCGTCGCAAAGACGAAGATGACGATGATTGATCGGTTAAAAACATAAAAAGGCATGACTCTCTAAGTGGAAGTCATGCCTTTTGCGCAAAATTATTACTTATTTGAAGAATTCAGGGGTTTATTGTCGGATTTTCAAATCGCCCAATACGTACACCGTATTTTTTCCTTTGCCGATAGGGCGAATCAGACCTGCCTTCATCATGGCTAAAAGCTTATAGGAGACTGTCGATCTTGGCATACTCAATTCGGATTCGATTTGACGGCGAGAGACCTGTCCATTGACACCTACGAAATCTTGTATTCTGTTCGTTAATGGATCTTCAATGGGCTTAAAATCCAAACGACGATTTTTCGACTGATCCCTAGGCAAGTGGATCACAAACATCGTCTCGCCAATCGTCAATAAATCAGAAAACTTCACATGGGAATAACAAGCTTGGATTTTGTTAAAACCAGAACCAACGCCTTCCATAAGTGATAATCTGTTGAAAATCATCGCAAGCTTTGGATTACGACAGTTCGTTGCCGTCATCAAAACTAATTCCTCAACACTTAAATCGTAAGGTCCGCCAATAGAGAAAAAGCTAATTTGAGAAGGCGTCACCTGAACCGTACATGGTGGCGTCCGCATAAAATCGCGATGCACCATCATATTGACTACCGCTTCGCGAATCGCAATTCTAGGCACATCGTAGAGGTCAATTCTCTCCAGACCACCATAAGGTTGCTTTCTGATGCCACAATGTGATTCCTTTAGAGTTGCTTGGTCAGTCTCCTCCAAAACCTTTAATAGTGATCCAGAAAAGATCGCAGTATTTGTAAGATTCGACCGGTCATCATCGTCATAAACCGACAGACGAACCTCAAATGGGTTTTGATCCGAGAGCAACAATGCGAGATTGGTAAAACCGTCTAAAGACTTATCCCATAACCCGAGATTTAAATGCTTCTTAACATCAACGGGGAATTTGCGTGCGGATGAATAAGTATCAAAATAATCAAAAGTTAGATTCTGATTTTTTGAAAGCCTAGATTCCCAAGGAATAGGATTACTCTCATTCACAAAACGACAAATCTGTTCATACGACGCAGGCATACTCGTATTGCCGACGCGAACATAAATAGTATTAACGTCATTTGGGCCAAGGCGATAAGGAGGATCATCGCCTCGGTCAACATGCACTAACAATATTGAACGTCCCTCAATCGTTAAAACCTTGAAAGCCAAAAGATGAAGGATCGAGGGAAAAATATTGTCACGAGCCATCGATACGATGCGCTCTTGTAATTTTGTTGGATTGTCTAAGCCGATTGGAGACCCATTATCAGCAACACCGATATACAGATCGCCGCCAAAGGTGTTTGCAAAAGCGATCAACTCTTTTTTTATAGAGTCAGACCAGTCAGACTTAAACTCGACTATGGTTGATTCAACAGGAGGAATTGCATCCATTTTTGCCACTCGTTCTACTAATACTACCAATACTCTACCAAGTTATTAGTAGAACAGAAGGTTTTTTTGGTAGAACTTCAAATAGCCGGCTCATCGTAAAAGCTCATAGCCTTCGTCAGATCAAAATAGCTAGATGCCATAAATTCAGCTTCTCATACTCAAACAATAACTTTACTTACATCACTTTGATCTGACCTCCCTTCAGAGAAGCGTGAGTCTTAATACCAACAGCACCGAAAAACGCAATCAATAGATCACAAACCCGGTGGAGAAGGGCGCGTTTGAGGCCATTATCATCGCTATGGTTTTCCCGATATCTCTAGTCAATAACCCTAATTCGACACAAAACATGAAAACCTGAACGCAAATTCAGTTTTCGAGTCATTTGACTCTCTCAGAAGCTTATCCACTTAAAGCAGCAGTCATTAATTAAGTACTCAAAGATCACACACATCTGAGTGTATACCCGAGGGTCATAGGGATAAATGCCCGTTCGACATCTTTTTACAACTCCCGTAGAGTACTTGCGTGAGCGTAGCAAAGACCATGCTAGCGCTTTGCAAACAACCAAAGGAGATAAGAAAATGTTTAAGAAGTCTCTCATTGCTGTTGGCGTTTTTGCCTTAACAGCTAGCCTTGCTCAGGCCGCTAACGTTGAACTTTATGGCCGTGTGGACACGGGCTTAATGTATAGCGACGTTCAGGTTGAAGACGGTCAGGCAGTCGACACCGAAACGAAGACCTTTGCGCTCAAGTCGGGCGCCAACTCTGGCCCTCGTCTTGGTTTACGTGGCACAGAAGAACTCGGTAACGGTTTGAAGGTTAGCTTCAAACTCGAAAACGGTTTCTACGTCGACGACGGTTCCTTTAAGACGGGCGGCCGTCTCTTTGACCGCGAAGCGTCGTTGAGCGTCCATGGTAACTTCGGCACATTGTCGATGGGTCGCATGGGCGGCGTTGGTTCAAGCGCAGGGACCTATGACCTCGTTTACGGTATTGCTGATGTCTATGACGGTGGTGATAACGGGATCTGTGGTCTCATGATGTCGAGTCGTTATGACAATACCTTGACCTACGTTACGCCGAAGTTTGCTGGTCTCACGGGTTATGCTCAGTACTCCTTCAAGGGCGACAGCAAGCAGGTCTATAAGGAGACCGACAAGACTGAACATGCCACCCGCGAAGGGTCTGCTGCGACGGACCGCTACGCCTCGTTGGCTTTGGCCGGTGAATTCGGTGCCCTCAATACCATCTTGACCTATGAATGGTTGAACTACGCCTCGAATAGCGGCGTTGACGTTGCGACCGACTTCCAGAAGCATGAAGACGGCAAGTTGATCAATCTTGGCATGAACTATGACCTCGGCTTTGCCAAGGTTTACGGTATCGCTCAGCACTTCAAGAACATGAAGGTCTCTGCCTGGGGCGGTGTCGGTAGCGACTACACCAAGGCTTTAACGAAGCTCACCGATGACGGTATGAATGGTTTAGGCCTTCATGTCGGAACGTACTTTGATGCGCTCGCAGGCAACATCAAGGTTGGTGCTTATTTCGTTGACGGTGAAATCGAAAACGTCGTTCATGCTGGCACTAAGCAAGACCTCGACGCCAAGTATATCGGCCTTGCTGCTCGCTACGTCTATCCGCTCTCGAAGCGCACCGAACTCTATCTCGGTGGTGGCGTCGCCAAGGGCGAAATCGAAGGCAAGAAGCACACGCTCGAACAGAAGACCTTCCAGGCTTACACGGGTTTGACGCACAAGTTCTAAGCTTTTGTTGATCACTCAAAAGTAAGTAACACTCATCGTCAAAGGCCATCCTAGCGGGTGGCCTTTGGCTTTTTTGACGCAAAAAGAGGGCAGGGAAGGGCGCATCATAGATCAAACGCCCTATTTAAAGTCGATGCCTCGTTCTTTATTATCGAAAGACTGATTTAAAACACCCCGAAAAGGATCAAACCCATATGAATCCTCGCTTTATGATGATCTTGTCCATGGCGATATTTGGCACGCTAGGTCTCTTCGTCCGTAATATCGACGTGGCCTCTGGAGAATTAGCGCTTTATCGTGCCGTCTTGGCAGCGTTATTTCTGACCACGGTTTTTCTCATCACAAAGCACCGCATTGAATGGAGCAAGATTCGAAAAGAAGTGCCTTTCTTGGTGGCTTCGGGCGTAGCCGTCGGGATCAATTGGATTCTGCTTTTTGAAGCTTATAAGTACACAACGATATCGCTCGCAACCCTAAGCTACTACTTTGCGCCAGTCATTGTGACCGCGGTCTGTCCGTTTCTCTTTAAAGAAAAGCTCACACCAAAGCAAATCATCTGCTTTGTGATGTCAACCCTTGGCATCGTTTTGATCACGGGAATAGGGTGTACAGACGGGCAAAACAACCTAGTTGGGATTCTCTTTGGCCTTAGCGCAGCAGTATTTTATGCAACCGCAGTGCTCCTCAATAAGTTCATCAAGAACGTCGGCGGCATGGATCGTACGCTCTTGCAATTTATGGCAGCGATTGTTGTGTTACTACCGTATGTTGCGAGCACCAGCGGTTTCTCTTTAGGTGCCTTAGATGGGCTAGGGTGGGTTTGCCTTTTAATCGTTGGCCTAGTACATACCGGCATCACATACACGATGTATTTCTCGTCGTTGAAGGATCTGCCAGGTCAAAAGGTGGCCATTTTGAGTTACATCGATCCGTTGGTTGCCATTGCGATTTCGGTCTTGGTGCTAGGCGAAGCTATGACAGTCACGCAGATGATTGGCGGCGCAATGATCTTGGGCTTCACGCTTTGGAATGAACTCACGCCAACGCAAAAAAGTTAGAAAGACTCTCAAGGAAAAATGGGATGGTCTTAGCCGGACGAAAGCGAGAGCCTTTCAACAATTAACATAATCCAAATTATCAAAATGGAGATTATGTTATTGAAAACCACCAAGGCCATCACGTCAGCCTGGCTTTTCGAGCAACCATGGTCGTCACAAATACCTAAAAACCGAAGCGTGATGACCAATGTTGACGAATCAAAGCTAAAAAGGCTTTTTTGCTGAATTTTCGGATAATTCAACATAACTACTATTATGTTGAGTAATTTAAAGGCCGTTTTGGGACGATTTTGATGGTTTTCATGATTGGCTTGATTGATCGCCAAATGAACTTTTATGGCGTCAACGTTCAACATGGCGTCGATTTATTTGCGCGATCCGTTCGTTCCTCGTGGCTTGTCGTTGTGACTTGCAGCCAACGTCCTCGGTACTTTGCGGCAATTAGTTTCGACATCCAGTGCACCTCGTTTGGTTCTGAAGCACTGACGTCGTTACGTCCTTCATCAATGGCTTCAAATCCAAATTCGAGTTTCCGCCAAGACTCAA
>Snoopy_p2__coassemble_2242_pt1 | contig 8819 bp, 5 predicted proteins | sample Snoopy_p2__metabat2_high_PE_023 | metagenome-assembled genome bin Snoopy_p2
GCTTCAACCTTTTCTTATCGCAGCCAAGTCGAATCCGACATTAGTAGGTCAACCCAACACGGCCAATACCACCTTAAAGCTTTTAGACCGACATGATTTTGCTTGGTCAGAAATGACGACCATTCTGAAGCGTGTATGGCCTTGGATTATTGTAGGTGTGGGATTAGGCGCCATATTGCATGGCTATGTACCAGCAGATTGGTTGCTTGAACATCTCTCCGAAAATAATCTCTTTTCAGTCCCGATCGCAGTTTTAATGGGCATTCCGCTTTATACCAACGTGACAGGCATCGTGCCGATCATGGAAAGCTTACTCATGAAAGGCCTACCTTTAGGCACAACGTTGGCCTTCTGTATGAGTACGGTGGCCGCGAGCCTACCCGAAATGCTGATGCTCAAACAAGTGATGCAAGGTAAGCTCATCATGGTTTTCTTAGCCACCTTGATCGTACTTTTTACGTTGATCGGTTGGCTACTCAACCTTTTAGCTTGATCGCTTGCAACAACATTGACTAGTTTTGTCGTGAGGTGTCGCCTCTGGATTCTCATTGAGAGTTGACGCGTTTTCTAGGCATTGAATAAAAGTCGATACACATTGCAACGTTAGATGGTAAAAGACAAAATTACTCTGCTTATACGTTTCAACGATGCCCGCGTTTTTGAGCACGGTGAGATGCTTGGAGATGGTTGAAAGATCGCCACCCACTAATTCATGAAGCTCATTGACGCATTTGTCGCCAGTACCTAAGGCCTTCACCATCATTAATCGGCTTGCGTGGCCTAAGGCTTTAAAAATAGCTGCTTGTTGTTCTGAAAGGCTTTTACTCATGATTGACGACCAATGATCATTTTGACGAAGAGCATCGAGCATTAGATACCTGACGAATAGACAACTTCGTTTCTTTGAAGCGTTAAAGCGCCAGATCAACATCACTGTCCGATGGTACATCCTACCTCACGTACTGAAGATAGAACACCTTAATTAAAATGCCAAAGATTTTGTTTTGTTGCAAACACAACCGTTGTCGTAGCCGCATGGCTGAAGCCTTGACCAAGGCGCATTATCCGTCATGGACGATTGAATCCGCGGGCTCTAGCCCGACTGGCGACATTGATCCTTATGCGAAGGCCATCGTTGAAGAGCTTGGCTTAGCGGTGAGCTCACAAGCAAAGTCTGTGAGGCACTTGCCGCTTGAAACTTACGACTTGATCGTCACACTTTGTTCTGACGAAGACATTTGTCCGCTTCTCCCAGCGTCGGTCAAAGATCGAGTGCTTCATGTGCCGTTTGCCGATCCTTCTCAAAAAGTCAACGAACTCGCGCCTAACGATTTGTTCGCTCACTATCGCGACGTGAGAAACCAACTCGATGCGTTTTGCAAAACCTTAGACCAAGCCTTGTCAAAAGCGTCCACCAAAAAATAAGAGGCATAACGCATCACACAACACGAAAGCCCGACCAAGCTGACAAAAGCCTGGTCGGTTCGTCCATAAAGGATCGTTTTCAATCCTCAAAGCGGCTCTTCTTCGAATAACGGCTTATTCCACAATAAACCCCAGCCGTGCTTTTCGACATTCTTTTCAGCAGCCTCTTTCATGCGCGTGAGAAAGCCCTTATCGTCACGGGCACGTGACTTGGCAAGGAGTTCTGGCGGCATATGGCAATACGCAACGGTGCCATTTTCACCGATGAAGCCAGCGTGATTGGCATCAAAAGCACCATAGAAGTAATAGCCCTGATGAGCCATGCGACCGATGGCTTCACGATCTTCATGCGTCAGTTTGAAGAGCTTACCGTCAAACGTTTTGCCATCAGACCAGACACCCAAACTACGAATCACAAAGGCTTCTTTTAAGTCTGATAGCCATACAGGCGGCGCTTCACGAGTGGCGACGGAATACATACGACGCAAGATCACTCGGCAACCATCTTCGTCAGCCTTAGGCTTCACACAGCCAACCTTAGGATTCACCAGAGTCAACACCGACTCAAAGGAGACACCTTGCTGCACCTCGTCTTCAGGGAGCTGATGGGGCTTAACCGTCACTTGATAACCTTGGTTTTTTAGTGCAGTCTGCGTCATGGTGGTCACTTCACCCAAGGCAAAGCGTGCCGCCTCATAGACGGTCGAAAACTTCGAAGGGTCCAAAATGGCGTTCCATTCGTCATATTGACTACGATAATCGGCACCGGCACTCAGCATAGTATTCAGCGCTGCCACCACAAGCCCACCTTCAAGACCAGCATGAACCGTACCAGCAACAAAGCCGTTAAGCGCATGAAGCTGTTGATTGTTCATCAAATACTTTTCTGGATCAACGTCATTGACTGGTACGTTAAACACATGCGCAATGCTCCAAGCTCGCGAATACTTGGTCGACAAAGGCATATTGGCTGTGATCTTTTCGAGCTTAATACCATGCGCCAATTGTTGAGGCGTGTAGGTCGGCTGCTGTGGTTTAGAGGCGCATCCTACTAGCAAAGCGGTTGATGCCAAAGTGATAAAAAGCGAAGCGGTCTTCATAGGCCGTGATATTGTTTTGAGTGATAAGAACGACAGATTATATCTAAAAGCGCCGCCTCGCTATACACCTTTAAATCACAACCTTCGCCTCCCAAGCACGTATTCTGAGCTCTCAAGGCACCCTACTCAAACGTCACTTCTCGTTGACCGCATTGCTTAAACCAATCTCGCCAATAGTGATCCTCCGTATCGTGCTTAATCAAATAGTTCCGAATAATGCGCGCGCGTTTTTCTAAAACCTCTAAGGTTAAACCGTGACTACCAAAATGCGGCATAGCGACAAGCATGACGTCATAGCGATGCTTAGCACCAAAGCCTAACGACACGACTTGAACATTTTCCGTTAAGTCTTCTACTTGAGGACTGACAGCCTTGTCAGCATCTTCAGACCTCAGCACTTCTAAAAATTGATTCAACTGTCCGTTGGCAATGATCACTATCGGATGATGCTTCAACTCATTTTCGAAGTGCTTACGGAACGCGTCTCGACGCATCTTTATTATGAAATCTGGATACGAAGGTAAGTCATAGTCACCGAACTGACCAAAATCGACACCTTGATAAATCACGCCTAAATTGCGCCAAGCTTTGTGCGACGGTCGCTGTACTGGATAAAGATTGCAGTCGCAACCAATGCCTTGCTGCTCCGAAGATGCAAAAAGCCCATGGTTGACCGCTTTGATCAAGCCATTTTGATCGGCAGAGGCTTTAACTGCCCAGCCCATAAAGACGTTCATAAAGCCAGCGAGCTTTCTCGCATAAGGAAAACTCAAGGCCTCAATGCGTGCTTGTGGCCGCAAAAAGCCTAAATCCGTCGCACGACAATAAGCTCTATCTAAATCGGTATATTGATGACCCTCCCCGTCACTTAAATAGCCACCCGGCTCATAGCCACAAAACCATAGCGGCGACTGCCAATTGCCACCACGGCTACCGCAGTGAATGTCCTTTGCCAAAGCGACCAGAGCTTGCTCTAGCACCTTACCGGTCTTTCTGTGCTTGTCGCTTCGCTCGACTTCGTATGCACGTAAAGAAGCCAAACTTGGATCAGGTAAGGTGGTCGTCTTTTGCCACTTTTGAATAATTTCGTCCGGCACTGGAGCATCTTTTTGCAACCAATCCAAAAGTAACGACGCGACCAAGTCTTCAAAGGCCCAATCGGCTTTGGTAGCTGCATAAGGGTCGTCACCGCCAAATGCATCTACTAATTTTTGACGAACAGCTGCCGTCATGCCTGGCGTCAGGCGAACGGTCGAATTAAGTAACAGCTTTGAAGGGTCATTGTGCGTCATCAAAGTCACCAATAAAAAAGGAGCCTAACCCCATTCTAGGCTAGGCTCACAGCATTGGTTAATAAAGTCAGAGTGCCCCAAGGCTTACCAAGCTTCGACACCCTTACGCTGATCTTCTGGCAAATCTTCTTTTTTAAAATACGGCTCGTCACCCTCAGGCAGGCCTTTAGCCTTCACCGAACGCCAGTGCGCGAGCAACTTCAAAATCCGTGGCGCCAAATAAAGTAAAGCACCCAAATTGAGGATCGTCATCAAAGCCATAAAGAGGTCAGCCAGGTTCCAAACGAGTTCAAGACTCATGATAGAACCTAAGAACACCATCCCGACCACAGCTAAACGAAAAACTGTGTGTACCCAGGTCTTTTGTGTCACGGTTCTCAAGGCCATGTCGCTATAAAAATAGTTCCCGATCACGCTTGTTAAGGCAAACGCACAAACAATGACAAAAAGCACCGGTGACGTCCATGCACCCAAACTCGACCCCAACAACACTTCAACGAACTTAACGCCATTTTCTTGCGTGGTGGCCCAAGCAGGATTCAATAGAACGATAAAGGCGGTTGCCGTACAGATGATGAAAGTATCCACATAGACACCCGCGGCTTGCACAAAACCCTGTTCTACGGGATGACGACAGTGCGCAGCGGCTGCTGCATTAGGCACCGTCCCTTGACCTGCTTCATTCGAATAAAGCCCGCGACGAATACCGATCATCATGATGAAACCAATCCCAGCGCCACCCGCAGCTTCAAGCGAGAAGGCGCTCTTGACGATCGAAATCAAGACTTCGGGCACGCGATCAAAATGCACAATAAAAGACCCGAGCGCCAACAATAAATAAGCAACAAGCATCAAGGGCACGACTTTAGAGGCAAACCCCGCCAATCGCTTATCACCCGAAAAAGCGACCCAAGCAGCATAAGACGCTAAGAGAATACCGCCCACCCAACGGGGCGCGCCAGAGACGCTCTCTAATGAGATCGCCAAGGTGTTAGAAAGCACCGAATTAAAAATCAGCCCGTCCGCAGCCGCAAGCAACAAGGCAAAGACGGTGGCAACAAGCGTCGATCCGCAACCCCAACGCATATAGGCTGCCGGCCCACCCGCATAAGAGCCATCTTTTTGCTGGCGCTTATAGAGCTGCGCAGCAGTACTTTCCATAAAGCCCGTTGCCGCACCAAAAAAGGCACTAACCCACATCCAGAAGATGGCACCTGGGCCCCCGATCGTCACGGCTAAACCAATGCCAGCGATATTGCCAACACCGACACGCGCGCCCGTCGACAAACAAAAGGCTTGAAAAGGTGTCAGACCTTGTTCGGTCTTACGAATCGACAAAAGGCGAATCACGTCACCCAAAAAAGTCGCCTGAATAAAGCGCGTACGCCAGCTAAACCATAGACCAACTACAACAAGCGTTGCTGCTAAAAAGTTGTCCCACAAAAAGCCATTGGCGATCTGCACGAGGCTTAAAAGCCTTTCTTCGAGTTGATTAAGCACTTCAATAAAACCGTCAAAAGTTGAAAGCCACCTATAATACGAAAACTTTGCGGAGTCTCACTTAAATTGTGTCCTCGTAAAAGAACCAACAACGAAATCCGGCATCAAGAGAAGTAACCTTGATTTGAACCTTGACGAACTACTGAACGATCGATCTTTAGTCATGGCATCCACACAAAAATACATTAACATCCCTGATTTTCCGTATCCACTGCCTGCGCATGTGCGCACGTTCCAATCCATTTGGGGTGTTGCTTTTGTTCGTGAATATTTGCGCGCTCTAAATTTAAAACCTTCCTCTAAGCACGTTCGTCAGGCGATTGAAAGCTTTGGCCGTGAGGTGCCAACGGTCGACTTGGACTTCGCTCAAATCCCCACAATCACCGTCAAGGATCGATTCGGACGAAGCCGTCAATATGGTTTTGAGGTTCCTTTTTGGATTTTACAAACGAGTGATATTGTTTTAGCGAGATTCAATTTACATCCAGAGTTGCTTCAAGAAGTTTGCGAAGGCACCTATTCGGCTCACCTTGACCAGGCCCTCAGTGAGAACAACATCAAACTGTGGCGCTTCACAAACATGCTACTCAAAACGGATGTTCCAGACGGTCAAGACAACACGATTACACGCGTCTTAATGGGCTTAGGTTGGATTGAAGCGTATTTGAGCGAAGACTATAATTTTACCCGCGCATTACGACACAGCTCGCCTGCACAATACGTCTTTAAAGAACTACTGACGATTTCTCAAGGGTATCAACCACCAATCGTGACGGCTACATGGCCTAGACTCGTCGAATATTTCAATCGTGCCGTTAGTGTCCCGAATAAGACGCTCACACGAGAAGCAGCTCGTGAAAAACTCTTGAATGTCGCCTACAAAGCGCCACCAGCAGAAGACCGTTTGTCTCTCCTTTTGCCTAAGGTACTGAAGATCGATGAGCGCCTTCTTTCGCATAACACAATAACCATTTCTAGTAGTTCTTTTAATTGCGACGACTTTAACCGCCTCCGACTGACAAGTTTAAGTAAGTTCGCCAGTGAACATACCGAAAAGAAGATCCTTCGTAACGAACGTCACCACAAAAACGCCAATAACGAATGGACGCACTTCGACGCGACATTCCCTGGGTTCTTTACGCCCGAAATGCACGTCGCTCTTTCGATGGCCGAAGATCCCGTCTATATGCAAAACGTGACGGCTTTTTGCGGGACGTCTCCGAAGGCCCTCGAAAAGAAATGTACTGAAGCTCAGGAGATTGCTGCCTTAATAAAAAAGGCACCCAAAGAAATTCCAGAAAAGGATCGTGCTGAATATAAGATCGTGGTTGAGCTTGCGAAGTTAGCAGGGCTTGAGCCACCGCCCTACCCTGAATCCAACAAGGTTAGCCCGTACCAAAAGCCCTACGACAATACCCCGACGGCCGTGTTAGACGTGCTCGGCGCCATGCCGCTAGACAAAGCCGTGACTGCAAGCGATAGCGTCGTCTTATGGCGTGCAACCGTTCGAGTAGCGAGTAAACTCCATGGCGTTCGTGGCTGTATGCCAGTACCCGTCCATACCGAATTTGGTTCTCAACGCATCGTATGGGTTCCGCGCCTCGATTTGGATGATGTGAAAGCAGAGGTCGAACAGTTCGTCGAATGGGTCCAGCCCTTTATTTATGACGTTGAGCGCTACCTAAGTCACAACGAAGTTTATCGTGCTATGAAGGACGTTGCTCGTGAGTTGCCGCTTTATATGCTGAGCTATGCAGCGACATACCTCATGAAGAACATCCAAAACATCCACGAAAATAAGGACGATCCAACCGATCAATACATGAGGGGCTTTCACAATCGTCAGGAAATACTACGAATGCCATGGACCATGCTCAAACATCAAGCTGCATGCCGTCGTCCATTGGCGATGCTTTATTTGAGCGGCAAGCCGTCCATGCGTCTGACGCAAGAAGGTAAGAGTCTTTTGCTCAAAGCGGGCGTTCGCGCGTATACCAAAGTGGGCGACAAGCCAGGCACGTTTACGCCGATGGAAAGTCTACCTCGACGTGAGCAGCGCATCCTCGAAGATATGCTCAATGACTTGACGCTTGAGATTTCCGACCCTGATGGCCCCACGTTACCCTTTGAATCGCTCACCAAAAACGCACCCTTTAAAGTGCGCTCTGGGCAATTTGATAAGTTTTTGGTCAAAGCGCTCCCTGCCCTTCAAGCCTTTGGCTTTCATGTTGACTTGAGAGATAGTGACGTCATTGTGGACGCCGCTTCGCTCGTCCTCTCGGTTGACGAAGGCGCATCGCTTTCGTCAGGTGGTCTTTTGAGCGAAAACGCACTCTCAGACTTCCAGATCAACTTGGCGATCGGCAAACTGCGTATGTCTAAGGCCGAGATGGATAAGCTTTTGCAGCAGGCCGGCCAACTCGTTGACGTCAACGGACAGTTGATCTTCATGACCAAAGAAGCGTCCGAACGCATTCGTCGTCATCTTGAAGAACCGGCAGTGTCGACCCTGCGTCTAACGGCCTGGGCGAAGTTGCGTGCGCTTTTGGCAGGCAAACACTTGGATTTGCCTATTGAAGTCTCTGACCGACTCAAAGAAAGCTTATTGCGTCTTTGGACATCGCAACCTTTGGCACTACCCGAAGGGATTAAGGCCGACTTGCGTCCTTATCAGCATCGTGGGTTTGAGTGGCTTGCCAACAATGTGCGTTTAGGGCTCGGTTCCTTGCTTGCGGACGACATGGGTTTAGGTAAGACCGTTCAGATCATTACGCTCATTCAGCACCTCAAAAATACGGGTGACTTAGATGCGCCTGTGCTCGTTGTCGCACCGGCCTCGCTCCTCGTTAACTGGGCGCGTGAAATCAGTCGCTTTGCACCGACCCTTCGACTCAAGCTCTACCACGGTCCCAAGCGCCGAGTGCATGAGGTACTCGATGCGCCCGACGTGATGATCACAAGTTACGGGATTCTCTCTCGTGACATCGAAAAGCTCGCTCAGTTGCCCTGGCGTTTGATGGTCTTAGACGAAGCGCAGGCCGTCAAAAATACCAATACGGCCGTCACCAAAGCCGCTCGTCTCTTCCCAGTCAAGCAAGTCATTGCGGTCACGGGGACACCTGTTGAAAATAGTCTCAAAGAATATTGGACAGTGCTCTCCATTGTGCAGCCTGGCCTTTTGGGTGCCAAAGCACAATTTGATCGTGAATTTGCCAACCCGATTGAAAAAGGTGGCGCTGACTCTTATGACGCCTTGCAGCGCTTTAAGCGTATTACGACACCCTTCATTTTGCGTCGCTTAAAGACCGATCGTTCGATTATTGCGGACTTGCCTGAAAAGAACATCATCAACCGCTACGTGGCGATTACGCCCACACAAGCGGGACTTTATGAAAAGTGCCTAAAAGAAGGCATGGCTGAAGTAAAGGATGCGCAAACGCCTGATGGGCAGACCATCAATATGGAACGTAAGGGTCGCATTTTGGCCCTCATTACGCGCTTA
>Snoopy_p2__coassemble_7650_pt1 | contig 2380 bp, 3 predicted proteins | sample Snoopy_p2__metabat2_high_PE_023 | metagenome-assembled genome bin Snoopy_p2
GCATGACGACTTTATACGAACGTTAAAGACGCTGCGAGCATGAGTCGTAGGCTGCATCATTGGCGTGGGTTTTGAGTCTAAAGCGTCGTGCGTTTGCGTGCACTTCGCTACAATGTAGGCTCCTTACCTTCATTGTCTGCCCTAACCATGACCCCCGACATTTTGCATCACTACCCTACTTTTCCTGATGATCTGATTGAAGCGGTCAGACTACGTCGTAAAGCACTAGGCTACTCATTAGACGCCTTATCTGAAGCCACAGGCCTCACCAAGAAAACCTTGATTCGTTTAGAAAAAGGCGAAGACATTCGCATGAGTTCTTTTTTGATCGTGATGCAAGCCTTAGATATGACGTTTGACTATACCTTTCAAACGCGTATGGCCCTCATAGCCCATCACGACAACCAGCCATAACAAGCGCCGCCAAGGTGCTTACTCTTGACAGCGCGCTGTGAGTAATCAGTGATCTTTCCTTTATATTGTCACAACCTGATTGATAGGCAAAAGCTGCACGGGCGCCGTCAAACGTTCAACAGCCATCACGCGAACTTTACGGGCCGTGGACTTGGTTGCATCTCTAAATCCAGGACGCACGTAGTCCATCGAGTCGTCCCATAACAGATCCTTCTTGTCGTAAGTTGCGCGTCCTAACAACTTCGCACGCTCTGCTGGTGTCAAATAGTCTGGCTTAGTCTGAGACGTCGAGGGCACCGCTTTAGCCATAAGGCGATAACGTACAGCCGGCACTTGATTATCCTTGGCTCTCAAAATGACTTCAGCTTCATATGCTTCGATCTTCGCTGGCGTCCAACGCACCCACGGTAAAGCACGAACCGTTGCGCCATCGAGCATGGCATCCGTCAAGCCTTCGGGTAGCGCTTCACGCGTATAGCAATCAAAGACGACTTCTTCAAAGACCTCTGGCAAACGCTTGTGGTTATCGAGTTGGCGAACCCAATCGTCAAGCGTTAAACCGTTGACCGACACCACATCTACCCACTGACCACGCGTCACGCGGGCATTAGCTCTAACCCATTGCAAAGCACGACGACGTAATGCGTCAATGAGCGGCGTCTCCACAGAAGAAAGAGAAGGCTTAACAAACACGGCTGGCATGAAATTTCCTTTGAGCGGTCGTCTGACGATAGGGGTCGATATGCGTCACAACGACCGAGAAGCAATAGTGCTTTAATTGTAGCGGATCGCAGCGCTACAATATTGAGATTGGTTCTCAATAACAAAATTCAAGCATCATCGCTCTACATCAGCCAGCAATATCGATTCGACGCAACAAGGATCACCTAAAAATTCTTCGCGATCTTGTAAAACGCTAACTGATCGGCGTTTCCCTCACCAAAAGGACTAGATCCGATGCACAACGTTCAGTCTCTCGCAATTCCTTTAAGATTGAGTTACGAAATGCCGCGTATGATAGAGCGCTTTAGTATTTTGTTGTCACGACTTTGGCGTTTTAAATGTGCTGGTTAGCGTTATTAAAAAAATAATAACCCCATCACGCTTTATGACGACATCAACCATCGAAATGACCCATTGTAGGTCGAACAGAATCACGCCGATCAACCATCGGCACCAGTCGACTTTTGCTTTGCTTTCGCTCCGAGTTCAAACGGAGTTACGTTCGCTCTGAGAGAGGTGGGGATCTCTTAGTGTGAAACACCGGACGTAAACCGTCTGGCTCACCCCTGGAGCCTGTCAGAAGTAAAGTGAAAGACGAAGGGGCTGGCTCACTTTGGGTCAGCCCCTTTTTATTGAAAGTTTTCGGTGAGGTTGTTTGCTTAAGCCTTGAGTTTGATAGGCTCACCCACCTTTTCAGGCGCCTTCGTTGGACGCACAGACGACCAACAAACAAGTGACCCTAAAACCAACAAGCCAACGCCCTGCCAAAAGGTACTCGTGAGTTCTGCGCCAATCCAAAAAGAAGCAAAGACACATGACAAGACGGGCGTAAAGTACGATCCGATCGCTAGCAACGTCATGTTGCCTCGCTGCATCCCATAAGTCCAAACGCCATAGCCTAACCCCATGGCAGCGGCACCCAAAAAGACGCCGATCCAACCAGGATGGAACCACTCGAGCGGAGCGCTAGGCGTCAACGCCCAAATCAGCGAAAACACAACCATATCGTTAAAAAAGATCACGACTACTGGGTTATTACCGTCAGACCAGGCGCGAGTCATGGAGCTATAACTCGCCCACAAAAAGGCACCGATCAATGCAATCGTGTAGCTCCAAGGGTTAGTGCGCCAACTCGCTAAAAAGCCCATGAGATCAAATCCTTTTTCACCACCCAAAACAACAAAGACACCAGCCAAGCATATCAAGACACCAGGCACTAACCACCATCGAGCGCGCTCACCGT